>Ga0181593_10003473_pt1 | contig 14451 bp, 13 predicted proteins | sample 071ome_19_FD_133756 | JGI IMG/M metagenome (GOLD analysis project Ga0181593, IMG submission 133756) | Coastal salt marsh microbial communities from the Groves Creek Marsh, Skidaway Island, Georgia - 071413AT metaG (megahit assembly) | ecosystem: Environmental > Aquatic > Marine > Intertidal...
CAATCAAAGGTGCACCCGCGACATAGAGCGGCCCTTCGATTGTACGCGGTGTACCTCCTGTCTGCCCGGCCTCGGCATCCTTGGCGTCCATATGCAGATCGAGGAAATGCTCGATGCCAACACCTGGTGCAATCAGGCCAAACTCTCCTGCCCCATCCTGCAGGAATTTGAGCACCTGCCAAAACTCGCTTTCGTCGATGTCATGCTTCTCGATGATCTGCATCGTAGCCTCGAGCACATCGCGCATGATCGCCTTGAGTCTCGGATTGCCGCCGCTTTCACTGAGACCGCTGGCGCGGTCGAGCAGGTCCTGCACTTCCTTGGTCTTCACAATATCGGTCATAGCTAAGCTCCCGTATTCAATCGTTTTCGTGGATGTCGGATGGATGGCGGCACAGCGCCGTAACCTTGACGGTCATGAAGGGGTAAAGCGGCAGGCTCATCATGATGTCGTGCAGTTCGCCTGCATCCTCGACATCGAAAATGCTGACATTGGCGTAGCGCCCCGCCACCCGCCAGATATGCGGCCACTTGCCTGCGCGCTGAAGCTCTTGCGAACGCGCCTTCTCGCGCGCCTTCATGTCTTCAAACTGCACCTTGTCGACATCGTAAGGAACGTCGAGATCCATTTCTACCATGAACAGCATCTGCTTTCTCTCCTATCGGCGCTCAAAGCGCGTCAATTTTGCGCGATCAACCATCACGCCCAGCCCCGGCCCTTGCGGAACAGCCAGGCCGAACTCTGAATAATCGAGCGGCTCGGTCAGGATTTCTTCGGTCATCAAGAGCGGCCCAAACAGCTCAGTGTGCCACGCCAGATCGGGCAGGCAGGCAAACAGATGAGCCGATGCGACGGTCCCGATCCCGCCTTCGAGCATTGTGCCGCCATAGAGGCCTATCCCGGCCCCACTGGCGATACGGGCAACCTCGGCGCAGCCCGAGGGCCCTCCTGATTGGGTGATCTTGAGCGAGAAAGCATCACCTGCCCGCGCGGCTGCCAGAAGCCGCGCGCTATCCGGTCCGGCAAGCGCCTCGTCCGCCATAATCGCGATGTCGAAATCCGCAGTGAGGGCGGCCATGCCTGCAATGTCAGCCTTGGCGATCGGCTGCTCGATCAGGGCCACACCCGCGTCCTGCAGCGCAGCTGCCCCCTCGCGCGCCTGCTCGCGCGACCAGGCCTGATTCACATCCACCCGGATAGAGGCCCGCCCCTCGAAGGCTCGGGCGATCGCCGCCACATGTGCGCAATCCGATACGACATCGCGTTTGCCGATCTTGAGCTTGAAATGCCGGTGCTTGCGATCAGCAAGCACACGCTCGCCTTCTTCGTTATCCGCCGCTGTGTCACCGCTTGCGAGCGTCCACGCGACTTCCAGCCGATCAACCCTAGCTCCGCCGAAATAGGCGGAGACCGGCTTGCCTTCGGCTTGTCCCAGTGCGTCATACAACGCCGTTTCGACCGCGCATTTGGCAAAGCGATTGCCGACAATATGTTTATCGAGCTGCGCTATCGTCGCCACCGGATCATCAGCGTCGCATTGCTTCAGCACCGGCGCAAAGTAGCGCTCGATGTTGATCTTGATGCTCTCGGGGCTTTCTTCGCCGTAAGCTAGGCCGCCGATCGTCGTCGCCTCGCCCACACCTGTGATCCCGTCACTGCGGTGCAGAAAAACCAGCACCACTGCCTGGCTCTGCATGGTTGTCATGGCGAGCACATGCGGCCGGATGGTCGGAACATCCGCAATTATGACCTCAATGTGCTCTATCGAGGTCATCGCAAGTAAAGCCCGCCGTTGACATCAAAGGTCGCGCCAGTGGCAGAGGTAGCTTGCGGATCGGCCAGCAGTGTAACCAGGCGCGCAATATAGTCGGGATCGCCCAGTTCACCGACAGGGATTGTCTTGACCACGGCCTCCAGCTTCTCCGGCGGTAACAATTCGCGCACCGAATCCAGATCCTGCGGGCCCGGGGAGATTGCGTTCACAGTGACGCCATCTGCGGCGAGATCGCGCGCAAAGACCTTGGTCAGAGTGATGATCCCGCCCTTCGAGGCTGCGTAATGCGCCCCGGTAGCCGCGCCGCCATTTTGCCCCGCCAGCGAAGCCATATTGACGATGCGGCCATAGCCATGCTCGCGCATATGCGCGCCGATGGTCTGACAGCCGAGGAAGGTTCCCCTGAGTGCGACCGCAGTTACGGCGTCGAACTCTTCCGGGGAGATTTCGAACAATGGCGTGGTTCGTGTCAGAGCTGCATTGTTGACCAGGACGCCAATTCCGCCCCAACGCTTGGCGATCACGGCCAGTACCGCCTCAAAGCTTGCGCGCTGCGTGACATCCAGCTCACATGTGAAAAAATCAGCGTGATCCAGCTCGATCGCAGCTCTATCCAGCGCCGCGCTGTCAATATCCGCCATAGCGACGCGGTAACCTTCACGCAGCAGCCGCTTGCAAACAGCCTTACCAAGACCCCCCGAACCCCCAGTGACGAGTGCGACGTTATGATGATCCGGCATGCTCATGGCAGGAAGGTCAGCCCGGTAAGGGAGTCTCCGCCATTGATTAGGCGGACGACCTTTTGCACAATCTTGAAGCTATCACCATCAGGACGCAGCACCCATTCGACATTGGCAGCAAAGGTCCTGTGCCGATCGAATTTGTATTCAACCAGCGTCTGCGCATTTCGAACCCGAAGATCGCCATTGGCCTCCGTCCCGAGAATACGGAAACGAGACACATTTCTCAGCGTACGGGCTGCGTGCGAGGCCGACATCGATTCTCCGCTCGTCAGCCGCCTCACGCGCATGTCGCGCATCGCGGCGTTGTCATAAGCGTAGTTGAGCGTGTCCTCGAAATTCTGCTCGTCGGGCTCCACCGGGACGACGTACTTGCCCTCCTCGACCCACAGGGCGAGCCAGGCCTGGTAGTCATACTGGTCCAGTACATCCGCCTCGAGCGAGATGAACTCGGCTACATGAGCCAGCCTGCTATCTGCGGTCAGCGTGTTCATTGGGTCATTACCTCTTTCCACATCTGGTAAGCGGCACGCATCCCGGTCTCGGCAGTGACATCGCCGGCGTTGCTCTCGGTCTTGTCCTCACCCCGATTGAGCATGATCCAGACGTTATCTTCGCCACCCTGCGCTCCGCGCTGTACTCGTTCCCACGCCTCAGCATCATCGGTTGTCCCGAAACCCATCGGCCCCTGAAAATGTTCGTGAAGGCGCAAGCGCATGCGGTTGGCCGCAGCAGGGCCGCCATCCATCCCGATCGCGATATGACGGATCTCGGTCTCGTCGACCGAAAGCGGGCGCAAAACGCGGAAGAAGGCCATTGAACATGCAAGGTTGGGGAACAGGTTCACGTTGAAGCCCGATCCTGTCACCGCGCGCACGATCCTGCGGACTTCTTCTTCGCTGTGATCCTGGCGCAGTTCCTCGGCCAATTCCTCGAACCTCTCCGGGATCGGCTCGTCGAGATTCTCTTCGAGGTCGACCAGGTCGGGGATCATCACCATGACCGAGTGGCCATTGCCCAGATCCTCGACATAGCCGCCTGCATCCATGAAAGAGAACAGCTCTTCCGTGTCGCCATCGAGCGACGAGAGGAAGCTCTTGTGAACCACCGGGAAGTGATAGGCGTCTGTGGTATTCTCGAGCTGAATTTTCCAGTTGCCGGGGAAAGTGAACTTGTGTTCGCCCAGCGTCTTGACCGGGTAGCCACCGCCCTGCTTCATGAAGAGGTCGATCCACGGGCGTGCACGGCCGAGAAATTCCTCCAACGGCGGCGCGTCTTCGTTGAAGGTCGCGAAAATCAGCCCGTTATAGCTTTCGACGCGCAGCTGGATCAGGCCATAGTCGCTCTTGTCGAAATCCTTGTAGCCCTTGGGCAAAGGCAGGCCCTTGAGGCTCCCGTCAACACCATAGGTCCAGGCGTGATAGGGGCAGACAAAGCCGGGCGAATTGCCCTTTTTCTTCTCGCAAATGGTCGCGCCGCGATGTCGGCAACGATTGAGCATGACACGCACCGTACCGTTCTTGTCACGGTTCACGATCACCGGCTCATGCCCCACGTGAGTCGATATCCAGTCATTCTTGTTGGGAATCTGGCTGTCATGCGCAACCCACACCCAGGTCGACTTGAAGATGCGTTCCATCTCTTCGTCGAAAATCTCCGGGTCTGTGTAGAGCGCGGTATGGACCCGGTCCTGCTTTACCAGGCTGGCAAAATTTTGAGCGCTCATCATTCAGCTCCCCTTGTCGCCTGGTCTGGCACGGCGATGTTTTCCTCATCGTTCCAAGGCTCGACCTGGCGTGAAAAAATGTTTTCTGTCCTGAAGTGCGCGATGCGCCAGACGCCGCCCTCGCGGGCGAATTTCATGGTCAGGCGCGCACTGCGCAAATCGGAGGTGCCATCGGCGTAGTCAGTGGTTTGCAACATCATCCACTGCCCTGCTCCGCTTGCGCCTGCTGCCGAGAGATTTTCGCTCGAGAAGAAATGCGCCGTCATCGCAAAATGCGGTATCGGCACACAGTAGGACCGGATCATCTCGACGATCGCTGCGCGCCCTTCATATCGGCCAAAGGCCTTTGCGTAGCGCCCCTTGCCTTCCCAGAGCGCATTTTCGGAGAATAGCTCTCCCAGCTCCGCGAATGGCGTATGCGGGCCCAGGTCGTCACAGATCGCGAAATATCGCGCGACCAGCCGCCGGATCGCCGCCTCGCTTTCAAGATCGCTCAAGCGCTCAAGGATAGCCCGATCGCTCATTCAGGCATGACCAGTTCGCGGCCAAGGCGCGCTTCGACCCGCATGTACTTCCAGAGACGATATTCGCCCACTTCGGTTGTGCGAAACAGGTTGCAAACCTCGACCGCCTTATCGCGATCTTCGACGTCCGCGAGGATGTAGAAGGTCCAGGGAAAGCCATCAGGCGATGTGCCGACCATGGTCTCGTCATCATCCATCGTGCCGATCACTTCCACCCCGTCCATCTCGCGGATGGTGCGGATCATTTTTCCCGTCGCCTTGAGGACAGTCATGATTTCAGCCGAGGGAAGGTCGAAAAAGCCTTGCAGCACTGCCCCGCAAAACAGGGTTCGGATGGGTTTGTTATCAGCCATTCTTTTGCTCTCCCTCAGGGATATCCCGGCGGTGTATGCAGGCCGAGCAGTGACTGCCCGCCCGACTGCCAGGTACCATCGTTAATAAACGCGTGTTGTGCGACGACTGTCGCATCGTTGAGATAGCGCTGGAGAGGGTGGCCGGAGAAGATGCCGGTGGTCCCGGCAAGCTCGAAGGCGCGCCGGGCCACATCCGCTCCCGCCTTTGCAGCTTGTGTGCTGGCGAGGCGCAGCAGGCCCTGATCGTGCTTCGTTATTTCATCGCCCGCGACGGCCTTCTCCCAGACCCGATCGGTTTCTTCATAGAACCAGGCCCGGGCTGAACGCAGTCGCGCTTCCATCTGCGCCAGCGCGATCTGGAAGCCCGGACGATCTGCCATGGAAGGCGCGCCCGTAATCGAATTCTTCTTGGTCGCGATACCAACCACTCCATTGATCGCTTCGCGCGCCACGCCCAGGCCAACGACGGCCAGGACCTGTGCCGCCATCGCCATGCTGGGATAGCGATAGGATGGGCAGTCGATCGTCGGCGGCGCACCGCGAATGGCAGTATAGTTTTCAGGCACGACGACGTCTTCGACCACAAGATCGTGACTTCCCGTGCCGAGCATCCCCATGGTGTTCCAGGTCTGGTCGATGCGGACCTTTTTTGGCGGCATCCACGCCATGCGCGGCAGTCCGCCCTGCTCGCCTTCCACCTTGATTCCGGCACCGATGATATCGGCGCACATGCTGCCGCTGCCAAAGCCCCAGCGACCATTCACCTTGTAGCCGCCATCGAGTTTTTCGACTAGCTGCGGCGGAAATACCGCGCCCGCGACGACAATGTCGGGACCATCGGAATAGATCTCTGCGAGCGTTTCTTCCGGTAGCGACGAGATGTACTTGGTCGCGAAACCAAAGCTCGCGACCCAGCCGGCGGAACCATCCGCTGCCGAGATCGCTTCGATCACCTCCATGAACTCACGCGCACTCCAGCCCGCGCCGCCAAACTGTTCCGGCACCAGGCCCCGATAGATTCCCAGCTTCTTGAACTGATCGATCACATCTTGCGGGATATGCCGCAGGCTCTGGAACTCCTCCCGGCGTGACCGGACGTCCGCAAGCACAGCGTCGAGCGAAACCGTTTCGTCAGTCTTGAGCTTCGCGATGCCCATCATGCATCTCCTCTTGAATGGGGTTTGATTGTGCGCGCCAACGCGCAAAGCGCCTCGTCTTCGCCTTTCCTGCCAACCAGCTGTAGCGAAACCGGTCGTCCTTCAACCTCGCCGACCGGCAAGGCGATCGCCGGATGGCCGGAAAGATTGAACGGGCGGCAAGCCAAGGTGATCGGAGCAGGGGCTGCGGTGTCCGCTGCTTCAAGCAAAGTTGGGACCGGATATGACATCGCTGGAAGCGCGATTGCATCAAACTGCTCAAGCAGATCATCGATCTGAGCGGTGAAGCGCGTTCGCACGTCTTCGGCTGCGGCAAGGTCCTGGTCGGTGATCTTGGACGAAGCGAGCAGGCGTTCGTGCACATCGCGCCCCACGAGGCCGGTTTCTGTCAGATGCCCGACCGCATTCCAGCTTTCGCGTCCGATAATAGAAAGGCCGGCGCCAGAAGCCGCGTTGAAGCCTTCGATTTCGATATCAGCGATATCAAATGCGTCGTTAGCTGCCGCGCGAACTGCTTTGGCAATCTGCGCGTCCCCATCTGGCGTGAAGTACCCGACACTAGGGATCGAACCTGTCTCTTCGACACGTGTCCAGCCTTCGCAGATTATCGCCATGCCTTCTTCGGCCTTGGTGACATCGCGGGCAAAAACACCGACGCAGTCGAGGCTGCTTTCGCGCGGATGCACACCTTCGCGGCTTACGCGACCAAAGGTCGGCTTGAAGCCGACTATTCCGCAACAGGTTGCCGGCACACGCACGGAACCGCCAGTATCCGTGCCTATGGCAAAATCCACCATACCCGCAGCGACTACGACGGCCGATCCGCTGGACGAACCGCCAGGTATGAAATGAGGATACTGCGGATTGACCGGCGTACCTGTCCAGGAGTTTACCCCCGTCACGCCATATGCAAGCTCGTGCATGTTGGTACGCCCGAGCAACTCGATCTTCGCCGCTTTCAAGCGTATAACAACATCCGCATCCGATAAAGCTGCCTCCGCGCTGGCGAGTGCGCGAGATCCACACATGGTCACCTGGCCGGCGACATCGATGCAATCCTTGATCGCTGCAGAAGGGCCCGTACCAAGATCTGACATCTTACCGACGAATACGCTCTGCATGGCTATTGCAAGATCACTGGCAGGTGCTAGCTCAGATCTGCCCGCATCCTTGCCCATCGATTACCCTCCCAGAAAGCGCCTTCGATCTGCCGATTCGCGCTCAGAGTAATATATATAAATCACGTGAATATTCAAGTATTCTCTTTTCGCGATTTGATCGTCATCCTGACGAGGTGAGTCGGAAGCCTAGAACTGGCTCAGTTCGCCCGACAGCCTGCGCAATAAATCGATCATCTGGACGCGATCCTCAGGAGAGATGTCAGCGAACACCCGATCCTTGATTTTCTCAGATTCAACCCAGGCGGCGCGCCCCTTCTCTTCACCTCTGGTGGTGATCGTGACGGAGGCGTCATTGGGCAGACAGCGGATGGTTATGCCGTTGCTTATCGGGTAACGCCGATCAGACCCCGGCGAGCGTCCCCACATCCCGCTCGCAGGCCAACTCGTAAACGCGCCGCGCGGTCACGATATCCTGCGCCGCAACGCCAAGCGACTTGTAGACGGTGATCTCCTCGCTGCCCGTGCGACCGGTTATGGCACCGCGCTTCAGTAAGGACACCAATGCTCGGCGACGGCCCACAAGTCCAATGCAATGTGCTGAAAAAGCTGGAGAAATCGTCAAGCGACCCGGTCTTTACATAATGGCGGATATCGGGCTGGGATTTTGTAAGCGCAAATTAGAGATGTCACTCCCCGCGAGTTAGAGGTGTCACCTTTTGGGAATGTCTAGCACCCCCAATGGTATGGTTCTGGCACTTTGGCCGGGGTGCGTGCCTATGACGGTGCGGTCTTGATCCTCAGGAGGACTTGCCATAACAGTTGAATATTCACGTTATGAATTCAGTTTCATAACTTTCGGAGCTCTGACCCGCGGGGGGTGGATGGGTGCAAACATGCTGGAATCCAAGATGAAGTCTAAAATTGCGATCTTTCTCACGTTCGTGATGGCGGGGTGTTCTGACTTTGTTTTGCTGGTTGAGGATGAGGATTGGGCTCAGCATGGATTGAACTCGCAGGAGACGCGCTTCAGCCCCCTGGAGGAGATTACAGCGAAGAATATCGACCAACTCGATGTTGCTTGGTCGGCTGACTTTAGCGCACGGTCATTGCGAGGGGTGGAAGCGACACCGATCGTGGTCGATGGCGTGATGTATGTCAGCGGGCCGTGGAGCGTTGTGATGGCGCTCGATGCAGCGAGTGGAGACAAGCTATGGGAGTATGATCCCCAGGTAGATGGCGCATGGGCCAGGCGCGCGTGCTGCGATGTCGTCAATCGCGGCGTGGCATATCATGAAGGCAAAGTGATTGTCGGCGTGCTTGATGGCCGGCTTGTGGCTTTGGATGCAGAGCAAGGTACCGAAATCTGGAGTGTTCAGACTACCAGCAAGGACAGATCCTACACCATCACAGGTGCGCCTCGTATCGTGAAAGACAAGGTCCTGATCGGGAATGGCGGCGGTGAGTATGGTGTGCGTGGTTACCTGACTGCCTATGATATCGATAGCGGCAAGCAGATGTGGCGCTTCCATACAGTGCCGGGTGATCCAAATGCCGGGTTTGAGAGCGCGGCGATGGAGATTGCTGCGCAATCCTGGGCCGGCGAGTGGTGGGAACATGGCGGTGGTGGAACCGTGTGGGATTCGATGGCCTATGATCCAGAACTTGATCTTCTTTATGTTGGGACAGGAAATGGCAGCCCATGGAGCTATCGTGAGCGCAGCAACGGGCAGGGAGATAATCTTTACCTGACCTCCATCGTCGCCTTACGGCCCGATACGGGGGAATATGTGTGGCATTTCCAGCAAGTTCCCGCAGATGAGTGGGACTATACTGCTACACAGCACATGATACTCGCCGATCTCGAGATTGCTGGGGTGCAACACAAAGTTATCATGCAGGCACCGAAAAACGGCTTCTTTTACGTACTCGATCGAAAAACCGGCGCCTTCATTTCAGGAACACCATATGTCGATGTGACGTGGGCCAAAGGTCTCGATCCTGAAACCGGTCGACCGGAAATCGCTGCCGATGCGCGTTATAGCATTACCGGCAAGCCGTTTATGGGTTTCCCTTCACCGGCGGGCGGGCACAATTGGCAGCCGATGAGCTTCAATCCACAAACGGGTCTGGTCTATTTCCCGATCAGCGAAATGCCCTATGGCTATATCGCCTCCGAGCCGGGCACCGTGCGGCACAATAGGCGTGGATGGAATACTGGTCAGGACCCGGTGAAGACGGCGATGCCTGAGGATCCGGCGATACGCGAGCAGATTGGATCGATGGTGCAAGGCGCTTTGATTGCGTGGGACCCGGTAGAGGGAACCCGCAAATGGAGCGTTCCGATGACTTATCCGTGGAATGGCGGTGTTTTGTCGACTGGTGCAGGTTTGGTCTTTCAGGGTAATGGAAGTGGGGAATTTTCTGCCTACGCGGCTGAGGATGGTCGCAAACTTTGGTCGCGCCAGCTCGGTTCGGGCATTGTCGCTCCGCCGATCACGTATAGTGTCAATGGCGTTCAATATGTCGCTGTCGCGGTAGGGTGGGGCGGGATTCTGCCGCTCAATCTTGGCGAGGTGCTCAAGGGATCGGCGCGGCCCAAGGTGAACCAGGTTGTCGCGTTCAGGATTGGTGGTACGGGAGAGCTTCCCAAGATTGCCGAGGAGCAGGACATATCAGTCTCGCCCATTGCAAGTTCAGCCACTGCAACATCTATCGCCAATGGCCGCAAGCTCTACCACCAGTATTGCTGGATGTGCCATGGAGACACTGCGGTGAATCGCGGGGGAGTGCCCGATCTGCGTCGAGCACCATCGCTCGACGGGGCAGAGGTGTTTCGTGCCTTTGTTCTGAATGGCGCTGGCGAAACCATGGGAATGCCGGAGTTTCGAGAGGAGCTCGATGCCGATGATGTCGAAGATATCCGCGCCTATGTTGCGAAGCGTAGAAATGACCTTGTTCATGCTGGAGGGGAATAGCAGATAGTTTACTGGGAATTGGACGTTTCATTCCTCCACCCTGGGATATATGAAAAATAGGCAATCAGGGGACGACACATAACATGCCCGAAACGAATTCGCATTCTGTGACCAATGGTGCTGAGAAGAGCGACGGAAACTTCGAATTCGATTTCCGTGAATGGCCCTTCTACTGGCTGGCCAGGGCTGATCGCACTTATCATGTGATCCTTGAACGCCTACTTGCGCATATTTCGCTCGACATTCCCAGTTGGAGAGTTTTGATGATTCTCCATGTCGAAGGATCGGCGAGCGTCAGCGAGATCGCCGATCACGCGATAGTCAAGCTGCCTACCATGACCAAAATCATCCAGCGTATGCAGACCGATGGGCTGGTGACCTGCGCTCCAAGCGCTAAGGATCGCAGAGTTACTATTGTCACCATTACCGAAGCGGGGGAGAAGGCAGGGCGCGAGGCCTGGAAAGAATCCGCGAAGATCAAAGAACGTGTTTTCGATAATTTTTCTGCAGCTGAACAGCGTTCGATCGTTAGTGTCCTTCAGAAACTTTCGAACGCGCTAACCCGGTATTGAACATTCCCCTATTGGCAAGCGTTTTACCATCGGATCTGGTGACGCAAAAAAGGAGGCCGCCAGGCAACCCCCTCCTCTACATAGTGCCAAAGGCGTCAGAAATTGACGCGGGCTTGCACATACCACTGCCTGCCGCGATCGTAGATCGCTTCTGCATGGCCGATTGCTTCATTGAGATAACCTGACAAGAGGTATTTCTCATCGGTGAAGTTCTTCACGCCTGCGCTCACGACGAGGCCTTCATCCGCTGATGTCCAGCGAACTACGGCGTTTCCTATAAACACGGCTGGGGTATAGATCAGCGCGCTATTGTCTGGATCGTTGGCATATTCGGTCTTGTAGTTACCATCGATTCTGGCGACCAGACTGCTGCCACTATCAAAGACAAACTCCTTTGAGATCGCACCGCCAATGCTCCATTCCGGCACATGATCGAAGCGGTCATCAATGTTGACCGTTGATTGCAGAGGTGCCTCTACACGGATCGCCGTATATCTTGCATGCGTATATCCAACGGAGAATTCGAGAAACAGAAGATCCGCCGGCTCAAAGCGTGTTTCAAGCTCAAATCCGTAGATTTCGGCGTCGCCAATATTATCTTCCAGCTCGCCGACAAATCCTGGGCGCTCGGTACGAACCTGAATATCGGTGTAATCAGTGTAGTACACCGCCAGGTTGGCAAGCACGCTGCCATTGGAAAACTTAGCGCCAGCTTCATAGGACGATATGAATTCCGGTCCGAAGTCAGGAACCGTCGGTAGTGGAGGAAAGACACGCTGAACAAACCCGCCAGAGCGGAACCCTTCAGAATATGTACCATAGAGCAGAAGGTCGTCTGTCGCCTGATAGGCGAGGTTCACCATTGGCGTGAAATCCTGCGTCTGACGTTCGTTTTCGCCAGCTGGCAGTAAACGTACGGGACAGGCCGCCGCAGGAACAGGAACAATCAAGCCGGGCGTCCCATTGCCGAGGTTGGCGGGTTCATCCTGCAGCACACAGTTGCCGCTGATATCGGTGTAGGGGATACCGATGAAGTTCATGCCTGCAATCTGATCGGGCTCGAAGGTCTTGTCTTCATCGGTCCAGCGACCACCCAGAGTTAGATCCAGTCGATCATTCAGGTGGATCGTCGCCTGACTGAAGACGGCTTTGCTCTCGGTCGAGAAGTCGGCGCCGCTTTGGAAGTCGGCGATTGCGAATCCCAGCAGGTTGAGATTGCTCCCCGTCTCCTTGAAGTAATAGAGTCCGCTGACAAGATCGACAGCCCCACCGAACAAAGTGGCGTTGAGTTGTAGCTCTTGCGAAAACTGCTCGGTTTCGAAATCATCGAAGAAATGAACGAGTTTGTTGGGCGAGGCGTCGCCGTCACGCGCAAATTGCGAGTCGAGCTCGCGATAGCCCGTTATTGATCGCAATTGCACATCGTCAGAGAGATCCAAGGTGATCTTGCCGATTGCGCTGAATGTTTCCGCTTCGGAATAGGTAGGAGCCGTTCCGAAATTTTGGGTTCGCGATTCCCATTGGCCGTTATAGCAAACGGGGTTGGTCGATGTGATACCGCCGGGATAAGCACAGTCAGCCGGGTTCAGCACATTGTTATAGAACCCTGGAAATCCACCGGGAGCCAAGGTGCCTGCATCAAGCAGGGTGAAGGCTGGGCCATTGTCGTCGTCTTTGCTCCAGTCGACCGACAGATCGATCACCACGCTGTCACTGGGCACAATCTGCATCGCGCCGCGAAGTGCAACCGTATTCCTATTGCCCAGATCACCGCCGGCGGGCCTGTCTACATAACCATCTTGCCTTGAATACAAGCCCGAGATTGCAGTACGAACTGTGTCCGAGATCGGTAAATCCAGCCGTCCTTTGATGCGGAAAAGATCATCGGTGCCATACTGACCTTCAACATAGCCGCCGATCTCATCGCTTGGAGCGCGCGAATGAATTGCGATCGCACCACCGACATTATTACGGCCAAACAAGGTCCCCTGTGGACCGCGAAGCACCTCGACACGGTCAACATCCACCAGATCGACGATCGCGCCGACCGTTCGGGCGACAATCACGTCGTCGATGTAGAACCCCACACCGTTGTCGATCGTCCCGAGGAAGTCACGCTGCCCGATGCCGCGAATATAGACGGTGGCGACCGAAGATGAGCCGCCTGCAACCGGGTTGTTTTGGTAGTTCACATTGGGCGTGATGTTTCCAACATCGGCAATGCTTGTTGCGCCGCGCACCTCTAGGCTTTCGCCGGAAAATGCGGAAATGGCTATGGGGGCGTCTTGCGCCGCCTCCTCGCGCTTGCGCGCTGTGACTATGATGGTGTTTGAAAGAGCTCCAAGTTGGCCGCCTTGCCTATCTTCTTGTTCGTCAGAAGAATTGTCAGTGGGCTCCTGTGCCCAGGCGGGCGCACAGATTAGCTGCGCTGCCGCCAATGCTCCAAGCGATACTCCATACTTTCGCAGATTGTTTGCCATTCGTTTCCTCCCAGAACCGTATTCAGTGATGTTCGGCCAAACAGATATCTTTGGACCGAGTGCGTATCTTCAAAACGTGGCAATAGTAGAAAATTCAAGTGAATTGTCAATGAAGGTTCTGTCAAAGCGGTGCTGTCAGTCTAACGCTAACTGGTCTCCCAACTGAAGAAATACCTTGCTAAACAGAGGGCTATGCAGCCTATTTCCTTCAAGCGTCATCGCTTCCCACCAGACATAATCCGGCAAGCTGTGTGGCTCTATTTTCGCTTCACACTGAGCTTGCGAGATGTCGAGGATCTGCTCGCTGAACGCGGTATCGATGTGACCTATGAAACGATCCGATGTTGGTCAGACAAGTTCGGACCAGCCATTGCGGCGAACATTAGCAAGCGGCGTAGACCAGCCGATTGCGTTTGGCATTTGGATGAGATGGTCTGCCGAATTGGCGGCAAGCGGATGTTCATGTGGCGAGCTGTCGACAAGGAAGGCGAGGTGCTGGATGTGCTGGTTCAGAAGCGTCGGAACAAGGCGGCAGCGCTGAAATTGCTGCGAAAACTGCTCAAGAGACAAGGCTTCGTTCCCCAGGCCATCGTGACGGATGGTCTTGCTTCCTACAAGGCAGCGCTTCGCGATCTCGGCGCTTTGAAGCGTCATCTACCGGGGAGGCTGCGCGAAAATAATCGAGCAGAAAATTCACACCTTCCCGTGCGAAGACGGGAGCGAAAAATGCAGCTGTTCAAGTCTCAGGGCCAGGCTCAGCGTTTCGTCTCTACCCACTCAGCGATCTACAATACCTTCAACACCGAGCGTCACCTCGTCTCCCGAAAGACAATGCGAGTCTACCGAGAACGTGCCTTTGCCGAGTGGCAAGCCGCGTCCGTTTCAGTTGCCTGAATTTTCCGTTAGGCGCTTTACCTCGGGCTCACGACTTTAACCTGACAATCCCCGATCAGGAAAGGCGCAAACCATCCGCAGTATAGACACGGACAAGAAACGCTCGAGGCGAAGGCCGATCGGCACGCGATGTC
>Ga0181593_10003474_pt1 | contig 14451 bp, 16 predicted proteins | sample 071ome_19_FD_133756 | JGI IMG/M metagenome (GOLD analysis project Ga0181593, IMG submission 133756) | Coastal salt marsh microbial communities from the Groves Creek Marsh, Skidaway Island, Georgia - 071413AT metaG (megahit assembly) | ecosystem: Environmental > Aquatic > Marine > Intertidal...
CATAAAAGGGGACAGTTGCCTTAAATGGGGGACAGTGACCTTTATCTGATTGTCTGGCGCTGACGGTCTGGTATCTATTAAGGTCACTGTCCCCAATGGCCCAATGGCAATTAAGGTCACTGTCCCCAATGGCAATTGACCCCGCCCGGCGGTAGACTGCCGCGATAAAACAAGAAGAAAGTCAGACAGGGGGTCACATGAACCGCATCGCTACCACGCTTACTGCCGCGCTTGTCTCCACGACAGTTTTCGCCCATCACAGCACCATCGCCATCTACGACGCCTCCAAGCGCATCGAAGTGACCGGCAAGGTCACCGCCATTTCCTGGCGCAATCCCCATGGCCGCATCACGCTGGAAGTCGCCGATGAAAACGGTAACCTCACCGAATGGGAGGCCGAGGTGGCCTCCAACACTGTATTGCGCAACCGCAAGGTACGTGACGATGTGATTGCCATCGGCGATACGGTCACGATGGCCGGCCAGCCCTCTCGCCGCAATCTTCCCGTCATGCTCGGCACCAACGTGCTGCTGCCCGGCGGCTACGAATTCGATTTCGGCTCCGGCAACCCGTATTTTCCCGCCGGCAAGAACGGCAACATCGTGGGCTATGACATTCCCGACGTCGATGCGTCCGCCGCCATTGCCGCCGCCGACGGGATCTTCCGCGTATGGAGCACCATCATGGGCGACCCCGCCGCCTTCCCCATGTTCAAGGGTGGTTACCCGCTGACCGATGAGGGTCAGCGGGCGCTGTCCGCGTGGGATCCCAACAACAACAGCCTCCTGCAGTGCGGCAACAAGGGCCAGCCGCTGATCATGATCACGCCCAGCCCGATGGACTTTACGCGCCAGGGCAACGACATCCTCATGCGCCTGGAAGAGTACGATGCACGCCGCCTGATCCACATGGACGCGAATGCACAGGCGCCGGCTGAGCACACCATGTTCGGGTTTTCCAAAGGGCATTTCGAAGGGGATGTACTGGTGGTGGAAACCGACCATATCGCTGCCGGTTATTTCGATCCTGCGGGTGTGCGCCAGAGTGACGAGATCCGCACCGTGGAGCGCTTCATCCCCAACGCGGACTACAGCCGGCTGGACTACGAGATCACGGTCACCGACCCGGTGAATTTCACCGAACCGTTCACCCTGACACGCTATTTCGTCTGGTACCCTGAAATGTCGGTGCACCCTTACGAGTGCCTGGAGCGTTACTGATCGCCCTCCGGGAGTGAAACGCTAGGCGGTCGCCGCGGTATACAGGATGCCCACGCCAAAGACGACGAAGATGCTGATGCCGTAGCCGGTCAGTATGAAAATGCCCTTGAATAAGGTCTTGCCCCAGCCGTCGCCGTACACCTTCACCATCGCCGTGAATATATAGACAGGGATGTACCAGGCAGCGACGACCCTGAACCAGTCCATCGGTTCAAGCAAAAACCCGTAGCGTGCACCGATGATCGAGGACAGTCCCATGGCGATGCTGATCAGGAAGAAAAACGCATGGGTGTGGAACAGGAAGATGATGTGCTCCACGTAGTAGCGCCCGGAAAAAGCATATGCCGCGAACATGAACAGGGCGACCAGGGGTATGCCAAGGATCATCATGAGTGGCACCATGTCGATCACTTCCCGCCATAATCGTTCCGGGTCGTCCTGGAATTTCATGCAGGTATCCCTGATCACGATGGTGAGCAGCGACGAGGGCATACCCTCCAGTACGCACATGTTGCCGTCGATGTCGACATTAGCCTCCAGATCTTCCTCCTGCACCGCCGCCAGTTCCCGGGCGAATTACTCGCGGATCTGGCGGGCGATCTCCGTGCCCTCGGTGCCGATATCCGATTCCTGGATCACATCATTCAGGGTGAGGATATTCGACTCCCCGGACTCATCCCCCAGGTTGGCTCCCAAATTCCCGCCGAGATTGCCGTTGTTGGAGGGAATGAGGAAGAACAGCACGCTCAGGATCAGGTACAGTCGGAATGGCGGCAGGTAGTACATGCGCCGTCCGCGCAGGTATTCAATGGTCAGCCGGCCGGGCATCAGGGCCAGGGGGATCAGCGAGCGCCAGAGCCGCGAATCCGTGTTGAACAGGCCGTCGGCGAGTTCTTCCAGGAGCTCGCGGAAGGTCAGCACGTGCGTGTCGCCTTTCTGGCCGCAGACCGGGCAATAGTTTTCACCGGCCAGTTCGGTCGCGCAGTTTTTGCAGGTTAACCTGGCTGGCGGCTGGTAGTGTTCTTCCATGGTGTGCGGTTCTTGCGAAGACAGTCCTATTCTCAATGCAAACCGCTTGCATGGAAAGTCCTGATTGCCGGTGGAAGCAGTTAATTGCGGTAAGCGCTTTACAGCAAGGAAAGCGAGTTCCTACAATTGGACACGTGTGGCCCTGTGAGTGCGATACCGGTTACGTGGCCGCCATCGAAGCCCGGGACGGGCGGTAACCCAACAGGAAATCATTATGAAAAAACTGATCGTGCTGCTTGTCGCCATATACGGTGCCGCGCCCGCCATGGCCCAGAATTACCTTTCCGCCGAGGATCTCGCCACCATGGGTGAAGACCTGGCCGACAATGTGGGGCCGAACAACGCCGCCATACTTGACCGGGTATTCGAGGACGGCCGCCATTTTGGCGCCATGGTGCATCGGGAACCCGGGCCGGGCTTCTCCGAGTCCCATGATGAGTGGGCGGATATCTACTTCGTGACCGATGGCAAGGCCACCCTGGTTACCGGCGGCACCATCACCAACGCCCGGGAGGATTCCCCCGGCGAAATCCGCGGCACCGGCATCACCGGCGGCACCAGCCGGCGCCTGGGCAAGGGCGATATCGTGCATATTCCCGCCACCGTCCCGCATTACGTCATTGTGGGGGCGGGCGAGGCCATCACCTACTTTATCGTCAAGGCACAGTAAGCGCCTGATATCCCTGTTTAATTCCAAATCCACCCCCGTCCAGGCGGGGGAGGGCTTTGTGCGCCGGCGAATTCCCTTGGAAAAGGCCGAAAACCTGTTTATTCTCTGGAAGTTACCGCAGTATCAAAACAATATTGAAGACCAGTATAAGAAAGACAGGCTCAAATCCTATTGGAGGGGATAAAGATGCAATTAACCGTTGAGCTGAGCCTCTATCCCTTCCATGCCGACTACAAAACCCTGATCAAGGATTTCATCACCGAACTGAACAAGCGCGACGGCCTGGTGGTAAACACGTCGGCCACCTCGACAATGATCCACGGGGAATACGCCCATGTCATGGACACCCTGAAGGAACTGTTTGCCTGGAGTTACGGGAAGCACGGCCGGGAAGTGTTTGTCGCCAAGTTCATCCCCGGCCACGAACTGTCCTGACCGATGTTCACCCTCGAAGCCCTGGCGGTTGTCCTGGCCATCGCCTACCTGCTGCTTGCCGCGCGTGAACATAGCGCCTGCTGGTATTGCGCTTTTGCCAGTTCCGCGATCTTCACCGTCATCTTCTGGGACGTGAGCCTGCTGATGGAATCCGCGCTCAACGTGTTCTATGTCGTGATGGCTGTGGTGGGCTGGTACGAGTGGCGCTACGGGGGCAGGGCGCACCAGGGCGTACATATCAGGACCCTGAAAACCTGGCAGCACGGGGCCATGATCATCGCCCTGGTGATTGCCGCCGGCATCAATGGCTGGATCATGGCCAGCTACACCGAAGCGGCCTGGCCGTATCTCGACGCCTTCACTACCTGGGCCAGTGTGCTCACCACTTTCCTGGTGGTGTGGAAGGTGCTGGAGAACTGGCTGTACTGGTTCGTCATCGACGGGCTGTCCATCTTCCTTTACATGGATCGCGGCCTGACCCTGACGGCGCTGCTCTTTGCCGCTTACGTGGTCATCGTGGTGTTCGGCTACCTGCACTGGCGCCGGTTATACCAAAGTCAGGCAAAATCTCCGGCATAAAAAAAGCAGCCCGAGGGCTGCTTTTTTTATGCGGGGCGAATCAGTTGCCGCCTTCGTCCATCTTCTCGGCCAGGTAGTTCTGGATGCCCATCTTGTCGATCAGGCCAAGCTGGGTCTCCAGCCAGTCCACGTGGTTTTCCTCGTCATTGAGGATGCCCTGGAACAGGTCGCGGCTGGGGAAGTCCTTTACGGACTCGCAGTAGGCGACGGCTTCGCGCAGGTCGGGGATGGCGCGCATCTCCAGGTCGAGGTCGCAGCGCAGCATTTCCTCGGTGTCCTCGCCGATGTGCAGCTTGCCCAGGTCCTGCAGGTTGGGAAAGCCCTCGAGGAAGAGGATGCGGTCGATGATGTCGTCCGCGTGCTTCATTTCATCGATGGATTCGTGTCGGGTAACCTCCGCCAGTTCCTTCAGGCCCCAGTCTTCAAACATTTTGGCATGCAGGAAGTACTGGTTGATGGCAACCAGTTCGTTGCCCAGCACCTTGTTGAGATGTTCGATTACCTTGCTGTCACCTTTCATATGGATTCCCGTAATTCAGATCTGTGGATTTCTCAGGATTGAGGCAGGGGCTATTGTGGCCGCTGGGGCAGGGATTGTCCACTTTGCACGCGGGATAAGTGCCTAATTTTTCAGCATAAAACGCGAATACGAATGCGTATTGCTCGTATTTGTATTTATTCGGTGGGGTAGGCGGAGAAGGAGGTAAACTAGCTAGAGGCTTCGACGAACGGGGTCTTCTTGACGGTGGACTCCACAATGTTCTGCGCCAGCGTGCTGCACTTGCCGCACTGGGTGGCGACACCCAGCTGCTTGCAGACTTCCTCGAAAGAACCGGCACCGCCATTCACAAATTCCTTGATCTGGCGGTCGGTGACAGCTTTGCAAAGACAGACGTACATGGGTCGATAGATTCTGTTAGGAGGCCTGATGGATGAGAATGCTAAGCTAAATGAGAATCATTGTCAAACAAGAAAGTTATCAATAAATCCAGTGCCTTACACGGGGGATATTCTGCCGTCAGGGCCTGGAATGGCGCCAAGACATGGATCAACAGGAGATACGAGATGCGAGAGATGAGATAAAAGATAAAGGATAAAAGATAAAAGCAGACAGCGTTACGATGCAGAAGCGTGTTCTCAATGTAACATGTTGAAATTAAAGATAATTAGTGTTCAAAGTGTCGTTCCATTTATCTTTCATCCTTTATCTTTTATCCCGCTTTAGCGGGCCAGAATGGCCTGCCTGGCGACTTCCTTGGCGGTGGCGTAATCCGCCTTGCCGGAGCCCAGTTTGGGAATGGTGTCCACGGTGATATAGGCGGCGGGCAGGGCCAGGTTGTTGAGCCCGCCGCTGTGCAGTTTCGGCCGCAGTTTCTGGTCGTGGAGCTCCTGCGTCGACAGGATGACGATCATCTCGCCTTTCTTCGGATCCGGGATGCTGACGGCCATGACTTCGATATCCTCATCATTGATGGCCTTGCGCACCACTTCCTCGACATTGCCGAGACCGATCATCTCGCCGCTGATCTTGGCGAAGCGGGCGTAGCGGTCCTGGATGGTCAGGAAGCCGTCTTCATCGAGTGAGCCCTTGTCACCGGTAACGTACCAGCGGTACCCGTCGATTTCAGGCACGACCTTGCTGGTCAACGCGGAGTTGTTCAGGTAACCCTGCATCACCTGCGGACCTGCCACCATGATCATGCCGGCGGTGCCCAGCGGCAGTTCCTGCAGTGACTCGGGGTCGGCGATGCGCACGCGGGTACCGGGTATCGCTTTCCCCACAGTGCCGGGTTTGTTGTTGTCCTTCAGGTGTGGACTTTCCAGGTTGGGGAAGGGCGTATTGACGCAGGCCACGGGCGATAATTCGGTGCAGCCGTAGCCTTCATGAACTTTCTGCCCGAAGCGCTTCTGGAATGCCACGCTGATTTCCGGTTGCAACCGCTCGGCACCGGCGATGGTCAGCCGCAGGCTGGCGAGGTGTTCCGGCGTGACCTTCGGGTTGCGGGTGTACAGGCGGAAGAAGCTGGAAGTGCCGAACAGCAAGGTGGCCTTCTGCTCCTGGATGACACGGGCATTGGTGACCACGTCTGTGGGATCGATGTGACACACCACCTTGATCCGTTCCAGCAGGGGGAGGAACTGGCAGGCAGTGAGCCCGAAGGAATGAAAGATGGGCAGGTTGGCCAGGATGACATCGTCTGCGTCGGCATCGAGGATCTTCGCCACCTGCTTCACGTTGGCGAGGATGTTGCGGTGGCTCAGCATGACGCCCTTGGGTTCGCCCTCGCTGCCGCTGGAAAACAGGATCACTGCGGTAGTGTCTGTAGCCGGTGTGCGGCAGTATTTCCGGCGCAACCAGGCGGCGGACATGACCTTGCACTGGGCCAGTGTCAGCAGCTTTTCCAAGGGCGAGATACCGGCTTGCAGGTCTTCCAGCATGACCAGGTCGACGACGTCCTTGAGGGGTTCAAGATCGATGCCGCGGGTCTTCAGCTTGTCCAGGAACCGGCGTGAGGTATACACCGTTTTCAGGCCGGCCTGTTCGATGGCCGAGTGGATGGTATCCAGTGGGGCCGTGTAGTTGAGTGTCACCAGGGTCTTGCCGAGCACCATCACCGCCATGCCGGCCAGCAGGCCGCCGGCCGTGGTGGGCAGGAGCAGGCCAACGTTCTGGCCAGGGCAGGTTTGCTTGATACGCCTGGCTAACAGAAAGGTGCCGGTCAGGGCGGTTTTGGCTTTCAGGCTGGCGCCGAGCGTGTCGGCCAGGATGACGGGGTTGCCGGGTGCCTTGCACGTTTCCACCCAGTGTTCACCGAGGGAAGGCAGCGTGGCGACATAGTCCATCCAGGCCTGGACGTCGTTGCTGTCCGGAAAATCATTCATGCAGGGCCGCTGTGCCTATACCAGGTTTACTATTTTATTGTTTTACCGGCCCCGGGGGTCACGGCGCAAAGGAGAAATATTATTAAATAAATCAGCTATTTGCCAGTTTTACAATAAACCGGGTTGGGGTGTATTGGCGGATTGTGAAAAGGCCGGGCGGTGACTGCAACATCCGCCCGGCCAAGGGGGTACGGCAGGGGCTGTTTATGACAGCGCGATCACGTCGAGGTCGAGCTTGCTCAACAGCTTTTCGGAGGTATTGCCGCGCATGAGGGCGGCGGCACCCTGGCGGGCCATCGTGCCGATCAGGACAGTGTCGGCGTCGATTTCCTTGGCGTAGCGTGAAATCACGCTGGCCGGGTCGCCTTCCTCGACATGCACACGGTCGGTCGGCAGGCCGGACAATTTCATGATCTTCTGGCGGTCGGGGAAATGCATGCTGTCCTTGTAGGCATTGATCACATAGAAATCGGCGCCGTAGTGGCCTGCCACTTCCTGACCCTTGGCCAGGATCTTTTCATTGAGCCTGGCGTAGGCCGGATCGTCATGCTTCTGGATATTGATGGCGGCCAGCAGTTTCTTGCGCGGCTTGACTTCGGTAGAGCGCACGATGGAGATCGGTGCGACAGACGTACGCAGCAGCGCCCACTGCTCGTTGCTGAACAGCCCCTTCTTGCCAAGCGGAGCCGGCATGAAAATATGGTCCGGCTGGTAACGCTGGGCGCTTTTCAGTACGGCCTTCTGCCACTCGTTGGACCAGCAGAATTCGTAGGTGTATTTGGCGCCGGCGGCATCGAGCTTGTCGGTGATGGTCTTCAGCCAGGCATCATCACGGTACAGGTTGTCGTTATCCGCTGCGAGACTGGACCGCTCCGGGTCGACACTGATGAACAGATGAACGTGGGAATTCGGCTCGTTGATCTCGGACGTGATGATCAGCCGCTCCAGTGCCAGGTGCTGTTCCTGGGTGGCGTCGATGATGACAAAGATTTTCCTGCTTGCAGCCATAGCCATGTAAAACTCCTCGTACCTGTGTGTTTTTGGTTTACAGGGGTACTTTAGAGTCCGCGGCCACAGGCGGCATTGACCTTGATCAAGCCCGTTCCCGCATGACCAATTCTTGCTTATTTTTCGTGCGCGGGTGCCGCGTCGAGGGGCCAGCCGCCAAGGGCCTGCCAGCGGTTGATGATGTAGCAGAACAGCTCGGCGGTCTTTTCAGCATCGTAGCGCGCCGAATGCGCCTCTTCGTTGCTGAAGTCGATGCCCGCCGCCTCGCAGGCGCGTGAAAGCACGGTCTGGCCGAAGGCGAGAGCGCTCATCGAGGCGGTGTCGAGGCTGGAAAAGGGATGGAAGGGATTGCGCTTCATGCTGTTGCGCTCGGCGGCGGCATTGACGAAACCGTGATCGAAATGGGCGTTGTGGCCGACGAGGATGGCGCGGGTGCAGTTTTCTGCTTTCATTTTCTTGCGGATGTTCTTGAACAACTCGCGAAATACTTCCGGCTCCTCGTGGGCGATGCGCAGCGGATGGTGCGGGTCGATGCCGGTGAATTTCAGTGCGGATTCTTCCAGGTTGGCGCCGGGAAAAGGCTGGACGCGGAAGAACCAGGTGTCCTCGGGCCGCAGGAGGCCGTTTTCATCCATGCCGACGGTGACCGCGGCAATCTCCAGGATGGCGTCGGTCTGGTTGTTGAAGCCGCCGCATTCAACGTCCACCACGACGGGCAGGAAACCGCGAAAACGGTTGGCCAGTGGTGAATCGGCCTTTTCCTTGCCGGTTGTCTCTTCAGTCTTTTTGTCAGGCATGGTACTGCGGGGTGTTTGCGTCAGGTTACGGACCAGGTCATCTCGACGCCGGCATTGAGCGGCACGATCTGTTTGTGGCCAAGCTTGTAGGTGTCCGGCACTTGCCAGGGTTTCCTGCGCAGGGTCACCGTGTCAGTGTTCCTGGGCAGGCCGTAGAAGTCCGCACCGTTGAAGCTGGCAAAGGCTTCCAGCTTGTCGAGGAGGCCGAGCTCGTCGAACACGCCGGCATACAGTTCCAGCGCGGCGTGGGCGGAAAAACAACCGGCGCAGCCGCAGGCGTTCTCCTTGGCGTCCTGGGCGTGCGGTGCAGAGTCGGTGCCCAGGAACAGTTTTTTCGAGCCGCCGGCCACCGCATCCAACAGCGCCTGCTGGTGCGTGTTGCGCTTGAGGATCGGCAGGCAGTAGTAGTGGGGGCGAATGCCGCCCACCAGCATGTGGTTGCGGTTGAACATCAGGTGCTGCGGCGTGATGGTGGCGCCGATATTGTCGCCTGCATCCAGCACGAACTGCGCGGCATCCCGCGTAGTGATGTGTTCGAAGACGATTTTCAGCGCCGGGAATTGTGCGTGCAGGGGTTCGAGGACCTCGTCAATAAACGTCTTTTCGCGGTCATAGATATCGATCTCGCTGCGGGTAACCTCGCCATGCACCAGCAGCGGCATGCCGTGCTCGCTCATGGCGGCCAGGACATTGTGCGTTTTCCTGATGTCGGTTACGCCAAAATCAGAATTGGTGGTGGCGCCTGCGGGGTAGAGTTTGACGCCGTAGACATGACCGCTGGCCCTGGCTGCGGCGATTTCTTCCGGGGCGGTGTTATCCGTGAGGTACAGGGTCATCAGGGGCTGGAAACTGCTGCCCGCCGGCACCTGGTCCTGGATGCGCTGGCGGTAGGCCAGGGCGTCGGCCGTGGTGATCACTGGCGGCGCCAGATTCGGCATGATGATGGCGCGGCCCATGTAGCGGGCGGTGTGGGCGACTGTATCGGTCAGGAAGGGGCCGTCGCGCAGATGCAGGTGCCAGTCGTCTGGCCTGGTGAGGGTGATTTCCTGAGTCAAATCGCGGTTCCCGACGGGTCCTGGCTGTCAATGGCGGCAGATTATAGCAGGAACTGGCCGAACCGCGCCCTTAGTGGACTATTTCGCAATTTGACAGCGCGCGGGTACAATACCGCCCTTTTAATAGGTCTCTGACCCCATTTTCAGAGCAGGAAAAACCGATGTCCGATATCAAGAAAGTCGTACTGGCCTATTCAGGGGGACTCGACACCTCCGTGATCGTGAAATGGCTGATGGATACCTACAACTGCGAGGTGGTGACGTTTACCGCCGACCTCGGCCAGGGCAAGGAAGTGGAGCCTGCGCGCGCCAAGGCCGAGGCCCTCGGCGTGAAGGAAATCTACGTAGAGGACATTCGCGAGGAGTTCGTGCGCGACTACGTTTTCCCCATGTTCCGCGCCAACACCATCTATGAAGGCGAATACCTGCTGGGCACCTCCATCGCGCGTCCGCTGATCGCCAAGCGGCTGGTGGAGATCGCCAAAGAGACCGGTGCCGACGCCATCGCCCACGGCGCCACCGGCAAGGGTAACGACCAGGTCCGTTTCGAGCTGGGCGCCTACGCCCTCATGCCGGGTGTGAAGATCATCGCCCCATGGCGTGAATGGGACCTGACCTCGCGCGAAAAATTGATGGCCTACTGTGCCGAGCACAATATCCCGGTGGAGCAGAAGCGCGGCACGCAGTCGCCTTACTCCATGGACGCCAACCTGCTGCATATCTCTTACGAGGGCGGCATCCTGGAAGACCCGGCTGCCGAGCCGGAAGAGAACATGTGGCTGTGGACCGTCTCGCCGGAAGCGGCGCCGGACAAGGCAACCTACCTGGAACTGGATTACGTGAAAGGCGACATCGTCGCCATCGACGGCAAGAAGATGTCCCCGGCGGAAGTGCTGACCTACCTCAACAAGGTGGGCGGCGAAAACGGCATCGGTCGCACCGACATCGTGGAAAACCGTTACGTCGGCATGAAATCACGCGGCTGCTATGAAACGCCCGGCGGCTTCATCATGCTGCCGGCCCATCGCGCCATCGAATCGCTGACCCTAGACCGTGAACTGGCCCACCTGAAGGACGAGCTGATGCCGCGTTACGCCTCGCTGGTCTACAACGGCTACTGGTGGTCGCCCGAGCGTGTCGCCCTGCAGGGCCTGATCGACGAGTCCCAGGAACACGTCAACGGCAAGGTGCGCGTGAAGCTGTATAAAGGCAACGTCATCGTCGTGGGCCGTGAATCCGCGTCCGACTCGCTCTTTGATGAAAAAGTAGCGACATTCGAGGACGACGCCGGCGCCTACAACCAGAAGGATGCGGAAGGCTTCATCAAGCTCAACGCACTCAGGTTGCGCACAGCGGCCAGCAAGCGGTCCAAGAAGTAGGGTATAAACGCAGTCGCTGCTGCGCTCGGGCTGGCTGGAATAAACTCGTTCAGGTCGCCCCGGGGCCTTGTGCGATTGCTTTGTCGGATGTCGCTTCGCTCATCCGACCTGCAATATTTTCCATTCATAATGTAGGTCGGATAAGGCACGCAGTGCCGCCATCCGACGTTTTAATCCAATTCCTTTTTCCTGTACTCGCACAGGTCTGAAATCACGCAACTGCCGCAGCGTGGTTTTCTGGCTATACACGTATATCTTCCATGCAGGATGAGCCAGTGGTGGGCATCGAGTAAAAACTCGTCCGGCACGAACTTCATCAGTTTCTTTTCCACTTCCAGTACATTCTTGCCCGGCGCGATGCCGGTGCGGTTGGATACGCGAAAGATGTGCGTGTCCACGGCCATGGCCTTTTCCCTGAACGCGGTATTGAGCACGACGTTGGCGGTCTTGCGGCCGACGCCGGGCAGGGCCTCGAGCGCCTCGCGGGTGTTCGGCACCTGTGAGTCGTGTTCCTCGATGAGGATTTTGCAGGTCTTGATGACGTTCTTCGCCTTGGTGTTGAACAGGCCGATGGTCTTGATGTAATTCTTCAGCTTGTTCTCACCCAGTGCATAAATGGCGGCTGGTGTGTTGGCGACGGGGAACAGTTTTTCAGTGGCCTTGTTGACGCTGACATCGGTGGCCTGGGCCGACAGCATGACGGCGATCAGCAATTCAAACGGTGAGTCGTACTGAAGCTCGGTGGTGGGGGTGGGGTTTTCATCGCGCAGGCGATGAAAAATCTCGGTGCGTTTTTCCTTGTTCACGAAGTGGTCACCCGGTCACTCTGACCCGCTTGCTGCCCGGTGCGACGGGCTCTGGCGCTGCAGCCGGCCTGGCCAGCTGCCTGTCCAGCACGTTCTTCAGGGCGATCAGGAAGCCCATGAACAAAAACGCTCCCGGCGGCAGGATGGCCAGCAGGAACGGCGAGTCCGTGGTGAACACCACCAGTTCCGGGTTGCCGGCGAACGGCAGCAGCCGGTCCATGTTGGCGAACACGGCGCCGGTGCCAGCCAGTTCCCGCAGGATGCCCAGGACAAGCAGTACCGCGGCAAAGCCAAACCCGGTCATCAGGCCGTCGATGAAGGATGGCAGCAACGGGTTCTTCGAGGCAAAGGCTTCCGCGCGGCCAAGGATGGTGCAGTTAGTGACGATCAATGGAATAAAGATGCCCAGCGCCTGGTACAGCTCGATGGCATAGGCGCGCAGCAGCAATTCGGCGCAGGTGGTGAAACCGGCAATGATGAGCACGAACACCGGCAGGCGGATGGCCGGTACCAGGGCATGCCGGCCCAGGGATACCAGGGTGTTGGATCCTGCCAGGACCAGGATGGTGGCGAGACCAAGTCCCAGGGCGTTGACGGCCGAGTTGCTCACCGCCAGCAGCGGACACAAGCCCAGCAGTTGCACCAGTGCGGCGTTGCTGCCCCACAGCCCCTGGTAAGTGATCTGCCTGAAGTCAGTCTGCACCGCGGTTTGCCCAAAGAGCCCGGTTCTGTTCAAAAAATAGCAGCGCCCTGCGCACGGCATTGACGACAGCGCGTGGCGTCACCGTGGCACCGGTGAGCTGGTCGAATTCACCACCGTCCTTCACCACCTGCCAGCGCGGAGGCGGCGGGTTGCCAAGCGTCCTGCCATTGAAGGCGAGAATCCAGTCATCGACCTCGATGTCGATCTTGTCGCCGAGGCCGGGAGTCTCGCGGTGTTCGAGAACCCGCACGCCGGTCACACTGCCGCTGGCCAGTATACCGACCAGCAGGCGGATGTCACCGCTGTAGCCGTCGTGGGCTTCCACCGGCAGGATGACGCCCGCGAAAAGACCATCCCTGGTGGCGACATAGCCCGGGCGATCGTTCGTCAATTCCAGCATGGCAGTGCCGGTTGCCAGCGTGAAGGCATCCGCGAGCAAATCGTTGTCATGCAGTGTGGCCGGAAACACCTCTGCCAGCGCCCGCCGTTCGGCGGCAAGTTGCTGCGCCAGGATGCGATCCGCAGTGGCCAGGTTGACGAGTGCCAGCACGACAGCGACCACCAGCGCAAACCCGCCCAGCACGAGACTGCTTTTCAGGATGACTGGCTGCCTATCCGGCATGGTTGCTGCCTTTTTGCGCGATGTGCACGAACTGATCGATGGCCGGTGCGGCGAAGTTTGCCAGCAGCACGGCGAAGGCAACACCGTCGGGATAGCTGCCCCAAACGCGTATGCAATACAGAAGTATGCCGATGAGGGCGCCGTACCAGAGTTTGCCGGTAGTGGTTGATGGGCCCGACACGGGATCGGTGGCGATGAAGAAGGCGCCGAGCATGGCGGCGCCGCCGAACAGGTGGAAGACCGGGGAGCCGTGGCTGGCCGAACTGCCGCCGTCGTAGAAGACCAGTGACAGTAATGTCATGGCGGCCAGCAGGGTAACCGGGATGTGCCACGTGATGATGCGTCGGTAGAGCAGGTAGAGTCCGCCGCCGAGGAAAGCGATGTTCACCCATTCCCAGCCGGCACCGGACAGTGTGCCGTAGAGAGGATTGCCGGCAACGAATTCACTGACCGTCATGCCGCCGCGCTCCAGCTTGAAGCGGTCGAGTGCCGTGGCGCCGGTATAGGCGTCCATGGCATCGGTCGCATTGCCGAGAAAGCGGGCAAGGGTATCGGCGAGGCCTGCGCCATTGTGCGGCAGGAACCAGCTGGTCATGGTCTGAGGAAAGGCGATGAGCAGGACCGCGTAGCCGACCATGGCGGGATTGAACGGATTGCTGCCGAGACCGCCGTACAGTTGCTTGGCAATGACGATGGCGAAAAAGACGCCGATGAGACCAGTCCACCAGGGGGCGGCAGGCGGCATCGACAGGGCTAGCAGCAGGGCAGTGACCGCAGCGCTGAAATCCTTCAGGGCGGGCATCACAGGGCGGTGACGCATTTTGAGGACGATGGCTTCCAGCAGGAGGGCGCACAGGATGAGCCAGGCGATATTGATCAGGGTGCCCGGGCCGAACCAGAGGGTCATGGCGATGATGCCCGGTACAGCGGCCGCCAGGACCAGCGCCATGATTTGCGGTGTGGTCATGGGCGCCTTACGGGAGAACAGCAGGGTGGCCAGGGTCATGCCCGCGCATGTTACCAGCTTGCCCGGGAGGCATCACCCAACTTGGCCGGTGGCGGGAATCCACGTATGATTGAAAAAGGGAACAAGGGACAAGGAACAAGGAACAAGGAACAAGGAACAAGGGGGATTGCCATGATTCGACATACACGTATTTTATTGTTACTGACATTATTGGGTGGCTTGCAGGTGGCACATGTGTCTGCCCAGCCGCAGGCCGGCTTTTCGGAGCACAGCATTACGTCGGCCGGGGCGCAGCGCA
>Ga0181593_10003477_pt1 | contig 14437 bp, 13 predicted proteins | sample 071ome_19_FD_133756 | JGI IMG/M metagenome (GOLD analysis project Ga0181593, IMG submission 133756) | Coastal salt marsh microbial communities from the Groves Creek Marsh, Skidaway Island, Georgia - 071413AT metaG (megahit assembly) | ecosystem: Environmental > Aquatic > Marine > Intertidal...
AAGGTAAACCTGCAAGTGCTGGATACTACAACATTTCTGCTTTTCAAAAATTAGCTTTAGAAAATGGCTTGGTTGCCGTGGATATTAACGGTGATGCATTTTCAAGTGAATGCAAAGATGAGGTTATGGTAAAGGCAAAGGAAATGGGCGGAGAGTTCGATCTTGTAATTTACAGCCTTGCATCACCCCGTCGAACTGACCCATCTGACGGCAATGTCTATCGTGCCTGCCTAAAGCCTGTTGGAATGATCTACAAAAATAAGACTTTGGATACCGATCGAAAAGAAGTGAAGGATGTCACCATCGACCCGGCCAATGATGATGAAATTTTGCAGACCGAAAAAGTCATGGGTGGAGAAGACTGGGAATTATGGACTCGTCGCTTGCTGGATGAAGGCTTGCTGTCGAAAAATTGCATTAATCTTGCATATTCCTATGTTGGTCCAGAGGTAACCTGGCCAATATACCGCAATGGAACGATCGGTCGTGCTAAAGCACATTTAGAAAAGGCAGGAAAAAGCTTAAACCAAGTTATGCAGCATTCTTGTGAGGGAAGTGCCTATGTCTCTGTTAATAAAGCCGTTGTTACGCAAGCAAGTTCAGCCATTCCAGTAGTGCCATTGTATGTTTCCATGCTTTTCAAGGTGATGCGTCAACTGGGCAATCATGAGGGCTGTATTGAGCAAACGAATCGATTGTTTCATGATCGCCTTTATGGTGAATCCGCATCACTAGACCTTGATGTTGAGGGGCGTATTCGCTTAGATGACTGGGAAATGGCAGAGGAAGTTCAGCAAAAAATTAAAGAACTTTGGCCTAAAGTAAATTCTGACAATCTTTTGGAGATGACTAATTTTGATGAGTACCAAGCAGAATTTCTTCGCCTATTTGGGTTTGGGATTTCCGGGGTCGATTATGATAAAGACATTGATCCAGTTAATCCGTTTTAGTTTTTCTTATTAGGATTAGGACAGGCGAGTGGTTGGCATTATTTCCTGCCACAACTTCGTTGATCCAGTTCTCTTTCTGGCACAAGTTTAGTACCTCTTGGGTCTCTTTATTTCCGCCTTCATGCCCCCGGTAACAAAGAACTGAAATCAATCCGCCGGGCTTGATATATTGGAAAGTTTTACAAATGGCCGTTAAGGTGGTTTGTGGTTGAGTAATGATTGTCTGATTTCCTCCAGGAAGGTAGCCCAAGTTAAACATTGCGGCCGTAACCATTGCTTTTAGATCATTGCTAAGGAAAGATTCGATGTCAGAATGAGACCCATGAAAAGCCTGCAAGAGATTGGATAATCCATGCTTTTTCAATCTTTTGCACGTGTGCACGATAGCACATCTTTGTATGTCGATTGCATAGACCTTACCAGTGGGGGCAACACTTTGAGCGAGGATCAATGTATCTTGACCATTCCCGGAAGTTGCATCGATACATAAGTCTCCTGATTGGAGGACTTCTTTTATTTTTGAATGAGCAAGCGAAACAAGATTTGTCATTTATGATTGGTGGAATCTCATTAGGTCCAAGCTTGGAGGTAGTGTTCCCCTGTTAAGAAGATAATCTGTAAATCTTTTGGCACATAAAGAAATCGTGGTGCATCCCCTCGATCCAAACCCGTTAAAAAGATAATAGTTTTTGATTGATGGATGTGCACCCATAATTGGTTGGCGGTCAATGGTGCAAGACCTAACCCCACTCTTATGAGAGATAACTGGATGGTTTTTCAAATCAGGGAAATAATCAATTTTAGTCAAAATTTCATTGTACCCTGAGCTGGTCGGGCCTGACTCGACCCTCTCATGGTTCCAAGATGTTCCAATTATGGCATAATTCTCATTTTTTACATTTATATGCCAAGATCCATTACTTGCATTGATACTGTAAGGTGAGTTGATCTGTATTACTTCTCCTTGTGCTGGTGCAAAGGGGAGATGACCAAAGATGTCATCTGTTGATACTCGGTACCCGTGGCAAAAAACTATTTTATGACTTCTCCACTTCTCCGCATTAAAAACCTCATTCCGATAGCAGCCAATTGTGCAAAGAACCTTCTTGGAATATCTAATAAAATCGAGAGAGTTTAATTTCCATGCCCTTGTTTTTCCGGCACCAAATTCTGAAAAGATTTGAAGCTTCTTACACTGTGATGAAGAAAGGGATTCACTTTTATATTGCCCAGCTAATGCGTTCCATTTTTTTGATTGTTCTCTATTACGAAAGACCCTGTACAAGGTAATCGGTTCAATCATTGGCAGACCACTTCTTCTTTCCATTTTATTGAAAAACTGATGGTTTTCTTGCATACACAAGTCAAAGTCTTCGGGGACATTTAGTTTTGGTCCTATAAATGGATTTATCAATCCTGCTGATACTTGAGTTGCTGAATGCTGCATGTTGGCATCGATGACGATAACATCCAGTCCATGCTCAATCATAGTTTGAGCAAGAACGGCACCTGCGAGACCATGACCAACAATGACGAATTTATCTTTCAATAACTGATTTCATTACTCAATGAGTTTGCCCGCAATCACATTTGCTTCCAAATTTCATTAGATGCGTTGGTCTCGAATAGTTTTCATCTGTTTGTTTCTTGTTGCTGCAAACATTGCATATCGTTTTGGAAAGCAAAATTCGGAGAAGGGTGATGCAGTCTTGCAAGATTCAGAATCTCTTACCGTTAACCAGTTTGAACATCGTAATCCTTCAAGCAAGCTTCTAAGAGTAGTAGAACCCAATAATCGGAAACTTGGTTCAAATGATGAGATTGGTTCGGTTTTGGAAAGCATTAATCCACAGAATGATTGGATTGTATCTCTTAATGGTGCCAGTAGAGATAAATTTCTAAGCAATTGTGTTAGCTCAGGAATTGAAATTATGGACCAGATTCCCGAGCTTGGTATAATTCGTTTTTCTATTACAGATTCGATAAAAGCACTCCCTTTAATAAATAAAATGATGGAGGAGGATCATCTCAGTTTCAATTCCCCATTGCGCCAACCTTTATCCCCGAGGAAAGATGAGATTTTTGAAAACTTAGAGTTTTCTGATTCTTTTATTGAATGGATGGGGGGGGCTCCGAGTAGGGCGCAATTTGGAAAAGGAATTAAGGTCGCGTTGCTGGACTCGGGTGTAAATCAAAATCATCCAATGTTAGCTGGGGTAACCGTAATTGAAAAAGACTATCTTCCTAAAACATCTCCCGAATTTGCTTCAACCGATAATGCCCATGGAACTGCAGTTGCTTCTGTTATTGCTTCTTCAACAGAATCATATTCCGGAGTCGCACCTGGATGTGAAATTTTATCATATCGAGTAATTGATGGTACCGGCAAAACAGACTCCTACACAGTCGCTTCAGCAATTGTTAGAGCGGTACAGGATGGTGCTGATTTGATTAACCTTAGTCTTGGTGGAGAGCAGGGGAGTGAAGTTTTAAAACAGGCGGTATCTTTCGCGATCGAGCAGGGAGTACCGTTAGTCGCGGCAGTTGGAAACGATGGTATTGGACTGGTGAATTACCCAGCTGCATATAATGGCGTAATAGGAGTTACTTCAGTTGGATTAAGTGGTCGAGTCTCTAATTTTTCTAACTTTGGCCATGGGGTAGATCTTGCAGCCCCCGGTACGGGTGTATTGGCGGCATGGGAGTCTTCAGGAATGGTTAATTTTAGTGGTACATCCATTTCTTCCGCCATCGTTGCCGGTGCGGTTGCAATGGAGCTTTCTCAGAATCCTAGCATGTCCCCAATCGAATTATCTAAGCTGATACAAAAATTCAGTAACGAAGCTGAGGAGCCTGGCTTCGATGCAATTTCTGGTCATGGTGTGCTCAGTTTGTCGAGATTAGAGAATAAGAATAACCCAACCTACGCTGATCCTGCCCTAGTAGGCTACCATTTTGAACATGACGGAAACTTGAAGACAGGTCTACTGCCATTTGATGTTATTGTACAAAATCAGGGAAATAACTGGCTAGATAATCTTACCCTCCAAGTAGACTTCCTAGGGATCAATAAGTCCATTCGGCTCGATAATCTTTCACCTGGAGAAATAAGGACTGAAAAATTCTACCTTCAGGGCAGTGACCTAAGTAAACCAGTAAAGATTGATGCAAAATTACATCTTCCTGTAGGGATGTTGGACTCTCGGAAAGATAATAATTCTCGGAGCAGTGTGATCAAATTATAGCCAGTAATCTAATTCCCAGCCTTAAGCAGCATTTCTTTTCTTTTGGCCGAGACTAACCACTTTGGCTTTTGTTTTACCACGAATTACGCCTGCATTGATAACCACTTCAACAGGTTCATCAATTGTGGGTAGATCGTACATTACATCAAGCATTACAGACTCCATGATCGAGCGAAGGGCTCTCGCGCCTGTTTTCATAGTCAGTGCCTGTTCTGCAATGGCTGTAATTGCTTCCTTGGTAAATTTTAATTCCGCTCCTTCTAGCATAAACATTTTTCGATACTGCTTGAGTAAGGAATTTTTTGTTTGTTGAAGAACGGATACAAGTTGTGGACGGGTAAGTTCCTTAAGAATAGAAATCACGGGCAAGCGTCCTATAAATTCTGGAATCAACCCAAATTTCACTAAGTCTTCAGGCATGACATCAGAAAGAATTTCTGAAGACTCTTTCTCTTTTTCGGTATTGTAACCTACGCTGCGTTTACCTTTCCTTTGTCCGATTATTCCATCAAGTCCAACAAAGGCTCCGCCACAGATAAAGAGGATATTGGATGTATCTAGTTGAACATACTCTTGGTTGGGATGTTTTCTGCCACCTTGCGGAGGTATATTGCAAACCGTGCCCTCTAGAATTTTCAAAAGTGCTTGCTGGACTCCTTCGCCAGAAACATCACGAGTGATAGATACATTATCTGTTTTCCTGCCAATCTTGTCGATTTCATCAACATAAACGATGCCGCATTGTGCTCGTTCAACATCATGATCTGCAGCCTGTAATAGACGAAGAACAATATTTTCAACATCATCACCAACATAACCAGCTTCAGTGAGGGTTGTAGCATCTGCGATGGCGAAAGGAACATCAAGAAGTTTAGCTAATGTGCGAGCTAAAAAAGTTTTACCACTTCCAGTCGGACCGATTAGCAGAACGTTACTCTTTTCGATCTCAACATCTTCGAGTTCAGCAGGTAGGAAGGTTGAGTCTTGATCGATTTCAGATGATCCAAGCTCCGTGGACAATCTTTTGTAGTGGTTATGAACCGCTACAGAAAGTACCTTTTTGGCATGGTCTTGGCCAATAACATGCTCGTCCAGATGTTCTTTAATTGCCTTAGGTTTTATCAAGTTGAAGACAGGCTTTTTGCCAGAGTTTTTCTTGACGGGATCCTTGTCACTGAGTTCACGATCGATGATCGTTTTGCAGACACGAACACAAGAATCGCAGATGAAAACATTTGCCGGACCGGCGATCATTTTACGAACTTCACCCTGGGGTTTCCCGCAGAATGAACAAAAATTGATCTTGGTCGGCTTAGCCATCTGTAAGGAATCTTTATTCGTTTGGCTTTTTGGAAATAACTTCGTCAACTAAGCCGTAGTTTTTTGCTTCCTCAGCGGACATGTAATAATCACGATCTGAATCTTTTTCAATTTGTTCCGCTGATTTTCCACTGTGTGTGGCGAGAACTTTATTGATGGTACTTCTCCATCTGAGAATTTCTTTTGCTGCAATTGAAATGTCAGATGTCTGCCCTCCGGCACCCCCGCTTGGTTGATGGATCATTACGCGGCTATTGGGCAATGCATACCGTTTCCCTGGTGTTCCTGCCGCAAGCAAAACAGTGGACATACTGGCAGCCATTCCAATACAATATGTGACCACATCACACTGCATGAAATTGAGCGTATCGTAGATCGCCATCCCGTCTGAAACGCTTCCCCCGGGAGAGTTAATGTACAAGTGTACATCTTTCTTGGGGTCTTCCATTTGTAAAAATAGCAACTGAGCAATGATGGAATTAGCTACATAATCGTCAATAGGTGTGCCAATAAATACGATGCGGTCCCGAAGAAGACGGCTGTAAATATCCCAGGCACGCTCCTGACGGCCTTCACGTTCATAAACATAAGGAAGTGGTAAATAAGCACCCATAATTAGATCAGTGTGTATGCTCGCCCTCAATGTCGCAAATCCGTTCTTTGGATAACTCGGCTATTTTGATGAGCGTTTTGTCGTAAATAATATCTTCCCTTAACCGGTTCAACCTCGCCCGATCCTGGGTTAGTTCCTTGATGAATTTGGTGGGGTCCTCCCTACGCATCATCGCTTCCCGGGTCGCAGCTTGTGCGAGATCTTCTTTTTCAACAGAGACTTTTTCTTCCTCTGCAATTTTGGAAAGCACTAGAGTTAGCTTAACTCTTGCCTGTCCTTGAGTTTGAGACTCCTTCCACCACTCATCCCGGTTTTTCTCAATCTCATCCGCTTTAACTCCCTGCCTTGTTGCCTGCTGGATCCGGTTTTGGAAAATAGCCTTGGATTCTTCCTCCACCGCTTGCTGGGGGAGCGGGAAGTCTTCGGAGTCCAATATATTTTGCGTAATTTGCTTTCGCTTCAAATTAGCATTTTCTTGGTCTTTACGGTACTTGATTTGCTCGGTGACTTTTTCTTTAAGCTCATCCACACTCTCGATTTTAAGTGATTTGAGGAATTCTTCATCCTCTAAAGCAGGAGCCTTTTTTTCTCGAACTTCATGAACTTCGAGTTGGTAAGAAACTGATTTCGCTGCAAGTGCTTCCACTTCGAAATCTTTGGCGAAGTCGGCTTTCACCTCTTTTTTGTCGCCCGCACTCATCCCAATCACTCCTTCAGCAATGGCATCCACACCCATACCGGTTTGATTGCCTGCTTCTTCCCAGGTGTTGGCTTGTTTGCCGTACATGGGTTTATCTGGAAGGATTTCCGCTACAGCTTTTCCATCGATGGCACCTTCATACGAGCATTTTACATAGTCTCCCTTTTCGGCAGCACGATCCACTACATCAAAGCTGGCTCGTTGTTCACGGATCGCATCCAATTCTTTGGTAACATCCTCGTCCTTTACTTCGGTCGGCTCAATGGTTAATTCAAATTCTTTATACTTAGGAAGATCGAACTCTGGTTCGATATCAATGGTTACTTCAACCGATGCAGACTGAGAAGGTTCCAGTTCGCCTGCGTCCACTTTAAGCACTGAATACACCTTGATATCTTTGTTTTCGAGGACGGCTTCGTAAGCGGCCGTGGAAACCTTTCGGTTGAGTTCATCCTTCAGTTCTTTGGCGTACTTTTTACGAATCACATTTGCAGGGGCATTGCCTTTCCGGAAGCCGGGAATGCTTACGAGTTTGCCTAATTCCTGGCAGACTTTGGATTCATGCTTACTGACTTCTTCGGAGTCAAAGCTGACGGTTGCGATTTTGCGGGCTACTCCCGCATCCTTAATGTCTACATTCACAATGCTTATCTGTACTGTTGTAATTGAAGTTAGGTTCGTGACTAACCTGAGAAAATCACGAATTGATAAACCTCAACAAAATACCTGAAATTTCCCTGTGGTCAACGAGATAGAAGACAACTAGCGGGAAGGAATCCAATGGGATAGCCTAACCGATTTAGTCTGCGGGAGTTTTTCGAGGTGCTCCAAAGCCAAAGCTATATCGGTGGGGGAAAAGTGCCTGATTTGCACAATATATTCTGAATATAATGAATTTCGACCGATCATGCGGAATTGCTCCTCTGGAAGAAGATTTTCGAGGTCGTCCCAAGAGTACGAATCGCCCAAACCTACATAGATTTCCGAAGCCCTGTAGAATTTTACATCCTTTGGATCATTGGCGGATACTTCTGCCAGAATAAATAATCTCTCAGATCGAAAGGAACCTGAAGTTTCAATAACCCAAGAGTTTACGACCTGATTAGCAGGATTGGATACACTTGTTCGGTTGCCTTCATAAAAAACGACAATTCCGTTGGGGACAGCTTTTTTTACTTTTTCAGGCAAAGGCGGAAACTCAACATTCCCAACCGCACTGTGCAGGGAATTGTAATTTCCTGGCTTTTTGGTGGCTTGCTCATCCTTTACATCCAGTGCGTGCCTGACCAGCATGGATGATGCGGTCACTCCAATAATCAGACCGATGGCAATGGTAAGCCTTCGTTCTTTTTTTCCTAACCCCATGAGATTAAATCGAGCTTGGCGTTTTGGAAGACTTTAGAGAAAGTGGGAAGATGATTTCAGCGGAAGTAGGCATAAGAGTTCGTTATCAGGAGACGGATCAAATGGGTGTGGTCTACCATGGCAATTACTTTACTTGGTTCGAAGTCGCAAGAATTGAGTTACTGGATCAACTAGGCTGCCCTTATCGTGAGCTTGAAAAAAACGGATACCTTTTGCCCGTTCTTCATTGTGAGGCAAAATTCAAAAAACCGGCACGCTTTGATGACCGTTTAACCATTGAAGTTCGTATCAAAGAACCACCCACTGCGAAGATAAGAATTAATTATCAGGTCATTAGGGGGGAAGAACTTCTTTGCACCGGCAACTCAACCCATGCTTTTATGGATAATAAAGGTAAGCTTACCCGTCCACCTGCTGCCTTTTTGGAAAAGACCAGAGAAATGTCTTCACAGATTGATTCCGATGCCTAAGCGGGTAGGTATTCGCTAATTTGCTTCACCACCTCAACGGCCGTCTGATCATCGGTATGGATCACATGATCCGCCTCTAGGTAGCGACTTTCCCTTTCCTGAATTAACTTTTCAAGAACCACAATGGGCTGTGCAACCTCCAGGAGAGGTCTGGACTGGTCTGTTTTGGTTCGGGTTAGCAGAGTGCTTGCAGAGGCCAAGAGGCAAAATACTACGCCTTTGGATTTGAGTAACTCCATCATTCCATCGGGGATACACAAACCACCTCCGCAGGCCACAACGGCAGGTCGTTCGGTACTTAGTTGGGAGACAAATTCTCTCTCCAAGTCACGAAAGTAAGCTTCCCCTTTCTTGGCAAAGATTTGGGATATACTCACCCCTTTTTCTTTTTCAATTTCGCTGTCGGAGTCTATAAATTTCACCTTTCTTTGCTCGGCCAACTGTTTGCCGATGGTGCTTTTACCAGTTCCCATCATACCCACGAGAAAGACGAGATTTTGACTGTCCTGAGCATGAGTTGGTGAGTTCATTTTATTGTGGAGTATAAAAGTTAAATTCTTGCGATAGCTAGAAAGCAAAGCGATAATTGCATTATGAAACAGGATTCTGCTGTCGTCACCATCAAAGGTGTTATGCCTACTTCCAATGGATGTGCCATTTTTTTGGGCAACGAGGAAAAGACATTCGTGATCTATGTAGACCCCGCGATCGGGAATGCGGTCAATATGACCCTTAACAAGGTCAAGAAAGAGCGCCCCCTGACTCACGATTTAATCGGTCTGATCCTCAAGGGTCTCGAAACTAAAATTGAGCGGGTTTTGATCAATGATGTGGATGAGGGTACTTTTTTTGCTCGGATCATCCTGCACATGGAAAATGAGTTGGGTAAAAAGATTATCGAACTCGATGCCCGCCCTAGCGACTCGATTGTCCTGGCGCTTCAGCTCGATCAGCCAATTTATGTTTCCCGCAAGGTTTTGGATAATGTGGAGGACATGACGGAAATCCTCGAGCGGATACTGCGCAAGCAGGACTCTTAGTCGGGGATGAATGTGGCATCGCTTTCAGGTGCTGTGTCTGCACCCGTGCGGGCTCTGTTTCCTAAGGTGGGTTTTCCTACCGCACTGGCCCCTATGCAGGATGTTACCGGTTTGCCTTTTATGTCCCTTATCGCGGAATATGGGGCACCCGATCTTTTTTTTACTGAGTATTTTCGGGTTCATGAAAATGCACGCATCGACCCGGAGATTCTTTCCTCCATTACCGAAAACAACTCCGGCAAACCTGTCTTTGCCCAGTTAATTGGGGAGGATCTCGAGCATGTGGTTCGCTTTGCCAAAGCACTCCAGCAATACCCTGTTGCAGGAATCGACCTGAATCTGGGATGCCCTGCTCCCCGGGTATACCGAAAAAATGTGGGAGGGGGCCTCCTCCGGGTTCCTCATAAAATCGATCAGGTATTAACGGTTCTCCGGGATGCTTGCGACTGCCCCCTCACGGTGAAGACCCGTGTAGGCTTTGAGGATGACCGCAATTTTTCCCAGATTTTAGATATTTTTGCTTCCAACCACATTGAATTACTCAGTCTCCATGCTCGCACGGTCAGGGGTGGGTATCGCTCATTCCCTGAATATAATTATGTAAATCAGGCTGTGAGCCAACTGGATTGCCCGGTCCTGCTCAACGGCGAGGTCAATACAGCCGAATCTGCTTTGGCTTTGGTGAAGCAAACTGGGGCCAATGGTGTGATGATCGGTCGAAGTGCCATTCGCAACCCATGGATATTCAAACAAATCAGGCAGCTTACGGCTGGTGCCCCTATGATTCATCCGACTTATCAAGATTTATACCACTACATTCAGAAACTTTACGAAATTTTTTACAGGGCTGAGGTTCCAGAAATCAAGCAAGTCGCCCGGTTAAAGAAATTTCTCAATTTTATTGGGCTGTCTGTGGATCATGAGGGGCTGTTCCTGTATCATTCCAGAAGGGCAAAAACCCGTCCTGAATTAGATCAGATTTGCCATACTTATTTGATCGAGGGTGGTAAAGCGACGAAACCCTTGAGGCTTCGCCCATACGAAGGTTTAATTGCTCGACCCAGTTCCGAGACGCCTGCCTGCCTAGGCTAATTCCTATGTTTTACGCACAAAGGCTTAGTTTTCTTGCTTGGATCAAAGAGTGGGGTTGTCCATGGCTTTCCTGCATTCTGTCTTTTGGGCTTCTTTGGATGAGTCATGCCCCCCGCCAAACGCCAGAGGCTGCCTACATCTTCCTTTTGCCCGTTTTGATTTGGTTTCACTTTCGCCCGGGGTATCGCAAGGTTCTTATTTGCATACTCCTGAGTGGGTGGGTCTACCAAATCGCCATGGTCGGTTGGATGAGGCATGTCTCCTTCGGTGGTATGTGTACCGCTACCTTTCTGCTCTCCTGTTATCAGGCAATTTGGTTTATAGTGGCTCGTATGCTGTTTCGCTGGTTTTCTCAGGGTGGGCTGAAGGTAAGGATTCTTGTTCTTGTGGCTCTGTCTTCGCTGTGGGTGGCGGTGGAGTGGGGGAGAACTCTTTTTACCCTAGGATTTCCGTGGTGCCCATTATCTGCAACCCAGTGGGAAAGACCTGTTCTTTTGCAGCCATCCTCTTTTGCCGGTGGTTGGGTGGTTTCCTTCTTTTTGGTTTTCTTTAATCTGTGCGTGGGTTCATACCTTCATCACTTACTGATTCGCAGACGAAAGGCTCAGGGGTTTTTCAATCGTTCGATCTGCCCGGAACTTTATCTTGGTGTCCTGATGCTTTTCCTGATGGTGTATCCATTCTTTTCCAGTATTAATATTCAGGAGGATTTCCCCGAAAAAACGATCCGGGTGGGGATTTGTCAGCCATACTTACAGGATAAGTGGGTGGAGGGTAGGGCAGTTCAGCATAAGGAAGCCCTGCGCAAGCAGACCGAATTTTTAGCTAACATAAAACCAGATGTCATTCTATGGCCTGAAGCATCTACTCCCTATCCAGTCAATCTGGATCGATTATGGGTCGAGGAACTGGCGAAAGATACTGGCATACCTATTCTGGCTGGCTCGGTTATTCGCGAAGATGAAGCAAGTTATAACGCGATAACTTACATCGACCCAGTTGATGGGTTGCAACCAGAGTGGTATGCAAAACAGGTCCTGGTACCATTTGGCGAATACATCCCCTGGCCATTTTCCCTCATTCCGGGTATCAAAAAAATGGTAGGCCCGGTGGGCAGTTTCTCGGCGGGCGAACATCCCCTGTTGTTCGATATCCCTATCCACGAAGGAAATCACACAAGCTTTGTCCGGGCCGGATTCTTGATATGCTATGAGGATATTTTCCCAGCCATTTCACGCAAAACCCAAGAGTTGGACGCAGATTTGCTTATTGTATCCACCAACGATGCTTGGTTTGCGGAGGAGGGGTGCGCAGAGCAACATGCGGCCCACTCCGTAATGAGAGCAGTGGAAAACCAATTACCTGTCGTAAGATGTGGAAATGCAGGGTGGTCTGGATGGATTGATCAACGAGGAGGGGTGCGTGATGTATTGATGAACGAACAGGGCAGCATTTACTTTGAAGGAGCAACTGTGCTTGATGTACAAGTACCTATCCTTCCATTCAATCCTAATTCTTCCTTGGGAGACCAGTTTGCCTATCTGTGCTCGGGTTTATTTTTGGCTATCTTTTTTTATTACTTGTTCGGTATCAGAAAAACGAACCCTTGCTTGTAGGGGTTGTTTGATTCAACCATCCCTCTGGGTTGTGCAATAACTTTGCCTTGCCATTTGCCGGTCAAATCTCATGTCTATTTCTTTGCAATATTTTTTCTAACTCAACAAATTCAAATAAATGTCTACTAAAATTGGTATCAATGGATTCGGCCGTATCGGTCGTTTGGTCTTTCGCGCACTTGTCGATCAGGGGCTTCTCGGCAAGGACTTTGAGGTCGTCGCTATCAACGATCTCGTCCCTGCGGACAACCTCGCCTATCTTTTAAAATATGACTCCGTACAGGGCCGTTTTAACGGTACCGTGGAAGCACCCACCGATGACTCTCTCGTTGTCAATGGCAACACCATCAAGTGCCTCGCCGTCCGCGAAGGACCAGCCGCTCTCCCATGGCAAGACCTTGGCGTGGACATCGTCATTGAGTCCACCGGTCTTTTTGTGGACCGTGAAAAAGCAGCCGGCCACATTCAGGCGGGTGCCAAGAAGGTGATCATCTCTGCTCCTGCCAAGGGCGATGTCAAAACTATTGTGCTCGGGGTCAATGACGATGAGCTTTCCGCAGAGCACGACATCCTTTCCAATGCTTCCTGCACAACCAACTGCCTGGCTCCAATCACCAAAGTTGTACTGGAAAACTTCGGCATCAAGGAAGGTTTGATGACCACCGTGCACAGTTACACCGCCACCCAAAAGCCAGTTGATGGCCCATCGGTCAAGGACTGGAAAGGTGGTCGTGGTGCAGCAATCAACATCATTCCATCAAGCACTGGTGCTGCCAAAGCGGTTGGTTTAGTCCTTCCTGAAGTGCAGGGCAAGCTCACCGGTATGGCCTTCCGTGTGCCAACCCCAACTGTTTCTGTGGTCGATCTCACCGTGAAGACCGAAAAGTCCACCAGTTACGAAGAAATTTGTGCCAAGATGAAGGAAGCAGCCGAAGGCCCACTCAAGGGAATTTTGGAATACACCGAAGATGAAGTGGTATCTGCCGACTTTATTCACTGCCCCGCATCCTCTATCTTCGATGCCGGTTCCGGAATTGGCTTGAGCGACACCTTCTTTAAGTTGGTTTCCTGGTACGACAATGAGTGGGGTTACAGCAACCGCTGTGTCGATCTGCTCAAGCGTGTGGCTGCTTTTGTTTAAAAGTTTTCATTCCAGTTTTCTTTTTATAAGCGGGAGCCTATGTGGCTCCCGCTTTTATTCTAACCGATTGCATAATTATGATCAAATCTATCGAAGATCTTGAATTGAATGATAAACGTGTATTCGTACGCGTAGATTTTAATGTCCCCCTGGATGCCGATGGCACCATTTCCGACGACACCCGCATCAATGCCGCCATCCCAACCATCCGCAAACTTTCCGAGTCCGGTGCCAAGGTTGTGCTTGCCAGCCACCTCGGTCGGCCTAAGGGAGAAAAGAATCCTTCGATGAGCCTCGCCCCCGTTGCTCCTGCCCTGGCTGAGCGGATCGGCTTGCCGGTTTTATTTCTTAACGACTGCATCGGTCAGGAAATCGAAGACGCAGTCAACTCCATGACCTCCGGGCAGATCGCCCTCCTGGAAAACCTCCGCTTTTACAAAGGCGAGACCGATAACGACCCCGCCTTTGCCCAGTCCCTGGCCAATCTGGCCGATGTTTATGTGAATGATGCCTTTGGCACCGCCCACCGTGCCCATGCCTCCACCCACGGGGTGGCAGAATTGGTCAGTGACCGGGCCGCTGGTCATCTCATTCAAAAAGAGCTCGAATTTCTTGGCGAAAAGACCGAATCTCCCGACCGCCCCTTCATCGTCATCCTGGGCGGAGCCAAGGTGAGTGATAAGATTACCGTGATCGACCGCCTGCTCGACAAGGCCGACACTATCATCATTGGCGGAGGCATGGCCTATACCTTTGCATTGGCCAAGGGCCATACCGTGGGGGATAGCCTTTGCGAGCCCGAAAAAGTTGACCTTGCCCGTAGTGCGATGAAGAAAGCCGAGGAAAAAGGAGTCAAATTTATGCTCCCAGTGGATTACCTTGTTA
>Ga0181593_10003478_pt1 | contig 14431 bp, 6 predicted proteins | sample 071ome_19_FD_133756 | JGI IMG/M metagenome (GOLD analysis project Ga0181593, IMG submission 133756) | Coastal salt marsh microbial communities from the Groves Creek Marsh, Skidaway Island, Georgia - 071413AT metaG (megahit assembly) | ecosystem: Environmental > Aquatic > Marine > Intertidal zone...
CATTATTGGTTCCTGTTTTATCTTTAATAATGCATATACTTTTTCTAACATGAACCCTACAATATATGCTAATGCAGGTGACATCTTTTTATTTATGACAGGAAGATTAGCAGCTGTTAATATTTTGTTAATTAATTCTGCCATCGCTATTGGTTCATCATTACTTATAAAATAGACCTTACCTGCACATTTAGCAGTTTTTATTAATGTTTCCGCTGCCAATATATGGGCATAAGCTGCATTATCTATATAACATGAGTCAACCTTGTTTTGCCCATCGCCTACCAGTTTTAATTTTCCGGCTTTAGCTCGTTCTATCACTCTAGGCACAAGATGTGGATCGTCAGGTCCCCAGATTAAATGTGGTCTTAATATAACTGTTTTTAATTTAGAACTATTTACAGCGATGACATTTTGTTCTGCTTCAGCTTTTGTGCGTTGATATGCATTAAAATATTGATCTGGATACTGTGTGCTTTCATTTATTCCAATTTCACTGGTACCATCAAATACAACACTAGGGCTACTGGTATAAACCAGATATTGAATGGATAACTTTTTACAACAACTAATAATATTTTCTGTAGCGCCAACATTAGACTGATAATAAGTTTCCTCGTCTCCCCAGACACCAGCCTTGGCAGCAACATGGAATATAACATCACACCCTTTTGCAGCTTGCTCAATAATTTCAGCTTCTCTCAAATCACCTTGGACAGTTTCTGCGCCCCACTCTCTTAAATAAGGATAATCACCCCGTTGCAGGGTTACGACAGACCATTCTTTATCCAATAATTGCCTAACGATGGCACTACCCAAAAAACCTCCACCACCTGTCACTAATGCCTTCATCGTAATTGCGCCTGAGCCCATTCGCCAAGCTTTTCTCTGGCTATTTTGGCATTGTGACGAATATCTACAGGAAATGCTGGATGTATAAAAAAATGATAAATTTGTTTTGTCATTTCATTGTTATTCGCTAACTGCTTTAAATCCAGTATTAACAGTTGCTGTTGTTCTGAAGAAAGTTGATTTTCCAATTCAATACAAATCACAGGAATAATTAGTGAATTCTGTTCAACCTTCACCAAGGCAGTACGATAAACAGCTTCATGCTGATTAAATATTCCTTCGCAACATTCTGTATAGAGAGTTTCTGACGTGGTTACAATACGCTGGCTTTTTCGCCCGCAGTACCAGAGCCTGCCTTGATCATCGATATACCCCACATCACCTATGCGATGATAAAAACCATCATCCGTTTTTATCTTGGCTAAATGAGTTTGTTTTTCACGATTATAATAGGCAGCTGTTACTTGTGGGCCTTTAACACATATCTCACCAACTTCTTTACTGTTTAAAAAATTAGCATCAGAACAGTTAGAAATAACTTTATCAGTAATACCGATTATTTTGACATCGATAGTTTCTACTATCTTTCCAACACAAACCCCTTTCCCTTTTGCTGTCAATTCACTGGTCTCTCGAATAACTTCCTGACTTCCTATCGAACTGACTGGAAGTGATTCTGTCGCACCATATGGAGTAAAAATTTGCACATCATCATTCAACAAACCCGAAAACGTTTTAAGAATAGATGCTGATACTGGCGCACCAGCCGATAACACACGTTTTAAACTGATAAGTTTAATACCAAGTTTTTGATAATGTTTGCCAACACGATTCAATAATGCAGGTGAACCAAACATATTGGTACATTGATAATCAATCACCGCATCAACAATCTTCTCTGGGTTAACATCGCCCGGACGCGTGAAATCCATAACGGGAATAATTGATGTCATACCTAGTGCAGGGGCAAACAAGGCAAATAATGGGAAAGTAGCAAGGTCAATTTCACCTGGCTGAATATTATAGAGTTGCTTTAACGCTTCTACCTGGGCATTGAAGTTTGCATGGTTATATATTACTCCTTTAGGAATACCAGTACTGCCACTAGTAAACAAGATGGCCGCAATATCTTCTGGTCGTGTTTCACTAAATTCAAACTGTTGTCCTTTAGCTTTTTGTTGAATAGTATTTAGTGTTGTCATTACTAGTGAAAATATTGGATGTTTACCTACCAGAATAGTATGTTTAATCGTTGAGCTTCCCCAACGTAATATCATTCTCGCAAAATGTGCTGAGGCAATTCCGATAAAAACATCCGGCTCAGCTTCCGCTAAACACTTTCCCAGGTTTTTTATACCCATACCGGGATCAATTGCGACCAGTACTGCACCAATCTTGAATAAGGCAAAAACCAGAATAAAAAAATCCAGTCCCGGCTTTACCATTACGACAACCCTTGATCCTTTATTAACACCTGAAGCCGATAACCCTGCCGCAACCAGATTACTGGCCTCATCGAGCTGTTTGTATGTTAGCGCCTGTTCATAGTTGGCTGTTTGCTGACGGTGTTTAGCCTGCAAAACAACTGCCCAAGTGTCTGGTTGCTGTTTTGCCATCTTTGGCAAGTGAGATGCAATATTGGTAGTGGTGATCATGGATTTGATTGTAGAAAACCTCTAATGATGGGAATAACTTCTTCTCCAGCATCCTCCAATAAATAATGTCCTGCATCATATTCATGATACTCCGCATTAGGGAAACGACGTTTCCATTCAGCAAGAAAATCGTTATCAAAAACAAAGTCCTCTAAGCCCCAACAGATTAACATTGGAATGTTGGTAAATTGAGATAACTGCTTGTCGACTTTATTAACTACATCATAGGAAACATGTTCTTTACCAAGCGGGATATCTTCAACAAAACATAATACAGACAATCGATTATTCCAGTTGTTATATGGTTGTAAATATGCCGCGGCAACCTGCTCATCCATTGGTTTTCGTGTGACACATTTCTTTACTGCACCCCGACAAAAAGCATTAAAGCCTTGTATTGCTATTTTTCCTAATAATGGTGTTCTGCTAAGTTTAAGTTGCCATGGCACTTCTTTACCGTCAGGAATCAGAAAGCCGGCAGTATTGGAAATCACTAGTCGCTTTATCCGTTTCGGATAACGTGTTGCATAGGCAAGCCCTATCATGCCGCCCCAATCATGCACAATCAGCGTTATGTTCTCTGTTATATCTAATTGTTTCAGTAAATCTTCTAAATCATCAACGCGTTGTTCCAGAGTAAAGTTATATGAATCATCTGGTTTATCGGATAAGCCCATGCCAATATGATCTGGGACGACACAATGATAATCATCAACAAGCGCATTGAATAAATGACGATAGTAAAACGACCAGCTAGGATTCCCATGAATCATGACCACGGACTCATGTTGCCTGTCACCTCCATGGAGGTAATGCATAGTCTGTTTATTTATTTTTATAAAATTAGAGGAGTTGCTTGGATAGTCTGGTAACAACATAACGTAAATAAAAAACTTTGCGACTTAAAGTCAAACTCAAAATAACTTTTTGGACTAATATTAAATTACCATTCCCAGCCAAGCATCAGGCAATTCAAACCACTACCGATACCGAGAAAACTGACACGATCACCTTTTTTAAGAAACTGACGCTGTTGAGCGATGGCCGCCGTTAATGGAACAGAGACTGTACCAATATTACCGAGATATTGATATGTACTGAAATCTTTTTCAGGAGCTATTCCCAATTCTCTAAGAATAGTATCACGATGCCCTTCACCAACTTGATGACAGATCACCTTATCAACCTGATCACGAGCCCAACCCATTTTCCCTAAAAAAGACCCCCATGTTTTCACGCCAAGTTTGGCACCATGCTTTAATACAGATACGGAGTCCGTTGACATGAATTCTGATACCGCGTTCGGTAGCGTATCTTTCGGCATAATACTGGCTAATGCTGGAGGAAGTTTTTCACTAGTCATTGCTTCACGCATGACAGAGGGAATAACATCAGGCTCCATTACCTGATCAATAGCAGCTAATAATTTATCTGGAGAAAAAACAAGATCACCAATACTCTGTGGAGACATGGTAATTCCCCAACGACATAATGCATGGTGTTCAGGTGCGGCATGATTGGCACCACCGATTAATCGATGAGCACCTTCATTATCGAATGAGCCATCAGTGAGTAACACTGCTGCTGCACCAGAACCACCAGTAAGTGTTGCCAGTGAGCTGGTAAACATTTGCATTGTTTTTTCTTTCAACATACGCTCGATCATGATTTCAACGATCTCACGAGAAGTCTCACAAGAGACAACCATACCAGCACGAATTTGTTTGAGTTCGATACGATTGGCGATATCAATAATACCATTCATTGTTCCAAGGCAGGCATTGGAAATATCATAGATATTCGCCTGATCACTAATGCCTAGTTGGGCTGCCACTGCACAAGCTGTTGCAGGTTCGAAATTCTCCCGACAAACACCGCTATAGATTAAGGTCTCAATATCCTTTGCTTCGACATTGGACTGTTCCAATGCCTTTCGCGCAGCAGCAATTGCGCCATCGGATAAACTATGTCCTTTTTCCCACCAGCGGCGCTCACTGATACCTGTTAATGCTTCCAGCTGACCAGGAGCGACATGCAATTTTTCATACATTGGCATGAGACGTGATTCGAGGTCTTCGGAGGTAACTACGACGGGCGGCAATTCATAGCCAATCGACTCCATTTTTACGCGATTATATTTCATATTTCTGTATTCTAAGCGCAAAATCTTTCATCTGATAGATCAAACGTTCATCTACGCTCAAAAACCCCTCTGCTATTATGCTCAGATTATCTTCATCAATATCCTTGATAACCGCCTGTATGATGACTTTTTTATCAGTTGGTAAAATTTGTCCGCGATATATCCATTCGTGTGGGTGATTAATAGCAATACTTTCAAAGTGATAGTCTTGAGCAGTTAATTCTGCCTGCCAATACTCTTTGGCAAATACTTTTAATAACTGGAGAAAAGACTCCAGTCCCAATGAACCCGGCCATACAGGATCTTCGTAAAAATGTGCTTTGAAAAACCATGCATTTTCATTCACATCAGCCGTACCTTCAATATAACCTTTACCATAAGCACCACCATTTGGCACAAATAAAGAAATGTCGTGCACCATTCGCATCATCTTGCCGGGCAATGGTTTCTCTATGGGATAAGTAAAACTGATTCCATTACTACGCTCGTCTTCTGTCGGCGAATATGGCTTTGCATCACGAATACCAATTTGATCTTTTAAAGCCTGTTTCGAGAAGAAACCAAAATAGGTATCACCTTTATAAACAAGACCTTTAGTTGATGTCATTTCATAGTCAAAATTTTGAATGATCATGCCGCCAGATTGGGAAACATTGGTAATTTTAACTTTAGTCGTTAATGTGCCAATGTCAGGGGGTACTTCAATAAACTGTGTTGCCTTGCCGCCAAGATTACGAAACGACAAATCGATATCACTGGTCAATGCAGAACCCAGATAAGCTGCTAGCCATCCACAAGGTTGCAAGGCAATTTCAAGCAAAACAGCAAATGGCATATAAGGCTGATTATCTTTAGTGAAATACCACTCATCTGCAGGCACATCATATTCTGCTTCAATAATACCACCTGCTTTCAAAATCCATTGTTCGCAGTTTTTAATTGACGTAATGCGATCCAGAAATTTATATGGCGGTCCCGGTAAGCGAGCAATCTTTCTGTCATGATCAAATATCTTATAACGATCACCAAATGCGTCTGATGGATTACCTATAGCAAATGCCATAATCGAATCATTATCAAACAATACTTGTTTATCTTGAGTTTTGTTTTGCCATAGTTTCTCAAGTCGGGTTTTATTTAATCCGGTCAGTTGTACAGACATATTTTTCATTTGCACGACAGGACGATGATCAGCATACATCAGGGCATCAGCCAGAACATAAGGAGTACCATCAGTTTTATAACCGATTTCTTTTAACGTGATCTCATATTGAACCGAGCGGGTAGATTCAATGACCTGACCTCGACATTTCAGAGTACTCACTTCACCGATGATGGGTTCATATACAAATTCATCAACTTCACCAACCCAGCCCATTCTTAATAAATAGACTCTTAAAGTATGTAAACAACATTCATACATTAACGTGCCGGGCATTACCTGATCATCGACAAAGTGACAGGTTAAAAACCAGTCGTCAGGATGTATATCAGCTTCACCAGTGATCTGCCCTAAACCATATCGTCCTGCATTAGGATCAAGTTCAAGAATACGATGCACCAGTGTCATACGACCACTCGGCAATCCTGCAGTATTGTTTAATGGCAAGTCTGAGAACGTTGAGCCAAAACAAGCCGGCAAATCAGCTAGTCGTAAGGCATTTAATTGTTCGTCACTGAATTGCTCTTTTTCCAAAGTTAATAATGGCTGATAACCACCTGTGTACTTTCCTGCAGCTGGCTGTTTCTCCATGCTGGTTAATACCACACCTTTGCCAGCATCAAGTTCATGGCGTGTAAAAAATCCCGCACAACCATTAGTCATGGTTAATAATGGTTGGCCATTAACGGTGCCTTCGAATTGAAAACGAAATAACCAGGTATCACCCTGACGAAAAAATTCATTAATCTGAATATCATAACGAATCGTTTCACCTGCTTGCGGTAATGGCCCATGAAATGTAATTTGCGCATCCAGTAAACGATATGTCGCATTACCTTTCGTAATATGATCGATACCAAGATAACCCGACAAAAATAAATCTGCCTGACCAGATTCAACAGCAATGCAGGTGGGAATACGACCATGGTCCAGATACCATGCACCTATTTTAATGTCATGCTCGGTCACTACCCTGCCACTCGCATTTAATCTGGTTGATAATGAATCAGCTTCACCTTCCAGTTTAACAATACGATCAACCAGCATTAAAGGTTCATCCGGTAAACGTACCCGGGTCGGGTATTGATCTATATCTGCGAATCGATCACCAAGCATGTTACCTATCTTGCCTACAGCGAATTCCATACAAGTTTCTCTATCGAACACGCATGAATTACTTTTCTGTTCTGTAGTATTGCATAAGTATTTTTGTTGTTTACTAATGAATTGCGATGAATCAATGTTGCCGTTCAATGTTTGAAGTTGCATCGACAATGCTTGTGCTAGTGTATCCGTCATGCCTTGAGTAACACGTAAGAACGTTTCCTGTACTTCTGCTCTTGCCTGTTCTGTTTTTTGCATCTGTTCAATGATTTCAGACATATCTGAATTGACTGCCATTGGTAACTGAATAGTTTGTTGATTCGCGGTTTCAACATGTTTTACTCTAGGTACTTCATGTAATTTTGTTGCTTTTTCTCTTATTGGTGGTTTTGGCACATTAAACGCCTCACCACCGACTTTGATACTCAGATAATTACTATACGTTTTTTTAGTTTTTTTCTTCTGTTCAAGAACAGATAAATCCAAAGGCACGCCCTCGACGTATAAACTTGCCAGAATTTGCAGCAGATTATTTACACTATTTTGACCCTTAACACATATAGCGTTGGCAATATGCTCACGTTCACACAGAATTTGATCAATCATGCGAGTGCATGATCCTCCGGGTCCCATTTCTATAAATAGACGTACACCATCTGCATACGCCTGATTGATTACTTTCGTGTAATCAAAAGGCGCTAAAGCCTGATCCAGAATGGAATCAGCAGCAGACTCTCGATTCACTTCATAAGCACCACCACGTATACCGCTATAAAAAGTAATATCTGCAGGCGGAGTAGTTTCAAATAAATGTAAATCGCGATACGCCTGTTGCACTGGCTTGGCAACTTCACAATGAACTGTCGTAACACCTGATAAAGGATGGAATGGTACAGCAAGTGTTTTCACGACTTCCTGTAACTGTTGTCTGTCACCACCTATTACACATTCATTCGGGGTATTGATAATTAATAAATAAACCCGACTATGTTTATCAATTATCGGCTTCAGTTTTTCCGCAGATATATTAATAACACCCAATGACCAGTCGATATCGCTTTCGGTTTGCCATGCTTTTTGCACAGAACGACACGGTCCAGCAAGTTCTTCTGTGAATAAGGTACTATTTTTAATTCTGGACAACATTTCATCACGAGCTTTCCATGTACGTGTTGAAAAGAAACCTGCTGTTTCACCCAGACTATAACCAATGATTGCATCAGGCTTAATAGCAAAATGACTAACAACATCACTAACGAAGATGCCTAACCAGACCTGTCCAAATATTACTTCTTCATTACTGAGGGGTTGTCCATCATCCTGTTGCCAGAAACGCCCATGGGCGAATTGTGATGCGAGTTGTTCATTTTCTGCATTGAGTTTTTCAAGCACATCAGGGAAGGCAACACCCAGGTCTAGCCCCATTCCAAAGTAATGATTGCCGGAACCAGGGTAGACAAAGGCGAGTTTATGCTCTGGATAAAGAGGATTTACCGAGTAATAACAATTATCAATATTAATACTCTTATTCTGCTTAATAGCATTTATTAGTTTTGATCTGCAATTTTCAAAAACAATTTCATTATCTGCAAGAAAAGCAGCTTTAAGTTTCGCCTGCTGATAATCATTAGCATCAATTTCCAAAAATTGTCTTAACTGTATATTGGCAATCAAATCTTCTTCACTATCAGCTGCAAAACAATACAATCTGGTTTTGCCTTGTATCGATATTGGCGCTGCATCCGCTTCTTCCAGTAACACGCTCATGGCATTACCACCCAGACTCGTTGCGTTCACAAGATTTCTTCTTAAACCACTCTGTTTATTCTTGAGCCAGTAACGTGTTTTATTTTTATCATCCATTGGTAATAAGCGATGCTGTAAACAGCTAACAGCAAAACCAATGGCCATTAAGCCATTAGCTGCACCAGTATTACCTAATGGAAATTTAGTCTTTTGAATATTTTCTAGGACTGGTAAAGATAGTGCGTGATCATCATTTGCAAAAATAAGTTGATCTACACTATCAAGATGACAACCTGCATCAGTGCATGTTTGTTGTATAGCGTTAACTTGTGCGACTTCACTGGTAACAATGTCATCGCAACCACCCCCACTTGCTGAACCAATACCTTTAATTCTGGCATAAATATTGTCGCCTGCTTTGACGGCGTCATCATATCGCTTTAATACAAATGCAATAGCACCATCTGCAACACATTCAAGTTTTCGTTTATCACTATGAGCCAGTGCTGCGCGACAATCACCTGCGAAATCAACAGCACCAATAATAACCTGATCTAATTCATGCTGCTGCAACGCTCGCATTCCTGATTCCAATGCTAGAAGTCCTGATGTTTCTTCTGCAGACACAGTAAAAGCTGGCCCACCAACTTTAAATGCGCGTGCAATACGACTTGCGACAATACCACCCAGTGCGCCCATGGTGCGGTTGGCATTTAAGGCAGGTCCACAGGCTAAACGCAGATTATCTATCCATGCATCAAGCTCATCATTATTTAATTCAACACCTAATCTATCCAACCATTCTCGCGCATATTTTTTTTGCATCCAGCGAAAATGAAAATTGGTGGTGTTCATATCAAGTTCAATTCCGATGTAAACACCACATCTTAACTGTTGTTGAGGATTTAATTCTGTTAACCCGGCATCGTCTAATGCATTCGCCGCTACTTCGAGCATTAATAACTGCTGCGGTAACATTTCCTTTAATTCGGAAGGAGGAATTCGATAACGACCGAGCGGTATATTTAATTCTTGAATATAATGCCCTGTTTGATGATTGTTTTTTCCCCACCAATGATTTGCTTGCGATTTAGTTTGACGTTTATTAAACAACATCGCTTCATTGACATCATTAGCTTCAACCCATGGCCCAAGTTGCATATCCATACCAACAATAGCGATGTCCTGATATTTACCATCAAATAGATGATGTGTTGCAACTGGTTCAATCTTTTGTTCCTGATATTCTTCCAATAAAACATGTGCGTTAATACCGCCAAAACCGAAACCACTGATTGCAGCACGTCTGGGTTTATTGTTCACATGCCATGGCGACGCTTCTTTTAAAACAGTAAATGGACTTTGTGAAAGATTTAATTTATCTGAGGGCTTTTCGAAATTTGCAGTAGGTGGCAATAAACCATGTTTCATGGCAAGCAATGTTTTTATTAACGCTGCAGAACCTGCAGCTGTTAATAAATGACCCACATTGCTTTTTACAGACCCGATTACACATTCACCATCAGCATTATGCTGACGCCATAATTCATTTAATGAATTAAATTCAACACCATCACCCACAGGTGTCCCGGTACCATGACATTCTATATGCTGCACATCATTAGGTTCCCAGCCCGCTTTAGCATATGCCGCTTGCATGGCGCGTAACTGCCCTTCTGAATCTGGAGACATGATATTGCCTTCAATATCATTGGATAAACCAATTCCTGCAATCGTTGCATAGACATGATCTCCCTGGGCAATTGCGTCTTCTAATCGCTTTAAAACAACTATACCTGCTCCTTCTCCAACAACCAGACCATCGGCTTTGTGATCAAAAGGCGAACACCTGCCTGATTTTGAAACCGCACCAAGTTGCGAAAAACCCATTTGGGTATACAGCGGATCTGGTCGTGACAGTCCTCCTGCCAACATTGCATCAGCACGACCACTTAACAATTCATCAACAGCATACTTAAGTGAATATAAAGATGACGCACAAGCAGCATCCAGAGTATATGAACCTGCACCCAGCCCCAATGCCTTCGCTAATAAACCGCCGGGCAATCCTGCTACATATCGATTAAATGCATCGGTTTCTTTGTTGATTTCTTCGTTAAATAATTGTTCTTCAAATAGTGAACGAAATATTTCATCACTGTATTGGGAAGAAGATTCTGTAGGAAGAGCAATATTACCGATGATAACGCCAACTTTTTGTTTATTTAATTTATCAGTATTGCTGTCTAACCAGGCATCACGGCCTGCTTTAAGTAAAATCTGATACATAGGATCAAGTTTTACTAAACAATCAGGCGCTACTTCAAATCCAGTTGCATCAAACTGAAAATCCTTGATCAAACATGCACGGCGCGAATTTACTTTGTCAGGTGACAATTCCGAAGAATAGAGATCATGCTGTTCAAGTCGCCAGCGACTGGCATCAACTTCCACGCTGGTGTCACGCGCATTAACAATGTTTTCCCAAAAAATATCCAGATTACTAGAGCCTGGGAAAACACCGCCAATACCAACGATGGCAATTTTAGTTTCTTTGTTCAAGTTCAATTTACTGTTGTATTAGTTATATTCTCTAGATACCAATCATAAGTTTTTTTAATGCCATCACTTAGTGACGTCTTGCTTTGCCAACCTAATTTGGCAAGTTTTGATATGTCTGTTAATTTTTTTGGGGTGCCGTCAGGTTTGTTTTTATCAAATACAATATCTCCTTGATACCCAATGATTTCACCTATTAATTCAGCTAATGCCTTAATACTGATATCTTTACCTGTGCCTATATTTAAAATGTCAGCTTCGTCATAATTTTTCATTAAATAACAACAGGCATCTGCCATATCATCGACATACATGAATTCTCTATATGGTTGGCCAGTTCCCCATATTTCTACTGATTGCGTATTACGTAATTTCCCTTCATGAAACTTGCGAATCAATGCTGGTAACACATGAGAACTTCGCAAATCGAAACTATCACCCGGACCATATAGATTGGTTGGCATTAATGAAATAGCATTGAAACCATATTGTTTTCGATAAGCCTGACAGAGTTTTATGCCAGCTATCTTAGAAATGGCATACCATTCATTGGTTTTTTCCAATGGCCCTGATAATAAATATTCTTCTTTTATAGGTTGTGGACAATCACGTGGATATACACAAGTCGATCCAAGAAATAAAAGTTTTTTAATATTATTTTTCCATGAAAAATCTATGATATTGTTTTGTATCTGCAGATTACTTTGCATGAACTCAACTGGTTTAGTATCGTTAGCATGAATTCCCCCCACTACTGCAGCTGCGAGAAAAACATATTCAGGCTGTTCTTGTTCAAAAAATAGTTTTACTGCAGATTGATCACACAAATCCAGTTCGTCATGCCTGCGCAAAATGAAGTTACTAAAACCTTGTTCTATTAAACTTCTATATATCGCACTACCTACCAGCCCCAGATGACCAGCAATGTATATCCTCGAATCTTTGTGCATGAATTGTATTTACTAATTATTTTTAATAAGTATTTCGTTTTCAGCCAGTTTCATATCCGAATACATCATTTCATCGATAAGCTCATTAATTGTAATTCTTGGTGTCCAGCCTAATTGTTTTTTTGCCTTACTGGCGTCGCCAAGCAAACTATCAACTTCGGCAGGACGATAATAGCGTGGGTCAATAGCAATAATAACTTTACCATTCTGATCAACTCCCTTTTCATCTTTACCTTGTCCTTGCCAGTTAATCCTGATATCTATATTAGCTGCTGCCATTTCAATAAACTGTCTAACACTATATTGAACACCTGTTGCTATCACATAGTCTTCTGGTAATTCCTGTTGTAGCATCAACCACTGCATTTCTATGTAGTCTTTTGCATGTCCCCAGTCACGTTTAGCATCCAGATTTCCTAAATATAAACAATTCTGTAACCCATATTTGATTCGGCTCAACGCTAAAGTAATTTTACGAGTAACAAACGTCTCACCACGCACAGGAGATTCGTGGTTGAATAAAATACCATTACAGGCATACATATCATAAGCTTCACGATAATTAACTGTAATCCAGTATGCATAGAGTTTTGAAACAGCGTAAGGAGAACGAGGATAAAAAGGCGTGCTTTCAGTTTGAGGCACTTCCTGAACCTTGCCATATAGCTCGGAAGTAGAGGCCTGATAAAAACGAGTTTTTTTATTCAGATTTAATATCCTTATCGCTTCAAGCATCCGTAGTGCACCAAGTGCATCAGAATTTGCAGTATATTCAGGTTCTTCAAAAGAAACAGCGACATGACTTTGTGCTGCCAGATTATAAATCTCATCTGGTTGTGATTCTTCAATTACGCGCAATAAGCTAGATGAGTCGGTCATATCACCATAATGCAGAAAAAGTCTCCTATTTTCGTCATGAGGATCCTCGTATAAATGATCAATACGATCAGTTTTAATTAATGAAGAACGCCTTTTAATACCATGAACGATATAGCCTTTATTTAATAAAAATTCGGCTAAATATGCGCCGTCCTGTCCGGTAATACCGGTAATTAATGCAGTTTTTGTCATAAATATTTTTTACAGTTCTAAAGAGAAATTAAACTTCCAGCGTCAAATCATTATTTTTAAATGCCTTATGCAAGGAACTATCTATGACACATTGGTAACCTTTCATACTCGCCACCAGCTTGCATGATTTATCAACAAACTCTATATCAGAAATAGCCTTGTAATCAGTATACTGTTTAACACTTGCAACAATGCGGACACCCTGTTTTGGAAATTGTTTTTGATATTGACGATACTACTTGATTTCAGTTGGCAGTGAACCAATACCTTTATGTTCAAAACTCCAGATAATCATCGCCTGAAATGCAGAATCCAGAATTAACGGATCAGTTATCCAGTTAGAACGAATTGGTTGTTGCATCCATGCTGAAGGTTCTGGCGCCGCATTAACATCAGCAACGATACCGTCTTCATTGCAGAAATTAATCGCCTTGATTCCTTGCAAATGCTGTCCATGGAATAACTGGCCATTTTCATAGTACTCACCTTGTCCAAGACCATAAGGTTCGTTAACCGGTGTGAGTACAGTTTCTGGTGCTTTAATCCTGACATCGCTCAACACGATTTTTGCCGTCGCATGTAGATAATTACCCGAGTGTAATTCAACTTGTACTTTGCCATCCTGACCCTGATATTGAATTGAACCTGATAATATTCTTAATCTGACAGATTCATTAGCGTTTAGCGTGACGCCTTTTAGTACACGAAAATCCTCGAAGCCAACAAATTGCATTCCGGGATTTAGATGTAAAGCCCCATGGGCAAACCACTCAACGATTACTGCGACAGGTAATACTGCCCGACCATTCATGACATGTGATTGCAAAAATTGATAACTGTTTATTGTTAACTCTCTTTCAAAAGCGAGACTCAAATTTGGTGATTCAACCGGTGCGGTATTATTAATAACCTGTGAATCATTTGTTAATGCACCACCCAACACAACAGTTTCTACTGAATCATTGTTTTCAATTTCATCAATAAAATAATTTGCTCCCGCCTTTAGCCCAATTACACTTACGCCTTCTTCAGCAAACAGCTTTTTCAAGCCCGGAGTTACCATACCACCATCCCATGGTCCCCAATTAATCGATAACACTCTGCATTCCGGACGCTTGGTTTTTTCAAGCTGGGATGATTTATTTAATACTTCATTGGCAGCTGCATAATCAACCTGCCCCTTTCGACC
>Ga0181593_10003482_pt1 | contig 14425 bp, 14 predicted proteins | sample 071ome_19_FD_133756 | JGI IMG/M metagenome (GOLD analysis project Ga0181593, IMG submission 133756) | Coastal salt marsh microbial communities from the Groves Creek Marsh, Skidaway Island, Georgia - 071413AT metaG (megahit assembly) | ecosystem: Environmental > Aquatic > Marine > Intertidal...
TCGGGGTTGTAATGGGACAGGTAGTGGCCGGTGCGGCTGAGCACGGTGAAGTTCTCGTTGGCGGCCTGCAGGGTGTTCATGTCGTTGGTGCCGTCCAGGCGCACATCGATGGTGGCGACGCCGCCGATGGCGCCGTCACGGTAGAAGGGCGCGGAATAGGTGGTCATCATCACGTTGCCGGCACCCTCGTCGAAGTAGGGTTCGGTCCACAGGCCGCGGCCGGACTCTAGTACGCCGGCATACCATTCCCAGGAATCGTCGGTGTAATCGTAGGAATCCGCGCCGATGTCGATGGCATTCAGCTCGATGCCCTGGCCGTAGACGTAGGGTGAGAACAGGCGCGTATCGGTGTTGTAGCTGAAAGGCTCGAAGGCAATCGCCGCACCGTACACCATGGGGTTGTCGGCCACGTTGCGGTAGAGCAGGCCATACAGCTCGTCCTCGGTGAAGTCCTCTTCCTGCGACAGCACATTGGCGGTGGTGATGGCGATCTTGGCGAGGCCGTCGAACTGGGCGCCGATGCGCTCGGCGTACAGGTTCAGTTCTGCCAGCTCCTGCTCCTGGATATTGATGGCCGAGAATTCATAAATGCGGGACAGCGTGATGCCCATCACCACGGCCGTGATGATGATCAGGGGCAGGATGATGGAAAGGATGAGTTTCCAGCGGATGGACAGGTGCAGCCTGATGACATACCCCTATGTGGCCCCTGCTGCGGGCGGCAGCGGGTGGTCCCGGTTAAAAAGGCGCCTATTTTACAATTTTTCCCTGCCCAGTTTTGGGGAATTTGCAGCGATTTCCTTAATGCTTCAGCCGGGGCCGAGCACCTGCATGTCGCGGCGTTCGATGAAGGGGTAGTCGACGATCGGGTTTTCTCCCAGCAGGCGCCGGCGCATCATGTCGTGGGCCACGGCGCAGCTCATGATGCGCACCAGGGTGCGGGTGCGGTTGACCAGCCTGACAGCCTGCACCCAGCACTGCTCGCCGTCGTAAAGGGCGATGACGACCAGGCCGACGGGCTTGTCCTCGGTACCGCCGTCGGGGCCGGCAATGCCGGTGGTGGCGAGGGCGAAATCGCTGCCCAGCTGCCGGCGCGCGCCGATGGCCATTTCCGCGGCGGTTTGCAGGGACACGGCACCATGGGCGGCCAGGGTGTCTGCGGCCACGCCCAGGATGTTCACCTTGGCCGCATTGGCGTAGGTGACCAGGCCGCCGAGCAGGTAATCCGAGGAGCCGGGAAACTCGACCAGCTGGCTGGTCAACATGCCGCCGGTGCAGGACTCGGCGATGGCCAGGGTCTGTTTCTGCTCCACCAGGAGGGTGTGCACTTCCTCGGCGATGGAGGAAAAGCGGTCGGTGACGATGGCCGTGCCAAGTGTCCTTTTTACCGCATGGACATAGTCGTCCATGACAGCAATGGCGGCATCGCCGCGGGCGAACACCTTGATTTCGACGATGGGCGGTGACGGCCGGTAGCCCAGGGTGATGCCCGCTGGCACAGGCAGGGCAAGGAGCTGGTCGGCCAGTGTGGATTCGCCGTGGCCGATGGTGACCAGCTTGGCCAGGCGCGTCGGGTCGGAGACGCCGAAGGTGTCGTGGAGGAACGGTAGGAACTGCTCTTCCACCATGCGCTTGAATTCGAAGGGCACGCCCGGGGTAAAGAAGAGCCAGGCGTTGTTGAGTTTCAGGCGGAAGCCCGGCGCCGAGCCGACGGGGTTGTCCACCAGGATGGATGAATCCGGCAGCAGGCACTGCTTGTAATTGCTCTCGGGCATCTTGCGCCCGCGCTTGGCGAACCAGCCTTCCAGGTGTTCCAGCCAGCCGGAGTGTTCCACCAGGTTCACGCCCAGGGCCTCGGCGGCGGCTTCCGCAGAGAGGTCGTCTGACGTCGGACCAAGGCCGCCGTTGACGAGAATCACGTCGGCGAGTTCGCTGCGTTCCTGAAAGATCTCGATGAGGTCTTCCAGGCGGTCGCCGACCGTGGTGCGGCGCTGCAGCTCCAGGCCGTTGTCCATCAGGGTGTTGGCGAACCAGGCGGCGTTGGTGTCCACGATCTGGCCGGACAGCACTTCTTCGCCCGTGCTGATCATTTCAATTTTCATGGGAATAATTCGTCAGGGTTGCGCGTGTATCAATAATAACGTAATACGGCGGATTAAAGGAGCAAGGTGGCGAGGGCCTGTGTCACCCCGGTGCCAAACGCGGCTTCGTCATCAAGGGGCGAGTTTGTCAGTCGCAGCGATCGACCACGATGGTGCGGTTGGTCACGAAGATATTGCAGTTGGCCGCCAGGGAGATGATATCGAGGGTTTCGGTGAGGTTGAGCTTGTCCACGGCGACGTCGATGTAGCGCATCCGCACGCTATCGTCCCAGATGGTAAGGCGCTCGCCGTGGCGGATCATGGCGGCCGTGTCGGTTTTGTCGTAAAGGGTCTGCGAGAGCGTTCCGAGGAGGTTGAAGAGGTTCACGCCTTCGAGGTTGAAGCGGTAGAGCAGTTCGCTGGTGTCGGTTTCGCGGATGGCGAAGACGGTGTCGTTGTCGGGCACCGGCAGGATTTCGGCATTGGTGTAGTTGGTCTGTCCGGGTTCCGGGGGTTCAGCACTGAGTACTATGGCGGCGGCGTCTTCCGCCGCAAGGGTGTTCGACACCGGCAGCAGGGCCAGGGCGACGAGGAATGCGCAGCGAGTTGCGGGGTTGTTCATGACGGCGGCACACATGACTGTGCCTGCCAGTGTAAGAAACGGCAGCGGAAAAGGGTAGCGGTTAAGTGCAGGGTGAGCGGGTGGCTCAGTCTTCGTCGTCGTCTTCTGCTTCGGCGGCGATATTCTTCAGGCGCTTGCCGGCTTCGACGGAAACCGTTTCCGGGATCTCCAGGTTGCCCAGCCAGACGGCCATGTCGTCATCGCCGAGGGCGCTGCTGACCACGCTGACGCCGGTTTCCCGGTTCAGGCAGCGGATGCGGTTGAGCGTATCGTCATCCGTGGTTTCACCCTTGAGTACCAGGCCGGTTTCAAACAGGGCCCACAGGCCGTCATCGGATTGCCAGAACTCGTGGGTTTCCTTGCGCATGGCGTCCCGTTCCTGCTCCAGCTGCTCCTTGGCGGCGGTCAGCTCCCGGGATTCCTTGCGTTCGGCCACCAGCGCGGTATTGAGGTTCTTGTTGTCCTTGGCCTGGTCGAGAATTTTCTTTTTCTGGTCGGTAACCTGGCGTTTCAGGCGCTGGGGGTCGAGTTTTTTCAGTTCCTTGAGTTCACTCTGGACCTGGACCAGTTCTTCCTTCACCTTTTTCAGCTGGCTGTCGGACTTGTTGTCCTGCTTGTCATTGCTGATCAGCTTTTCCAGGCGCTCCATCTGCAGCTCCTGCTGCAGTGCCTCGTAATCCGCCTCGAGACCGGCGAAGTGATCGAACTGCTTTTCCAGGTGCTCGAAATCCTTCTTGTGACTGATGATATCGTCACGCAGTTTCTGCTCCATCTTCTTCTGGCGGTCCAACTGGTCCAGGAGCTGCTGTTTTTCGTCTTCCAGCTTCTTGATTTCGGCTTTCAGGGCGCTGCTGGTGCGTAATTCTTTAAGGCTTAATACTTGGGCCATTGCTCGGGAAATGTAATCAAATACTCGTGGATGTTCTCAGGATGCTGTGACTGAAAGGACTGAAAAAAACAGTGGGAAATCACAAACATCCGCCAATTCAGGGCGCGAATTCTAGCATACAGAACCACAATCGTGACAAGGCCGCAGGCCTTTGGGGCGGATAAAAGAGGATTTTTTGTGATTTTCGGCCGAACGAGCGGCCGGGGCTGTCAGCCCTTCTCGGCGGCGCGCTCGCGCATCTGGCTCAACAGGCCGTCCATGCCGTCCCGGCGCACGACGCTGCGGTAGGTTTCGCGGTAGGACGACACCATGCTCACGTTTTCCACTTCCACGTCATACACGAACCAGCCATCGCTGCGCTGGCGCAGCTTGTAGTTGATGGGGATCTCGTTGCCCCCGGTCAGGATGACCGTTTCCACAGTGGCACGGTTGTTGTCGATTTCCTCCTTGCGGAATTCGATGGTTTCGTTGGTATAGGCTTCCAGACGACCCATGTAGGTGTTTTCCAGGGTCTGCATGAACAGGTTCTGGAATTCCGCCTGCTGGGCTTCGCTGGCACTGCGCCAGTTGGTGGACAGCACGCTCTGGGACATGGCGCGGGCATCGAAAGCCTTGCCGATTTCCACGCGCATCTGGTCACGGGCCTCTTCCACGCCGATGGCGTCATTGCGCAGGATGACCAGGATGGCGTTTACGGTGGTCTCGACCGTGGCCATCGGAGTCGCGTTCTGGGCAAAAACCGGCGTTGCCAGGGTCACCAGCAGCACGATCGCCAGTTGGCACAAGTCGTTCAGGAAACGTGTTTTCATCGCATTCATATCCCGTTTTGAGGGGGCAAATTATACCTGTCACTTTCCAAGGTACAAGGAACAAGGGGCAAGGGACAAGGTATTCAGGGCCGCAATTCAGGTAAGGTTAAACTATCCGGCAATGCAAAAATTAACCAATTAAATCAGCAGGATATAGCTGACTCCCCTTGTTCTTTCGCGGAAAGAGTACAGGAATTGCGGTTTAAAAGAGTTTGGTTATTCGTCCACGCTGCCCGCACGATTCTGGGCATAGGCGCTGCGGAAAAAGACATAGGGATCCAGGGCACTGTCGTAAAAGGCTTCGTACGTGTCCTGGTCCAGCGACAGGGTGATTTCCGCATCAGCGGCATTGATGGCGAAAATCTCGCCGGTGGAGATGTCCTTGTAGAACGGATGCACAGCCGTGTTGGTCATGCTGCCAAGACCGTCGCGCAGGCTGGTGGAGCCAAAGAAGGGCACCACCATGTAAAAGCCGTGGCCGATGCCGTAGCTGCCAAAGGTCTGGCCGAAGTCCTCGGTATCCTTCGGGATGCCCAGGTCGGTGGCGGGATCGAAGAAGCCGAATACGCCGACGGTGGTATTGACCACGAAGCGGCCGATTTCCGTGCCGGTATTGGGCAGGTCAAACTGCAGCAGGGCGGCCATCGCCGATACCGGCGTGAACAGGTTGTCGAAAAAGTTGGCGCCGGAAGTGCGAACCGGAGCCGGGATGACACGCAGGCCGCGGGCTACGGGCTTCACCACGTTGCGGTACAGTTTGTCATTGAAGGCAAAGGAAACGCGGTTGATACCCTCGAACGGGTCGGCGACGAGCGGGCCGTCATCTTCCTCTTCATCGAAAATGAAGAAATCGTCATCGTCTTCCTGGGCCTGCAGTGTGCAGGCAACACCAGCCAGCAGCATCAACAGCAGGGCCTTGCGCAAGAGTGTGGTTAAGGAAAACGACATGAATGACTCAGTCTTCCGAGCTGAAGATGTAGCGACTGACCAGTTCTTCCAGGCTGATGGCGGATTCCGTTTCATAGAGCTCATCGCCGTCGCCCAGCAGTTCATCGAAACCGCCCGGGACAATATTGATGTATTTCTCGCCGATGATGCCCTGGGTGCGGACAGAGGCGATAGCGTCTTCCTGAACAGGCACGCCCTCATTGATGCGCAGGAACACGATGGCTTCGAAGGAATCGGGGTCGAAATCTATGCGGGAAACCGTGCCGATGCGTACGCCGGCGCCCTCGATGACGGCGCCCTCGCGCAGCCCGGAAATGGAGGTGAAGCGGGCCTCGAGGGTATAGCCGGGCTGTTCGGTAAAGGAGGCGCCAGCGATGGAAACCGCCAGCCAGGTGAAGGCGGCGATGCCGATCAGGACGAAAATTCCGGTGAGCAGTTCGATAGTGATCTTGTTCATGGGGTTTACTCTAGTTGGTTTCCGCTCATGGGTTCAAATGAAATTCATGACATCAGTGCGCCGATGATGAAGTCGCAGAACAGTACAGACACCGAGGAAATCACTACGGCGTCAGTGGTTGCCCGGCTGACACCTTCAGCGCCCTGCGAGCCGTACTTGCTCAGGTGCAGGTAAAAGCCCTTGGCGCAGCAGATCAGGGTGATCAGCAAGCCGAAGATTATTGACTTCACCAGGCCCAGGCGCACGTCGCTCCACAGCACGGAGTCGATCATGCCGTTGACATACGAGCCTTCGGACACGCCGAAGAGCACCACGCCGACAAAGTAGCCGCCGCCGATGGCGACGACGTTGAAGACGAAGTTCAGCAGGGGAACCGAGATGACGCCGCCAACCAGTTTTGGCGCCACCAGGTACTTGTCCGGGGAGATGGCCATGCATTCGAGGGCATCGACCTGCTCGGTGATGCGCATGATGCCCAGTTCGGCGCAGATGGCGGAGCCGGCGCGACCCACCACCATGAGTGCGGTCATGACAGGACCCAGCTCGCGAATGATGCTGAGGGCCACGGCCGAGCCCAGTACACCCACTGAGCCGAAGCGCTCGAGCGTATTGTAAAACTGCAGGCCAAGCACCATGCCAATGGTGACGCCGGAAATGATGATGACCGTCATGGAGCGGGCGCCGATGAAGTAGACCTGCTTGATGATGGGGAAAATCTGGTAGGGCGGCTGGAGGATCTTCCACAGGATAATAAGCAGCAGGTTGAACGTCCTGCCGATCTGTTCAATACCGTCCAGAACGTAGCTGCCGAGATTGCTGATGGTCTTGATCATTGCCGCGTTCCCTACTGGGTATCCTTGGTCAGCCGCTCCAGGTGTGTATCCCGGTCGACATTGTTTTCACGGGGAGTCCGGTTGAGCAGGTTGATGATGGTTTCATTGCTCGAATTGCGGATTTCCTCGGGCGTGCCCACCTGGATGAGCTTGCCCTCGCCCAGGATGGCGATGCGGTCGGCAATCGCAAACACGCTTTCCAGTTCGTGCGTCACCACCACGATGGTCATGCGCATGCTTTTTTTCAGCAGGAGGATGAGTTCGTCGAGTTCCGCCGACGTGATCGGGTCCAGGCCGGCAGAGGGTTCGTCGAAAAACAGCAGCTTCGGATCCATGATGATGGCTCTGGCCAGGGCGGCGCGCTTGGCCATGCCGCCGGAAAGCTCGGACGGCATCAGGTGCTCATAAGGCAGCATGTTGACCATGTCGAGTTTGATGCGCGTCATGATCTGGATGGTGCTTTCATCGAGGTCGGTATGTTCACGCAGCGGCAGCTGGATGTTCTCAGCCACGGACATTGAGGTGAACAGGGCGCCGCGCTGGAAGGCCACGCCCATCTTTTCGCGCAGCTTGTACAGCTCTGCCTGTGATGCGTGGCAGATGTCGGTGCCCAGCATGTGGATGTGGCCGGAAGTCGGTTTTTTCAGGCCGAGCAGGCAGCGCAGCAGCGTGCTCTTGCCGGCGCCGCTGCCGCCCATGATGACCATGATCTCGCCCTGGCGGATATCGAAGGAGATGTTCGTGAGTATCCGGCGCGAGCCGTAGTCGACGACGAGGTCACGAATTTCAATGGCATTGGCTGACATGGGTCGGCGGTGATGCTCAGATCTGGGCGTGGAACTGTTCGGCGTTGTCGTACAGTGTGAATACGCGGTCCAGGCGGGTCAGCGTGAGCACCTGGAGTGCGGGATCGGAAATTTTCAACAGGCCGTAGGCGAGCTTGGCCGACTTGGCGGTCTGGAAACCCTCCACCAGGCTGGCTATGCCGGAGCTGTCTATATAGCTGACGTTTTCCATGTCGATAAGCAGGGGCCGACCTTCCTTCAGGGGTGCCAGGATATGCTCGCGCAGGTCGGGTGAATAATGGAAGTCTATCTCTCCACCGAGTTCCAAAACATCGTAGTCGTTTTCAGAACGCAGATTGCATTGCATAGTAATACTTCCAGTACCAGGAAACTGCCTGGTCAGTCGTCAATTTTCTTGGTCATCTGCAGCACATTGCCGCATTGCGAACCACAATCTATCAGGCTGACTTCGTCCATTATCTCGTTAATGATATGGCAGCCCAGGCCGCCCGGCCTGATCTCTTCCAGCGGCCGCGACCTCATTTCCTCCAGGCGCGTTTTGCGATGGGCAAAGTCCGTGAGCCGGAAGACCATGCTGTCGTCCTGTCGCTCGATCTCCAGGATGATGTCTCCTGTATCGCCATCGCAGTAGGCATGTTCGATGATGTTCATGCAGGCTTCCCCGACGGCGAGGATGATGCATTGCTTCAGCTCCTCGGACTTGCTGCACGTGTCGAGCGCTTCCCTCAGCTTCTCCCTAAGGGTGCACAGATGTTCGCTTGTGGCGGGAAATTGGAACTCCAGAAGTTTTTCAGCGGCACCCATATTTTACTCTTTTGTCATGCCTTGCCGGTACAGGTTTCTGTGTGTCGCCGTCTTCAGGTGGCGGCTGCTGCCGGGGAGCTGCTTTCCCGGGTGTCCTCGATGAGCAGCACGGTCAGATCGTCGAAACCGCTGATGTTCCGCGACGCTTCCTCGGCAAAAGTCCTGAGTCTTGCCTGCCGCGGCACGTCGTGAAAGCGCTCGATCAGGGTGAACAGGTTCTGCATTTCGTCGGGTTTTTTCAGGGTTCGTGCCAGCCCTTCGGACAAGCCGTCAGTATACAAATACAGGCTTGATCCCGCCAGCGAGAAGCTGACTTCCTCGAAGACCTGGTCGGGCATGATACCCAGGGGCAGGGTGCGTGATTCGAATTCGGTAAATGTCCCGTCCCTCCCGTGCCGGATGGCAGGCAGGTGTCCGGCATTGGCCAGTGTCACCTCGCCGGTGGCCGGGTTGTAGAAGCCGCCGATCATGGTAATGAACATGCCCCGGGTAGCGTGCTCCACCAGTTCTTCATTGATCACCTGCATGACCCTGGCCGGGGAGCGGATGGTTTTGCCCAGGCAATGGTACAGGCTGCTGGCTTTCGCCATGAGCAGGGCGGCATCCATCCCCTTGCCGCTGACGTCGCCGATATTGAATATCCAGGTGCCGTCCGGCTGCTGGAAATAATCGAAGAAGTCGCCGGATACGTTCTTGGCTGCCAGGTTGATGCCGGCGATGGGGTGGCTTTCTTCGTATGCCGGCAGGAAGCTTTCCTGGATCGTGCGCGCGATCTCGAGTTCCTGCTGCATCATCTCGGTACGCACGAGTTCCGATGCCATGCGCGAGTTGTGAATGGCCAGCGCGGCGGCCGAGGCCAGGATGCTGAGCAGGTGCTTGTCCACCTCGTTGAACAGGCCTTCGGGCTCCTTCTTCGACGGCTGCTTGTTGAGCAGTTCGATGGCACCGATGGTTTCCTTGTGAACGATCAGCGGAGCGCACAGCAGGGAGCGGGTAATGAAGCCGGTCTTCTTGTCGATACCGTCGAAGAACAGGTCCGAGTCGCGGGCATCGCAGATCATGACCACCTCGGAATCATCAACCGCCTTGCCGACGATGCCGGTGCCGATCCTGATGGTCACACCCTTGAGGTCGACCGGGCCGGCGCTGGCCATGCAGGTCAGTCCGTCGGCATCGTTATTCAGGAACACCGAGGCCGCCTCGCAATGCATGTGCTCCATGAGCTTGCGCAGCGTGAGCGCGATGGTCTCGTCGATGTCGAGGGAATACTCGAATGTCTGGATGAGGTCTTCCAGGTGATCCAGGACGACGGGTGGCAGCTTCGTTTTCTTCATGAAAGCTAGATAAAACTATGGCACCCCGTCCTGGTTCACCTGGTATCGGGCAAGGTATTACCGGGAGAAGGAAATCCGGTATATGACATTGGCGCCGTCATCGCTGAGCAGCATGGAGCCATCGTCCATGAACTGCGTGGCAACCGGGCGGCCCCAGGGGTTGCCTTCCTCGTCGATGAAGCCGACCAGGAAGTCGACGTATTCACCGGTGGGAATACCATCCTCCATGGGCAGGCGCACGATTTTGTGGCCGGTACGGTGGGCGCGGTTCCAGGAGCCGTGCAGAACGGCGAAACCGTCGCCGGCATATTCCGCCGGGAAGGCCGAGTTGCCGGCAGGTGCCAACGGATAGAATTCCAGGTCTACTGCCGCGGAATGTGCGGTGTAAGGCACGTCGGGCCTGGTTATCTTGCCGGCCAGGTCGGGACGGGCGCCGGCATGGCGCGGGTCTTCGTTATCGCCCATGTAGTACCAGGGCCAGCCAAAGAAGCTGCCGTCGGTGACACGGGTGGAGTAATCCGGCACCAGGTCGTCGCCGAGCTGGTCGCGCTCGTTCACCGAGCACCACACGGAACCGGTTTCCGGCTGCACGGTCAGACCGACGCAGTTGCGGATACCATTGGCAAAGAGCCTGCCGGTGGCGGCTTCATTGCCGACCTCAAAGACCATTACGGCGGCGCGGTTCTCTTCGGTGCCCCAGGTGGCGCCGAGGCCTTTTTCCGCTTCCCACGCGGCGATTTCCGCGGTGGATTTTTCGCCCATGTTGTTCTCAGCCACGTTGGATTGTGAGCCCACGGAGACGTACATGTATTCGCCGTCTGGTGAAAAAGCTAGGTCGCGGGTGTAGTGACCACCGCCCACCGGGCTCAGCTGCGGCACGATGACTTCGGGCACATCACTGGCCATCATGTCGCCGACCTGGTAGGGGTAGCGAATAACTCGGTTGGTTTCGGCGACGTATACCCATTCCGGATTGTCGCCGGCCGGGTAGAAGGCAATACCAAGCGGCTGCAGCATGCCCTGGGCGAAAATCTCGATCGCCTGCGGCGCACTGCGCAAGGCATTCGGCCGAATCACGCGTACACGGCCGCTCTGGGTTTCCGCCAGGAAGATGTCGCCATTCGGGGCAAGCACCATGGCGCGGGGGCCGGCCAGGCCCTCATCCAGGAAGACCTCGGCGGTGAAACCGTCGGGCAGCATGAGGTTGGCGCCATCGGGGCGCGGCACCACAGAGGGGAAGTTCACGGCAGAAGATGTCTGGTAAGGCTCGGGCAGGTTGTCGAGATCGACCTTGTGGACACGTCCCGGGCGGTCATTGATCCAGTCAGGGTCGCCGGATGGCGGTTCGGTATTTGCGAATCCGCCGAAGCCCTGAGGCGCAGGACGGTTATCCACGAAGGAGCCGTTTGCCAGCTGTTCGAAATAGGCGATCACGTTGGCGCGGGTGCCGGCATTTTCCACTGGAATGACCATGGAGGAGCCGGGCACGACGGTTGTGGGGGAAGCCAGGAACCTGTCCAGTGTCGCGGCATCCCAGGTCAGGCCGGAATTGCGCATGGCATCGGTATAGGTGAAGCCGGTGGCGGCAGCTGCGCGGCCGAATACGCCGCGCAGCAGCGGGCCCTGGGCGCCGCCGTTATCACCCTCGGCGGCACTGTGGCACAGCGCGCATTGCTGGGCGAAGAAATCCTTGCCTGCAGTGGCATCCTGGGCGGTGGCAAAACCGGGCAGCAGTGCGGCAAAAAGGGCGAATAGTTGACGAATGTTCACGGAACCTCCTGGACTGCGGAATCTGGTAGTGAGGGCGGATGATACCCGAACTTGCCGTCCAGGGGGCAATTTACCCAGGCGCGGGCTGAAAGGTGCAGCCGCAGGCGGGAAGTTAAGGATCAGGAAAAAAAGCGCCCGCCGGTGTGAACCGACGGGCGCCAGGGTGGACTGTTTACAGGTCGATGGCGAACGGGAAGGCGCCGGACACGTTGAAGGCCACCGGAATCGGGTCGACACTGGGTATATCCGGGTCCACGGAGAAGTTGCCGCTGATGGTAAAGGGCATCGATGTCAGGGATTTCAGGTTGCTGATGGGAACCGTGATGTTGATGTCCCCCCCGAAGCCGTCCTCTCCTGTCGATGCCGCCCAGGCACCGGCAAATGTCAGTTCCGTGGGGCTGGTGACGAAGAGTGAGCCCCCGAAGGTGCCCCGGATATCCAGGTCGAAGGTTTCCTCGCCAAGCACGGGCACATTGATCGTCAGGGAAATGGGGGTCAGCCCCTGGATAGAGCCCGAAAAGTTGCCGTTGATGTCGGGTGTGTTGCTGGACGTGGGCACGGTCTTGGCGGTCCAGCGACCGGTCAGCTGGACATCCACGCTCAGGTTTTCACTGACCGACAGTGCCGGGATTTCCAGGGGGACATTCACGGTCACAACCTGGCTCAGGTCGCCACTGAAACTTTTGGTGTCCGGGTATTGTTCGCCCGGGTAGATAGCTTCCTTGGGCAAGGTCAGGTTGATTTGCAGGTCATAAGCCCGCGGACCGTTGGAGGAAGGTGCTTCACCTGCCACGTTGGCTGACCAGTTAAGGCCGCCGGTATTTTCAAACAGGATCTCTTGGTCCAGCACCATGCCATTGGGAGTGTCCGTATAAAACCCGCCCAGCGTATATGTCCGGAAATCGAAAGTGACGTGAAACGTGATTTGCAGGCCCAGGGCACCCGTGCAGGAGGCCGCGCCATCGACAACGGCGGTCAGGTCGCCGCCACCCATGGAATTGATATCAACCGCGCCATCCAGGGCGCACTGGGGTTCCACCAAGTTGCCGTCTGCGTTTTCCACGAGGCCGGACACGTCGCCTACCATGGCGCCCACCAGGGCCTGTTGAGCCAAAGCGTTCCAGGAACCGAACATCAACCACAATAAAACCAGAATCTTGAATCGCATGTGAATTTCCTCCGTAGTAATACCTTTACGCTATCACGGAGCGAAATTCGTCATTTGCTGTAAATCAAATCGGGGACCGATCAGGAAAAAATCCCGGCTGGATTGCCGGGATTTTCGAGGGATGCGGGATTGCAGTTGAGAGGCGTTTGCTTCAGATCGCCACGTGGCCCGTGCTGTCGCCGAAGCTGTCCTGGTCGATGCCCATGGTGTTGAGCACGGAGACCAGCAGGTTCGACATCGGCGTCTTGTCCGGGTTGACGATGTGCCGGTTGCCTTCCAGGCGGCCACCGGCGCCCCCGGCCAGGATGATGGGCAAGGGGTCGTGGTTGTGGGAGTTGCCGTCGCTCATGCCGCTGCCGTACAGGATCATGGAGTTGTCCAGCAGGGTGCCTTCGCCATCGGGGATTTCCTGCAGTTTTTCCATGAAATAGGCCAGCAGGCTGACATGGTAACGGTTAAGCACGGCAAAGCGCGCTTTCTGCTCCTCGTTATTGGAATGATGCGACAGGGTGTGGAAGCCGTCCCTGACGCCGCTTGCCGGATACACGGCACCACTCAGTTCCTTCGCCATCAGGAAAGTGGAGACACGGGAAATTTCGGTCTGCCAGGCGAGTACCTGCAGGTCGAACATCAGCTTGATGTGTTCGTCCACGTCCGCCGGAATACCGTTCGGTTTGTCAGGTACGGCGATAGCATCGGTGACCTTTTCGCCGGCCTGCACGATGCGTCGTTCGATTTCCCGGATGTCGGTGAGGAATTGCTCGAGCCTGGCCCTGTCGCTGGCCGGCAGTGAGCGGTCGAGGCTGGCGAGTTGGTCTGACACGGCATCGAGCAGGCTCAGTGACTGCGCTCGACGCGCATCGCGCTGTTCCGGTGTGGCGCCATCGCCGAACAGGTGTTCGAAGACGACCTGCGGGTTGTTCTGCATGGGCAGCGGCGATAATTCGGATTGCCAGGAAATGGTATTGCGGTAAGCGCAACTCAGGCCCTCCCCGCAGCTCAGTGTGGCTTCCTCGATGGTCAGTTCGAGCGAAGGCAGCGGTGTGTCCTGGTTGAGCTGCTGGGCGATGATCTGGTCAACGGTAACGCCAAGTACGGGCATGGCACCAGTCAGCGGTTTGGCACCGCTGAGGAAGCTGGCCGCAGAGCGGTTATGGTTGGCCGTGGCGCCACCGGGACCGTAAGCCAGGGGAAGGCCCAGACCTGTCACGACGTTGATCTGTTCGCGGAATTTTTCCAGGGGCTGCAGGATTTCCGTAAACGTGAAGTTCTTGCCCGAGGTTGCCGGTGTCCAGCGCGACATGGTAGCGCCGTGGGGAATGTAGATCGCACCGAAGCGGGTTTTCGGCATGGCGCTTTGCGCCAGCGCAGTACCGGCCGGCACCATGGATTCCAGGAACGGCAGGGCCAGGGTGGTGCCGGTGCCGCGCAGGAAAGTACGACGGTCGAGGTGCTTCTTTCTCAGGAAGGTTGCCATGTCAGGCCTCCGGTGTGTTCAGTGAAGCTTGCCCTGGTTTCGCTGCAACAGTTTCTTCAACGTCGTTATGAGGGCCGCTTTTGACACGCTTTTTGAACTGGTCGCTGTTGATTATGCCCCGTACCAGCGTCGAAAAGCGATAGTCGCTGGCTTCGGCACTGCGCATGATGGCGCGCACGGTGGGCATGTCATGGTACTCAAGTTCCCTGCCGAGCGCATAGGTCATCAGTTTTTCCGTAAAGGTTTCCACAAACAATTCGGAATAACCGACCAGCGCTTTGCGCAGGTCAGCGGGGCCGCGGATGGTGGAGCCATCGAGCAGTCTACCGCTGGGGTCCACCCTGGAATCGCCGTCGAACTCACGCCACTGGCCGACGAGGTCAAAGTTCTCCAGGGCGAAGCCGACCGGATCGATGACCGCGTGGCA
>Ga0181593_10003489_pt1 | contig 14414 bp, 15 predicted proteins | sample 071ome_19_FD_133756 | JGI IMG/M metagenome (GOLD analysis project Ga0181593, IMG submission 133756) | Coastal salt marsh microbial communities from the Groves Creek Marsh, Skidaway Island, Georgia - 071413AT metaG (megahit assembly) | ecosystem: Environmental > Aquatic > Marine > Intertidal...
AACTCGTGGTGGGATACGAGTCTCTCTCATCGGTGAAAGAACGAAGTTTCTTGCAGGAAAGCAGATTGCTCCTGTGTCAACTGCATATCGAATTACTTTTACTACTAAGCCGCGAAACAAAATTAATCCGTATGGATTAGTCGCCATAAATATCGAGGTTGAAGATGTTAATTACTAGAGAGCTTTTGAGCATGAAACAGAGACTACACTATTATAGCCTGGCAATGGTTCTTTCAGCATGCCTTATATCTCCACTTCCAGCACAAAGTGAGAATATTGACTATCGAGGAGAGGGAGAGATTTCAGTGCGTGTAACCCCAGGAGAGCCTACGCAGGTGAGGTTTCCAGACACCATATCTGGAGGATTTCGAAAGAAAACATCTTCATTATCTCTTGATCGCAAGGAATCAGACCTTATCCTTTTTTCAAATGAGTCAATTACAGAAGAAGGTGAAGCCTTGATCGTAAGACTTGAGGATGGTCGCTCATATCCCATACGAGTTCGACGGGCGAATGATTCTTTTCCACGCCAACCTCAACTCCAGATTTTCGATCGACGCACATCGATGCTCTCGGAAGAAGATGATGATACGCCAGAATATGCCCGGTCAGGCTTCTCAAAGAAAGATCCAGCAACGGTAGCAGGTCTTATGCGCGAGCTTGTTCTCGTAGCTGAGTACGGAAAGGAGAAAATACCTGGATATCGGATGACCGATCGATATAAAGGTGAAGCCGTACTTGATGACGGAACACTAAGGGCCACCGTTGATAAAATTTTTGTTGGTCCCAATTTGTGGGGGTACGTCATAGATGCATCAAATGAGCTCGATGTCTCACAAAGACTAAATCCTGCAACCTTTCGTCTTGATGGCACACGTGCCATCTCAATGACAAACTGGGAACTCACTGCCAAGCCATTGAATATTGAGCAACAGATAGCAGGCAAACACGAAACAAAAGTATACGTAATAACTCGACCAAAAAAATAAGTTGGAGATCTGATAGAGATGAGTATAAAACAAAAAGCCAGCGATCTCGTACAACTTCTAAAGAAAGAGCGCAAAGCTCAAGTCGCTGCTGTCTTAGTGGGTCTTGCGGCTATTTTCATGATAACGTATGAGCCGAAGAAGCCACGCCCAAAACCTAATCTCCATCGCGCGACTACCCAACAATCGTCAGAAACTCTCGGCATGGCCTCTGCTAATGAATTATATGATGACCTTCAGAAAGTCGTAGTACAGCGATTAGACGTACTACAAGAGAGTCAGGAACAATTTAAGACCGCACTCGACAATACAAATAAGCGAATAGAAGAGAATGAAATTCGAACAGCAGAGATCTTTGAGACCCTTATCAAGCGAGTCGAGTCACAACGAGCGGCTTTACCCGAATATTCTCAGTCATCAGCTACTGATGGAAAGCCCATTAGCGATACCCCGCTTTTTCCAGAAGAAGATATTCTTGCTGCGGATTCTCTTGAAACCTTCGGCGAAGTATCAGATGGAGGCGTAGTTGCTCCACCAATTTTAGAAGATCTGGACCCTCGCTCTGCTTACATTGCTCCCACTGATTTTGTGAGAGTTAGGCTTCTGGCTGGAGTTAATGCCCCGACAACAGGCGCTCCCTATCCGGTGCTGATGGAGCTCATCGGAGATGTTCAAAGCCCAGATGGAGCATCACTACCTCTTGGAAATGCACGTATTCTGGCGGCTGCTCAGGGCTCTCTCATAGATTCTCGCGCCCTCTTTCGACTCACTTCTCTAACACTACGAATGCCAGATGGCGAAGTGCAAAACCTTCCTATTGATGGATATATGGTTGGTGAAGACGGAATTCTTGGGCTACCGGGAGTCCCGATTGACCCACTCGGAAAAGTTTTAGCGTCGACAGCAACTACCGGAGCTGTGGCTGGTTTAGGTCAAGCAACAAGCCAGGCCCAAGTTACAACAAACAACAGTGGTCAAACCTATATTACTGGGGACGCCTCATTATTCGCTCTCGGTCAGGGGGCATCACAAAGTGCAAATGTCTGGTCACAAATGGTTAGAGAACGAATGCAAGCCGCAATACCAGTAGTTCAAGTTTACTCTGGAAGGGAAGCAACCGCCATCTTTACCGAGGGAACGGTAATTCCACGACTATATGACTTAATATCGGTCGAGGATGATATCTTTTCTGGCATCAACTAGAGGACATATATGAAAAGGTTTTTTGAAGGAAATGAAATGAACTGGAATACAATAACCCTCAAAATTATCGGCATAGCTATCACTGCTCTCGTGTGCACAGGTTGTGGAACAATCAGTGGGGCATTGAATCCTTTTCAAGCACCTATTAAGGATGAAGCCCTCCAGGGGACACCTAGTGATCATGCACTGAAGGAAGAAGGAAATAGGCTTGAGAAGGCTCGCGCCTCTCTTGAAGAAGTAAGTCGTTATCCCAAGGCCCATCAACCACAGCCAGTGAATCCAGTAATTCAACCAGCTGTAGTTCGACTTATGTGGGTACCAGATCATCTAAACGGAAGTGGAGACCTGGTTCCGGCCCACTACTACTACCTAAAGGTTCTAGAAGACCGATGGGCTGTCACGGATGTTTTTGAAAAACAGAAGCTTTCAGGTGGCAGTGGCCTATCTGATTCAGGTATTCCTTATACAAGGAGTGCAAGGTGAGAGTTCTTCTATCATTCACCATCATCTGCTTAATGCTTTCTGGATGCTCTTCAACTCTAGAGCTATCCCCAGCAAAACGGGCTTATCAGGTTGCTGAGCAACAGTTGCCACAGGAACCGACCTATAATCGGCTCCGGTGGGTACACCTGCCGACCAGCCAACCAGCAAGAAGTCTTCATCGCGCCTCTGATGAGGTCAGGCCAAAACTCTTGCCAGTTGTTCATTTTTCAATAAAAGAGAAATCACTATGTGAAGCTGCAACAATACTTGCAGGCTTATATCGCTTCTCTAGCTACTGCTCAAGTCAGCTTCGTGAGGAAATGATTACCCTTGAAGCTCTTGGCAACATCTATGAGCTAGCCGAAAACATTGCTGCTGATCACGACGTCAAAATCGTCATCGATAGAGAAAACAGAGAAATACGATTTTTTCCATCGATGGTTCAAAACGTTAGGTTTTTAGAAGAGGTTACAAATGGGAATTAATCGAATTACTCGTGAGAGACTTTACGAAGACGAAAGAACATTTAATGAGTTGCTTCCATATGTGAAGTACGAAGAAGAATATGGCCTCTTCATTCATTCAGATGCCTCACTGTGGTCTATGTGGGAGTTAAGCCCGAAGTGGATGACAAGCACATCAGATGCCGATGCCTTTCATCTCTGTAGTCAAATACAAGAAATGATGGACGCTCTTCCTGAGGATATTAGTACTCAATGGAATTGGATCACTACTTTCGATGTAGAACATCTTCTGAGAAGGAACTTAAGTGAGTATCCATCTGGAGGCACAAGTGGTTGGATGGCCAAACGATGGACTAACATGCTGAAAAATTCAGCAAATCATGGCAACTTCTATCAACGTCCAAGAAAACTCCGCTTGATGGTCAGTTTTCGCTACGATCCTCCTTGGAGAGCTCGTACCCCTATTCAGCAAATTAAACGTGCCTTCAAGAGTATGTTCAGCGGAAAAGTAGGGGTATCTGCAGAAGAACGAACAAAAGAGTATCAGCATTATGCCCGCGAGTTTCGTGGATTAGTTGACGGAACTGTCAGCAAGCTCGTAGATCTTGGATTTCGCCCAAGAGGGGTGAATGGACAGGACTTAATTGATCTGCTCTATCCGATTCTTAATCGAAGAAGCGTAAAGTCAGGAAAATTTCGACGGGGCCGCAATACTTCTGTACCTCGTCCAGAATACGATCCTCATGACTTTCTCTCAAACCAGATTTCAGAGACCCATGCTGAACACCCGCACGATGGAATTGTAAAAAAAGATGGTCGCTACTTCAGAGCCGTGTCGTTAGTGAAGTCTCCAAAACAGTGCTTGCCATTGATGATTACACCACTACAAAGCTCTCCATACGAAAATATTATGAGCATTACCTATTCAAAAGATCCTCGGGAGAAGCAACTTGCTCGCCTTGATGGTCTTGATAGCTCATTAGGATTTCGAGAGGCAACCCCAATGGGTCGCTCGAATCAGAAGGTACAGCATCAAATTGCCGCAGTAAGAGCAGCTCGTTCTGAGCTTTATGCAAATAAATGCCAATTGGTTAGAGTAGGTGTTCATCAGACGTTCTTCTGTCAAACTAAAGAAGAAGTAATGCGTGCTTCTGCTGAGGCAGTAGCAACGTTTCCTCAGTTGAATGGCGCACGTGGTATGCCTCATGAGGTCTCTGATCTTGGTGTCATCATTAACTCACTTCCGGGCTGCTATGACCCGTCGACCGATGGCCCTGGATGGACAAATATGATGCGGTCATCTCGTGCCTCCCGTCTTTTGCCACTTTGGGGGAATTGGCGAGGAAGCAAGGGAAGCTTGTTCGTTCTTCCGAGCCTATGGAACCGCGAACTCGTTGGATTTGATCTGTATGATTCCGAGACTGCTCCGAACGTTCTGATTGCCGGAGTATCTGGTGCAGGGAAAAGCTATCTCCTGTGCTACCTGCTCATTACCATGAACAGAGGGCACTACTCCACACTTAGTTCAGGACGACTGGTCGAACGACAACCGATTACCTTCGTTTTTGACAAGGGGATGGTAGGTCAACCCTGTGGTTTCGATAAGTTGGCAAAACTATTCAATGGTCGCGTATACGAGGCAACTCCATCAAAAGCTCCAGCCATGAACTTTCTTGCCCGCCTCGGAAAGACTGAAGCAGATCTGACCAAAGGTGATTACAAAGATTTGATAGACATGGCGGCCGATATTATCTGTGATATGGCGACAGAAGGCTCTCGTCAGCTTGAGAGACTCGACAAGGCAGCAGTCACCGAATCTCTCATTGAATCCCACCGCCTCTATCGAAATGGGCCAATGAAGCGAGAGCTTGTGTTGAGTGATGTAGCCTCTGTATTGAGGGCTCCAAAGCGAATTAATGAGCCAGAAGAATCTGCCCAACGACGCCAACGCATAGCGGTGCTTATGGGTGACTACTATGGAAATGGAACATACGCTCGTTTCTTCGATAGGCCTGGCAGTCTTGAGCTCGAAGAAAGATTTATCGTCTTTGATCTTAAAGCGCTTAGCAGGAATCCAGACCTGCAAAGGGTTTTCTTAAAGATTGCGATGCTGTGGGCTGATGAAGTGATGAACGACCCAAAAGAGTTAGATTCACGAAAGATTCTTGTCTTCGATGAAGCACATGATCTCATTGGGAAGACATCAGCCAGCACTATAGAGACGGCTTTCCGTCTGTATAGAAAGCGAAAAGGTATTGTTATAGCAGCTTCCCAATCTGGAGAAGACTTCTATGTCGGCAATGGCGGCCAGGCAATCGTTCAGAATAGCGCTCATAAAATTTTCTTGCGGCAGGATCCAGCAAAGTTTCACTATACCGCGCAAGCATTTAATCTGAGTGAACAACAGTCTAATGTGATCCTTCGACTCCGCACTATAAAAGGTGTGGAATCTCAATTCTTTCTGCTCTCTGATATCGGTGAGGGGGCTCTTACCTTACCGCTCGAACCCTCTTTTTACTGGGCGAGCACCAACAACGGTGATGACAATCAGCTATTTGCGGAAGTGCTTGCTCAATGTAACGGAGACTTTGAACTCGCGCTTAGACATGTTGTAGCAATTGCTCCCTACGGAGCCAAGGCTCTTCAAGAGCAGATGCTGCGAGAGAGCAATGAGGCAATTAACACCGAAGAATCTGGGTTAAGCGCAACCGATCATATTTTTAATAGTGAAGCTTAGGTATAGGAGGAAGAGTCAAATGAGAAAATTTTTATTCTTATCAGCATTCGTCATGGTAGCATCGCTGGGGACAAGTGGATGTAGTGCACATAAAAAAGCACAGCATATCTCAACCCCTCACGAAGCAATACTGTCGCAACTATCACAGCAACCTGTTCGTACCGCACCTGGAGTCGTAGAGTATGTCTGGGAAGAGCCGATGGTTGATGTCATTGAAGTACCGCCTGGACTTGATCCAGACGGAATATACTATCGTCCGGCACATCAAGAGGTTGTTGAAATTAGACAAGGACGATGGAAATACTATCGATCAGGAGATAACTAGGATACACTCCATAGTGGAATAGATATTGAGTCGCTCTTAGGGCAAAGAAGGAAGGTTTACATGGCACTCATCAGCATTCGAAACGTGGTCGCGCCTTTTCAAAACAAAACGCACCTCTTCACAATAGTTGTTATTGCCGTTATCTTCGGTGTCTGGAGAGCCTCTGGTGGATCTTTCTCCTCTCGAACCGTATCTTCGCCAACTCCTATTTCAGAATCATCGCTACTCATGCAGCAGAGAAGCGCCGGTTCAGTGGGCACTCAAAAAGTTCAGCAACGTCCACCGCAGCATCATGGGGCACCAAAAGGATCTTCCTCTAACACTAGCCATGACTTAGACTCACTGCTAGGAACCCAGGCTCCTCAAAAGCAGCCGGATCAGAATCAACCGCATCATTCAGCGCTTGATGATATTGAAAAGTCTCTCGGGATGCGTTAGCAGCAACAATACTCACTCACAGGTACATCAGTGAAGGCAGAAAGCGATGCAATTCATATTACAAAAACTTGGCGCTCTGAGGTCATTACTGTTGTAGTATTCATCGTTATGTCTATCCTCGCTGTTACGCTGACCAGGATATTCCCCTGGTCTATCATTGACGGCGAGCTGTTTCAGATTGGAGAGACCTCTTATCGCATGGCTCTGCCACTTTTCTGGTTAATCCCCCTGATTACCATCGGTTCTGCAATCTTTCGGATATACAACGTGAGATACACCATTAACCAAAGAGGAATAGAGTTTGAGAAGGGTCTCCTAGAACTACGAATAAAACTTACAAGGGTATGGTTTGAAGACATACGAACCGTACAGAAAAATCAGACAATTATTGAGAGATTTCTGGATATTGGGAGCATCCATGTGGGTACAGCTGCTACTGGAACCCTAGAAATAACTCTTAAAGGGATAGCAGCACCTGAAGAAGTGCTCGAAATGATTCAACGAGAGAGAGATAATCGACAAAAAACAGCACAAACCTCATCAAATTCCTCACAACAGTAGAGAGGGTTTGAATAGGATCTCCTCCGACTAAATATGAATTGAGGTTTTAACGATGTTGAAAATGCGCTCTTGTCTTGTATTGCTTTTTCTCTTCTCTACTCTCGCGTCTCCTCATGCGAAAGCCCAAGAAGAGGCAAGCCCCCTCAGAGAGAATGAGGTCACCCCGGCTACCCTCCAAGCTGAAGAGGCTGCACTTCTGAGCTTAATCAATACAACAGATAGCAACCTGCCCGTGCAAAATGCCGATTCAACCTTCAGAGCAGAAAACAGAGAGATCCTTTCTCCTGAAGCGCAAGAAGAAAATGATACCCTGGCAGAAGCGCGGAAACTTCTTCCGACTCCTGCATCAGATCAGCCTCAGGAAGAGCTTGCACTCACTATTGATACCCAACAGCAGACAATTGAATCACTCAAAGCCTCAAAGGCAACCCTAGAAAAACGGCTATTAGGAGTTGAACAAAAGCTTGGGCAAGTATTGGCCAAACTCGAGAAGACGCACGATGACCTCTTACTTGCTGAAACCGAAGTCGAACGGCTCTCTCATATTATAGAAAAGAGAAATATTAAGAGCATTCAAACGATTCAAAGGAAAGCAAACATCGTAGAATCTCCATCTAAAGCTGAAATGTTACATCGCTCAAAATTGGAAGAACATGTTAAGGATACTCCTACAAAAGCTGAATCGATGACTGATATGTCTCAAAAACTTTCCATTGCAACCGTGACTGCGAAAAAAGCAAATCTCAGGACAGGGCCAGGATTGAACAACTCAGTTCTGCTGACTGTTTCTCAACGCTCACGTCTCGTGGTTGAGATGCGAAGGGGCAACTGGTATCGCGTAATTGCACCAACAGGCGAGCGAGCCTGGATTTCTGGTACCGTTATTCACTTTGGTCCTGAAGTGGACGCGCGACCGAATCCTATAATGCGAATCAGAGGATTCCACGACGCCACAGCGGATGCCTCATGAAGCTGATGTACTCTCACCACGTCATCGTTAGCAGCCTCTTTCTGAAAAGAGCTTATCTCAGTGAAATTTCGAAATTCTACTTCATTGCCATCCTCCTCTTATGCTTCACAAACACAGCAGTCAGTGAATCTCATGACATAGAAAGTCTTCTTCAGTCATTCAAAGATCGTGGCACCACGGTGTATCCTCTCGTAGGCACCCGCATCTCAAGTCGTTTTGGAATGCGAACTCATCCTGTAATTCAAGAAAAGAGGCATCATCATGGACTTGATCTGGCGGTGCCTGTAGAAGCGCCGATTCGAGCAATTCGAACAGGAAGAGTTGTATTTGCTGATGAGTTCGGAGCCTATGGAAATCTTGTTGTTATCCAGCATGAAGATGATATTACGAGTCACTATGGCCATTTACATTCAATTCAGGTTTCTCCTGGCGAACAGGTTTCGACTGGTCAACTGATAGGTGCTGCAGGAAAAACAGGAAGAGTAACAGGGCCGCATCTCCATCTTGAGATACGTCATGAGGGCAAGCCTCTCGATCCTCTTTTACTGTTTCCCCACATTGCTCATAAGGGTTTAGGTTAAGACCTTCCTGAAGTGCGCAAAAATGGGGTGAAACCCTAATGCTCTCTTACTTATTGAGTACGAGAGAGCTTTGAAATAATTAATTTTCTTAAGGCATCGTTATTTTCGAGCTTCTGACGACGCTCAAGGAGTCGCCGCTGAGCTGGGTTAGCCGCTGAGGCTCGAGAATATGCAATCCCACGAGCAAGGGGATCAATATGATCCGACAACGCATCTAACTCTTCAGTTGTAATTCTCCAGTCCGTGCTCTCCTTTAAGTAACGAGATGCAGGCAGAGAAAAAAAATCGAACTGGGGCATATCCTTGGAAGCTATCAGCAACTGAAGTACTGATTCTGGGGCAGGTGTTGTCTCGAACCATTTCGCAAGAAAAGCATAACGCGCATCTCCCCGAAGCATAAGGCCAGAAAGGAGAGTAATCACCTGGTCTCGAGAGAAAGTCGTATCCTTTGATAAGACGGCTAAAAACTCCTCGAGTTTCGGTATATTCGCAGAAGACGCAATCTCTTGAATGAGCATTACAGTCCTATCGGGTTCAAGAAACGGCGCTACAAGAAGGTCTCCCAACTGCTGAACCGTCAGACCATCAAAATCTTTCGTTGCATAGCTAATTTCAAGAAGTCGCTGCGCTGGGAGTGAATTCCATCCTGCTAATGAATCCGTGATAAACCATCCTACAGACTGCCTTGCTCCTGCTATCTCGCGAAGAAACTCCCACAATGCTCCTCTCTCATCCTCAGTTAAGCCTAGTAAAATAAGCTTGACTCGCAGACGCACATCCGTCTCCTGAAGGGTCGAGGGAATATAAATGCGAAGGGTTTGGGAATCTATCCCCAGGGTCGCAATCCGAGCAAAGGCTCTGAAAAGCTTAGCTGCTGCTTCTTTTGATTCAACAGAAAGGATATCGAGAGCAAGCCCATAGGGCACTGGCAGTCTTGCTTTTTGAGCCTCTAGTACTCGAAAGAGCATCTCCGGGCTTTGAGAAGCGGGCAATCCAGCTAACAGAGATAGGGCGACTCCGTAATGCAGCGAGCTGAGATCTGGAATACTATTTATTTCATCACGCAGTATAGGAGCCAATACGAAAGTAAACAGCGATGCCTTCTCCTCTTCTGAGAACTCGTCATACCACCCAGCATTAAGAGCAACCCTGAGCGGTTGATGGAAAAACTGGCTCAATATATCAGGTTCTTGAGCTTCCAGAATCACAGTCTGCGCGGCGACATCGCTCTCCATCGCGGCTTTACGCGCTACCTTTTGCAGTCTCGCCGGCTCACCTGAATTCCAGTCACCTTGGAGCTCTTGGTGCGCACCATCATTCCAGAGGATTTTCCAGAGCGTCTGATCTTGAAACGAGAAATATCCAAATAAGAATGCCACTACGGAAACCGTTACGATAATTACTCGAGGAAGAAATCTGCTCTTCTGGGAATGATCTGGGGAGCTCCTATTCAAGCTCTCCTCTTTGCCTAGAGGTTCGATAAGAAGTGTTTCGAGAATCGACCTCAGGACATCAAGATTGGGAGTGATGTCTTCCACAGCATCTTTTAGCGATGGGAGCTCCCTCAACAATAAACTCACAAAGTCTGACAGATCTTTGCTCTGGGCTTCTCGCGTAACTTCTTCCGGATGGGATGATAATACTTTTGCCGATGCAGAACACAGAAAGTCTACTCCGGGATCAAGCAAGACGAGCTTTTCCTTCCACAATGCCAAATTATCTAGCGACAGATTCCCATGAAAAAATCCGTGACGATGAAGATGATCTAATTCGCCAACGAGATTCAAGAAGTGATGGGTCTTGTCCCGTTCTGACAACGTCTTAAAGAGAGAAGTGGCACAATCTCCCTGGCTAAAAAATGGTCTTGAAAAAAAGAGTAATCCTTTTTGCGAGGCTGCTTTCATGCGATCCTGATACAAGCGAGCCATTCGGCCAAAGAAAGGAACAGCAATAGCAGCTATCCGAGCTGGGATTTTCTCAACTCGTAACAACCAAGTAGCCCTGTCTTGAAGAATTAAAAGCCTTGGATTCCCAACAAGAGAAGAGGATATGAAACCCCCAAGCACTGGCCCATCCAAATCAAGAAAACGCTTTGCTTCTTCAAAAGAAGAGAGATCTTCTGTCGAGATTTCTTGAATCCCGACTTCTCTATACACGTTATCCATAAAGCGTCACATATTTACGGGCCAGCGCGCAGTAATATTCTTTAAGATTTACTCGCGCTCCGTTCCTCTATCATACATTCTATCTCTTGAAGAACTCGAGGGATCACTTCATCGTACCCAAAGGCTCCTACCAACTCCGTCCCCTTTTTAAGATTCACATGGTTAGGAGCGCACCATAGTCCAATGTCCGCTTCATCAGTCTCACCAGGCCCATTCACCCGACACCCCATTACTGCAATAGTAATGTCTTCCTGTGATGCGAAATCCGTAACTTCTCGTATCTTCTGAGCTAGCTCAATAAAGGCTTCGTTCTCAACCCGGGAGCATGATGGACACGAGATGATATTTAATCCCGCATGTTCGAAGCGAGGTACGGAACGAAATCGACCTTCCGATATGTCGGCAAGAATCTTTTTTCCTACCTCAATTTCCCTGTATTTTTCCTTGAATGGTAAAGTTAACGAGACTCTAATCGTGTTGCCAATACCAAAGGGGATCAGATTTTCAAAAGCAATTCTTGACTTAATTTCCCCTAGAGGAAGCATCCCAGCCTCTGTCACACCAAGATGGATAGGGACTTTCGGGTGCCGAACATGGAATAACTTGTTTATTTGTATTACCGCATTAGGATCTGAGCTTTTTAATGAAACAACGAATCGAGTGAAGTTTAGCTCTTCCATATATGAGATATGCTCATCTGCTGATCGCAGAGCCACTTCCATGGGGTTCTCATCCTGCGCCTTAAGAGAGGGATCTAACGATCCGAAATTCACTCCTATTCTCAATGCACAGTCGTTTTCTCCCGCTTGATCAACGAGAAACTTAACTTTATCTTTTACCGCGACTTCTCGCTGGTGATGATGTAAATGGCCCGGATTGTACCGTAGCTTCTGAACGAATGGGGCCACCTTCTCGGCAAGACGATAGTTCTCTTGTAGATCTACTACTAGGTTAGCGGAGGTTGATTGTCTCAAGGAACGCAAAGCTTCCACGTCCTTCTTGCTGTCAACTGCGACTCTTATCAGTCCTGCTCCAGCCTCTTCCAACATCGCAATCTGTTCCGCTGTAGCGTCAAGATCTTGAGTCTTTGTTGCCGCCATCGATTGGACGACTATCGGCTGCCCGCCTCCTATGACTACGGAGCCGATCGCCACTTCTCTTGTGTCTGTATGACTTCCTGTGTTCTGCATGCTTGGATTGTGACACGGGCGAGAATTTTTCTCCAGAGACTCTCCTGTCAAAGGGTTATGCCATATCTATCTTCCCCTGTTCCGGAGGAATAATATGGCGTACTCTTCCCTCATCCCCGTAATATGAGACTCTCAGAGCAAGGGTCTCATCCACATTCCCTGGGAGACCTCTATCTCCTATCTTGTGGACAGGAGTTCGGAAAAAGCCTCAAATTGTTAGGAATACCGTATGAGAACGTGCAGTAAAAATTTCCCCAAACGAATCACCCCACGCTTATACCTGCTCCTTCTGCTCCTCTCGGCATTCTGCCTTACCTTCTCTCCCATAGGAAACCTCTCCGCTGATAACGAGACGAGTTTTTATCCGATATGGAAACTTCTTCGACAGAATGAAAAGAGGGTGTTCTTAAGTGGGTATCAAAAAGGGATTCAAGACTCCCGCAAAGTAATTCAAATCTTGAGAGAACATATTGAAACCAACCCCGAGAGTGCTCTAACGAGCCTCGATAGAATAAATCAACTCTATGAGACAGCCGATGTGCCCGTTGAAAGCCTACTCCAAGAACTGACGGTGTTCTATTCTGAGCCAGAGAATCATAATGCTCCTCTCTCCGTGGCCTTTAGTGCAGCAAAGAGTCCAACGAGATAACATTCTGCTAAGATTCCGCATGACAGAAGCTCAGCATTCCTGTAACTTCTACGTTCGTTATTAGGGAATAATATTTTCAAACAGGCTCAATTTCACAATAGAGAGGCGAAGATGGTGGAAGTCGAAGATATAAATGAGATATTTGCAAAGATCACCGAACGCTATCAAGACCCAGTCCCTATTGGAGGAAGGTGTGAAAGCTTTACCTACTATCGCACTGAGGATCTCTCTGATGATGACCTTAATACCTGCGCTGAATATGTCGCTCAACGCCTAGAGAGCGTTGTATCGCCAAATGAAGTCGATTTATTTCTGAAGCTCCCAGGAGGATATAGCTTTTTTGCTGAACGTCTCTGCGCAGTGTACTCAGAAAGATTGCCGGGCCATAAACTGGTGCCGATAGAACAGTACCTTGAAAGTAAAATCGGAAACGGACTTGGCACCACCTACAGAGGGAAAAATGCGGTACTGGTAACAGATGTAATTACTACTGCTCGCTCAAGCCTCGAAGCACACACGAAAGCGACCCTCCGAGGAATTCCCGTTCTCTGCTGGGCGACTCTTATCGACAGAACATTTGGACCAGGTCCAGTGCCAGTGGTATCAGCCTTCACCGGAGATTCTGTCCGTTTACTCACCAAAGGATAGAGCAAGCAAAAGGAACGCTGAGAAACGGCTTCAAGGGACGCTTATCGCCCTAGCATCATAATAATAATTCTCAGTGACTTCTAGCAGTATGACTATCGAAATCCACGCCTCTTCAACACCGAGAACGGAAGAACTTTGCTATTGCGATCAGTCTGCGACTCATCTGATTCCTCTGATGTGCTCAGGTTGCGAAACGGCTGATCCTGAGATCCAGACTCTGGATAGTTCAAACCCGTTAACTCCGGCCTGAATCCTAGCGAGCCCTGAGAGGCCCCATCACTACGGGTCAAATCCACGACCACAGCTTCATACTCACTGAAAGCCGCCTTAGTGGCCTGAACCCGTGCCTTTAATACAATAAGCTTTTCAGCCAAAATCGTACTGCGTACATAGTGCTCTTCAGCCACTGCCATGCGCAAAGCTTCTCTCTCTTGATGAAGCTCTCCCTCTACCCGTCTCCACGCATCATACAGGGAGTCACGCAGCTTGAGTGCCTGATGAGATAGCTCTCGTTGGGAGTATGTCTGGAGCAACTTCCGAAGCGATGCTGAGAGGCTTTCATTGACATGTTGCCATACCAGCACTTGTAAATTTGAGTATTTTTTTTCATTAGCTGGTTTCTGCCCTGCAAAACCCTGGAGCTTCTTCCCACCGCTCCTACCCGATCTGCGTTGATCCTGCTCTTTCTCCAATCCCTTCTGCGTCTCTTGTGCCGTGTGTTGATAAAGATAAGCAGCCTTACGACTTTTCGTTAGTAAATGGGAAAGACGACTCCTCAGGGTGTCACTACTCATATAGATACTTGCTCTCTAAAAGGACGGGAACATTAGGGGTTGGAGCTTAATCGTTGATGCTCAAGAGTCAAGCAATAAAGAAAATAGGAGGAAATTACCACTTAAAACGAACGGCAAGAATCACCCGTGACACGCAGGACACCCCAACAACGGGGCGGTAGATTTTGCCGCTCAGAATCATTTTTGCCGACAGAGGAGATAAAATAGACCTGCGTTTTAA
>Ga0181593_10003492_pt1 | contig 14410 bp, 13 predicted proteins | sample 071ome_19_FD_133756 | JGI IMG/M metagenome (GOLD analysis project Ga0181593, IMG submission 133756) | Coastal salt marsh microbial communities from the Groves Creek Marsh, Skidaway Island, Georgia - 071413AT metaG (megahit assembly) | ecosystem: Environmental > Aquatic > Marine > Intertidal...
TCAATTGTGGTCGTGCAGACATTATGGGATATATGAAAGTTGGAGATCTGGAGCATCCGGTTAATGGGTTCTCCAACCACGAGTTTCAAGTTTTCGTTACCGACCTTATTTATCAAATCGTGCCAGTATGCTGCATTCTCATTAGGGTGAGGCTTTACCAAAATTGTCAAATGGGGAAACTCCCTAGAAATTTTGACAACGAAGTCCTCAGTTAGGTCGCGTAACACAGTCATATTTTTTACGATGCTACTGTAGGCGGCTGTTTGACTGAACGCTTTAGCTCTGCGTTTTGCCTTTGCTGACCTTCTTTTTTCTGAGAAGTGGGAGTCTTGTGTGCTCGTAGCAACCGTTATTACCATTCCGTGCTTGGGTACTCCATAGTGCTCCCTCAGCTGGAGGTCAGACCCATAAACGCCGCGGTATTTCTGATGCAAGAGATCTCCGCGGTAGAAGCCAAGCACCTCGGATTTGCCACCCCTTCTAGCAATAGTCTTTTCATATTTCTGCTTCATCTTTGCATTCCAGAAGCAATAGAGGTCGGGCGCTAGCCTGATACGCATAGTCAAATTTTTATCTTGGTGATTCCCCTCTGAGTCCACCACGATAATCTTGCGGCCTGATAACTTCCATAAATACAGTCGCGCGAAGTTATAATTTGGCTTCGGTATCACTATAAAGTGTGGGTCAAAGTCCTTAACTATTTTCTCCTCTGAACCTAATGCCACTAGCCGGGCGTCATCACCGTTAGCATGTAAATGGAACGCCATCAAGGCCAATGAGGGCAAATCCCTATGTTTATGGTCGACTAAGAAGAGAATGCGGTTCTTATTCATTTTTTGTATTTATCTAGCAAGATTCAAGAAAGATCTAATAATCGCCAGCCCGCACGGACCGCTCTTTTCTGGATGAAATTGGCACCCATACGTGTTGTCGAGTTTAATAACCGCAGGGATTTTCACGCCGCAATACGTGACTTCAGATAGCCAAGCCGTCTTTTTTCGCGCAGCAGCCATAAACGAATGGACAAAATATACAGGCGTCTCGGGCGGCGTTGCCTCTAAAATAGTTCCCTCCCAACTCATCGCAGCGTCGGGCTTCTGTAGTCCATTCCAGCCAATGTGGGGTATTTTTTTCCTGTCCGAGCTAAGGGGCTGAGAGGCTATCGGTATATTCTCGCCTTCAATGATCCCCAAACCTTCATGAATACCAAATTCCTCACTTCTGTCTAACAGCATCTGCATTCCCAGACAAATCCCCAGCAATGGCAGCTTGCGATTAGCGCTCTCTCTCACTAGATCGGCTAAACCTCTTCGATTTAACTCCCTCATCCCATCGGCAAATGCCCCGACACCGGGCAAAACGACGTGAGAATAGCAGTTCAACGATGTCGGCTTATCAACTACATCAACCAAAGCGCCGCACACATCGAGAGCCTTGTAAACATTGCGCAGGTTCCCAATTCCGTAGTCGATCAGCGCAACTCTAGTCACACGCAATCCCGGACATTGATATCTCGCTTGCGCAAGCAGGCGCGGAGTGTGGGTATCGATAACCTTCCATAGTGAAAAGCATCTGCAACAGCGACGGCATCCGCCTGCCCATCCTTCACAACAGATACGGCGTCTTCTGTCGAGCCGAGCCCTCCACTTGCAATTACCGGGACTCGGACAGCGTCGCTCACCATTTGAACTAGATCTATATCAAATCCTTGACGGGTGCCCTCCCTATCGACAGAAGTCAATAAAATTTCACCAGCGCCTCTCTCAACCGCCTCTCGGGCCCAAAGCACCACATCCCTTCCGGATCGTTCACGACCGTTGTCCGTGTAAGCTTCATAGCTGCCGTCGCATTGGCGTTTTGCCTCCACAGAGAGCACCATACACTGAGACCCAAACCGACTCGCTATCTGGCCGATAAGCATGGGGTCGTTAATCGCAGCGGTGTTCACTGCCACCTTGTCGGCGCCACATCGTAGCAAGCTATCGACATCGGCAATTGATCTGATGCCGCCTCCCACGGTCATTGGTATAAACACATCGTTAGCCACTTCCTCTACTAGACTCCCTAAAGAGTTCCTCCCATATAGAGAGGCCACCACGTCCATGTATATGAGCTCATCTGCGCCCTCCTCGTAGTATCTCCGCGCATATTCTTTCGGATTGCCAATAACCCTTAACCCCTCTAGTTGGATACCCTTGATGAGGTTAGGGGACTTAATATCGAGCCTAGGAATTAACCTTATATTCGACATGATGAGTAAGTAGCGCGGCTAAACCTGGCCAGACAGGCTAAGTTATAGGATGTCGTAACGACCAATCGTCGCTGCTCTTTACCCACAAATGAGGGGACCTAAAACTATCCGCGAGCGCACCGAAGTATTCTCTATCCATAATGGGCTGTTCAAACCGCTCGCTTGCCCTCGGGAAAGTAAAGGAATCAATCGACAAATACTGAAAGATTTCTTCGGCAAATCGCTCTGGAAATTCGTGATCGAAGCGGTTTACTAATGCCACTCCCTCTTCTCTTGTGATATCCCCAGATCGGATCTCTTGAGCCGCATCGTAAGATGCTCGCCCGATACCAAACTTGACCCCCGTAGTGTAGTAGTGAAAATCGTCGATTCTGTCGTCAATGCTGTTGTATTTACTATAAGTACCTGGCGTTCTCTCGGGGGAAGCCATAAAGCCCCCGTTGTCTACCGCATAGTAGTAACAACTTTGAGGATGCCACCGTAAGTAGTACCCAAGGTAATGAACCTCAATATTTTTTTGAGCGACAGATTCTACGTCAGCGGGCAGATAAGCTAGTAGATCTTGTGGCGCAACATCGAAGCTTTCAGTTAACTCTTGAACTGACACGCCGCTTAAATAAATGTCTCTCTTATTCTCGGCTGCAAAATATGTCCAGTCTCGTCTGGCTGACTCGCTGTCTGAGAGGGGATTTCCATACTCAGCTTCATTTTCTCCGTAGAAAACGAGAGGTATGTTCAAGAGATCGGCCATCTTAGGTGCAAAGGCTTTTTGGCCGATCATAAATGGCTGAAAAGGGTGGAACAAATTGTCGACCGCGAGTCTTGTTAATAGCCTGTGGACTTGGCCATTTGGCGTTAGTAAGTAGTTATCGTGTCCAGCATGGATCCAAGACTGGAAGTTCTTCCATCCCCATTCGGTGTAAATGTGTGGAGCCCACGTCACAGTAAGTGGGTGCATCCCATATTTTGTCTTTAAAATATGGGATGCATAAAAACTATCTTTGCCACCCGAACCAGGACAAATGCAGTCATAGGATCCGTCCTTACTCCTGTGGCGGTCGCACAGATCTAGAAGCTCGCGCTCGCGCTCATCCCAATCGATTTCTTTATTCTTTCTCTCGGACAAGCGACATGCATCGCATACACCCTGATTATCAAAATGTATGGTTGACTTTTTGACATCCGAAGTATGCTGGTACTCAACCGCAGAATTAGGTCTCTGATTCGATATTACGCATCTGGTGCAGTAAATAACCTCTTTAGGAAGTCCGTATTTTGACTCATTAACAACACCGTCAGAGAAATCGGCGATATTGATTGGCGCTGGGCGGGATATCTGTGTCATGGTGTACTCAGGAGTTAGACTCAAAAGATAATAGCAACTCAGCCATTGTCAAATCTGATTCGTCATCAATGTCAATGGAGCGCCATTTGGGCATCTCATACGCTACGGTGTCCTTGGATACGAAGCCGTTTTGTCTGGCAAGCCAATCACAGCGGGCAAAGTATACGGCACCGTTCGCCAAATAGAGGCTCGGCAAATCCTGCCTACGAAAAACAGGGCTATCACTCTCAATAAATGGGCTTAAAAAATTATCGGGAGATTTCTCATACATGAGATGAGGGGATTGATCGGCTCTCACCACACTCACACAGCTGTCTGCATGGCTCTCAATGCAAATCTTTGCGCACTCGTCAATGTCCAATGCTCGTCTCAAGGGGCTGGTAGGTTGCACTAGCACGACATAATCAAAGGGACCTGCGCTGGTCTCGCTGAGAGCATGGTAAACAACATCGATCGATTTGGCGTCATCACTCGAGAGAATGTCTGGCCGCTCTAACGCCTCTACGCCCTGGCGGGCAGCAACAAGCAAAGCCTCTGGATCGTCAGACGACACTATCACATGGCTCACAAATTTACTCTCCAGACAGTGCTCGATGGCTCGTAATAGCAAACTTTTACCAGCCGCAAGCCTCAAGTTTTTGCGAGGCACACCCTTGGAGCCCCCCCTTGCGGGTATCACAGCGGCAACCTTGACCTGAGCTTTCATTCAAATATTTCGACGAAGTCTCGCTGCGCTTTCATAAAGTCGTCAATGCCGCCGAGATCAGCCCAGTATTCATGAATGGGAAACACTGCTATTTTGCCACCATCTGACATAAGGTCATTAATCAGATCCGGCATGTCCCTTGCTGTCACGCCATCAAGCTCTTTTCGTATCTCAGGTGCTACCACGTAAATACCAGCATTGATAAAAAAACTATACGAGGGCTTTTCTGTAAGCGCTACCAATCCTTCGCCATTTACATCAACGGTACCATAAGGCACCTGTATCGAGTGCTCACGCACACACAGTGTCACAGTCGCGTCGTTATTCTCATGGAACTTCAGCAACTCGGTAAAATCGACCTTCGTCAAGATATCCCCGTTCATAATTATGAACGGGTCATCGAGATTTTCATTCATCAGGCCAATAGCACCAGCAGTTCCCAAGGGATGCTCCTCACGCACATATGCTATTTGCACTCCCCATCGTGACCCATCACCGAAGTATTCAATAATTGCTTCTGCTAGGTAATGGACTGAGATACAAAATCGGCTGAAGCCACTGCGGACAAAGGACAGAATAATATGCTCCAGCATTGGCGCCCCGCCCACTTGCAGCATGGGCTTGGGGACATTATCTGTATGCGGTCGCAACCTCTTCCCGTATCCGCCTGCCATAAGTAGAACCCAGTTATTTTTTTTCTGCGGGCGCAGTGAAGAATTCTCGACTTCAATCCGCTCAAGATGCTCCTCGTCATTCAACACAGGGATGTAACGATGCTCATTTACTCGCATTAGATTCTGAATGTAGTCCTCGGAATCCCCGATGTGGGCCACGACCGGGTCATCATTCATTACTGAAGCCACGCTATCAGTCAAAGAAAATCCTCGGATCAAGGCGCGCCGAATGTCCCCGTCTGTGACCGTTCCGATCACCCGATCAAGCTTGTCTGTAACGCAAGCCATCTTTATGTCATTTTTTTCAAGGCATTCGATCGCTTGTTTTAGCGAGTTTTCAGCGATAAGAGATTGGTATTCCATATTCTGCTTCACGCTTCATTCAATAGCGCGCTTCTACGAGCACCCCATTTAAATTCAAATAAGCCCCAGGAGCTCCGGGAAAGTCCATTGCTCTCACGCGCCTCCGAATTTCCTTTTCAGGCATATCCAAAGTGATTTGAGAAAGCTCGTTGAGCTCTCGCCGGGTATAAGGCTTCCGCGTCCAGCCTTCATCACTTTCAGGCAGCATATTCCCATCACGAATTTCATCCATAATCACAAAGAAATGTCGCTGGAGGTGCGCGTAACAGCGCACTGTGACGGAGTAAACGTCATCTTTTTCGTTGATTACAAATCGATCAACAAGAATTATTTTCCCGGTATCGACCTGAGCATTCATATGATGAGTGGTTACACCGAACGTATGCTCTTCGTTATAGATAGCGAAATTTGTACACCCTATACCGGGATACTCAGGCGGTCCCGGATGAAAATTAATTGCTGCCACACCAGCATTAGTAAGGACTTGCTCCGGTATAACCTCAGGGCACAAATAGGATATCAAATATCTTCCTTGCCAATCGAAACATATCCTAGGAAGGCTCTCGCCTCTTGCAACAAACACAATAGTTGAGTTGGGGTGATGTGCCGAAAGGTAATGGGCGGCCTGTTCACAATAATGGCTGCCACGTTTTCCGATAAACAAAAAATCCGTTTGTTGCATCAGCTAACATTCCGCTCAATCACGTCGTCCGGGCCATACCGCCGATCCGAAATGGTCCCAAGTAATTCCGCTAGTTTCATAGGAGAAATACCCGTACCGGGCCTTTTGACCGTAAGATTTTCCAGGGTAAACATGTCTCCTGCCATTATTTCTGTCGTAGCAACGATACTCTTCCTCGCAATGGGAATATTTTTTAACTCGCTTGGAACAGGAGATTTCATTCCGCTCCCAAATGCAACTTCAACACCCCGGATATCAGCTACCATTTGCTTTAATTCATCCGGCTCTAGTGACGCTACGTGGTCAGGTCCAGGCAACGTCCTGTCTAACGTGAAGTGCTTCTCTATGGCGGTCGCGCCCATCGCAACTGCGGCTATCGGGACCCAAATACCGGGCGTATGATCGGAATATCCCACCTTTACACCGAATCTGGTGCTTATAGCGTTCATAGCTCTTAGATTGACATCCTCATATGGCGTGGGGTATTCCGTCGTGCAATGAAGTACTGTCACTCGCTCGGCAATCATCGCCCTCAAGTCTGGCATCTGCCATGCGTCCAACGCTTCTTTTTCGGAGGGGACCCTCGTCTCACCAGATGCTGAAAATGCTAGGCAACCCAGCGCTAATTCTAGTTCAGCCATGTCTCCCATTCCCGTAGACAGCACTAGATTTTTCCCGGTAGCAGACGCCTCAACAAGGACTAAAGGGTTAGTGAGATCGCCGGATGAAATCTTGATTACCGGGAGATTTAGGGTAGTAGCAAGATACTTCACACCACCCTCATCAAATGGAGTCGACATGAACCCGATGCTCTTCGATTCGCATCGACTGATTAACACCTCGTGCATGTCATGGCTGAGCTCCAGTGCCTCCAGCATTTGAAGCTGCGATTCGGATACGTCGGTTTGCTTCTTCTGATAATCGGCCTTCGAGGCATTCTTTGTTACTAAGCGCTTTGCGTTAAAACTCTGAAACTTAACGTAGTCTGCGCCAGCGTCAGCTGCCAGGTCGACCATCTGCAGCGCACGATCAAGAGAGCCATTGTGATTAACCCCAGCCTCAGCAATTATGCAAACTCCTCTCTCACTAGTCATCACTACTCCCACCACCGGCTAGATAAGGTCATAAAACCTCTTCTTCACAAGGCTTTTTGGATTTTCAATATTCTTAATATGCGCAATTATTTTCTCTGCAGCATTGCCATCCCCGTAGGGATTTACCGCCGCCGAACAATCGAGCTGCAGAGCGGCTTTTATGGCCTCAAGTATTTCTTCCGAAGACGCCTGACAATTAACGACCGAACTTGCCTGTAGTCTCCCTTTCTGTCGATCGCCTATGTTCACAGTCGCGGTTTTCAAGGACGGAACCTCAAGAATCCCGCTGGAAGAATTGCCGACTACAGCATCTACTTCTTTCACAGCGCTTAAATATCTGAGCTGGCCTAGCGAAGTATGCAGGGTTACGTGGTCTCGTCCCGCAGCAAATTCTTCCATAAGCGCTATCAAGGCGCGGCCTTCATTATCGGCATTTGGCTTTGTAATAATTATCCCGATGTTTGCTGGTAATTGTGTGAGTGCTCGTATTAATTCAGCACACTGCTCCTCCGACGATCGTAAATCCAGTGTTATCGGATGAAACGTCACCAAAAGGTTTCTTTCTCGAAGCCTAAACTCTAAGGCCACCTCTAAATCTGAGCGGCTCAAAAGCGGTGTTAGCCGAAAGTGATCCAACCCCGGATTACCCGCGATGAGTATCCGCTCCGGGCTCTCGCCTAGCTGTCTGACCCGTCGAGCAGAGTCCTGGTTTGTCACAAAATGCAGATGAGCCATTTTTGTTATCGAGTGACGAATTGCCTCGTCATACGCGCCTTCGGTAACGTCGCCTCCAATGAGATGTGCTATTGGTAGCTTAGAAAATAGCGCTGCTTGCGCCGCCGCTAGTAGCTCGAATCGGTCCCCGAGCACCATTAGCAAATCGGGCTTCAGCCGCTCAAAAACGTCAGCAAATGAAATGGTCGCAAGGCCCACTGACTTTGCGACACCAGTCGCCGTATCAGAAGACAAGAGCATCTCGACCTTTTCTAGTATTTCAAATCCGTCCTTCTCTATTTCTTGGTAAGTTAACCCGAACTCCGGCGAGAGATGCATCCCGGTAACAACAAGTTGCAACTCTAAGTCGGAGTCAGCCTCAATTTCTTTGAGCACCCAGTACAAAAGCCCATATTCAGCCCGAGTGCCAGTAACAACGCAGATTCTTCTCACTCTCGCCACCGATTAATGACCAATCACCGACCTTACCGCATCGATCACATACGCCTGTTCATCGGCGGTGATACTCGTCGAACAAGGTAGCGTTAAGACACGCTCCCAGGTGGCTTCCGTTGTTGCCATCTCCTCTCTCTCGGCGCGCATGTATGGGGCCTGCATATGAATTGGCTTCCAAAACATTTTTGCGTCGATACCTCGGCTTTTCAATTTATTACATACCTCGTTCAGCGATTTTGTTATCCCTGCCTCTAACGAGACACCTGAAAACCAGCAAGCACTGCTCGCCCATCTGGCCGCTGGGAACGGCTTCACACCGGCTACCTCGCCCAATTCACTGTTGTAAATCGCAGCAATTTGTCTTTTTTTTGCAACAAACTCCTCAAGGCGCTCCATTTGTGCACATCCGACCGCAGCTTGCAGGTTTGTCAGTCGATAATTGAACCCTACCGCATCGTGGTGATAATCCTCCCCAACTCTCGCAGTCGTGGATAAATGCCGCATGCGGTTCACTAGTTCGGAATCATTGCCGACAACCATACCTCCCCCGCCGGCAGTAATAGTCTTGTTTCCATTAAATGAAAATACGGTCAGGTCAGCGAGATCGGCCAAAGGTTTGTTTTTATACGCAGCGCCAAGGGCGGCAGCCCCATCGGCCAATATAGGCAAATTAAAGTCCCGTGCGATTTTTTTTAAGCCATCCATGTCTCCAGGATGCCCCAAAGTGTAGACCACCATGATTGCGGAAATTCTTTTGCCGGTCCGCTTATGGCGCAGCTCCGCGCCAAATCGCTCCGATTCAGCGGCAAGCCTGTCTCTGACTTGATCAATATCGAGCGTCCAAGATTCCTCACCGCTGTCAAAAAGCCAGGGTTCTGCCCCGCAATGTGAAATTGCGTTTGCTGTTGCAATGAAGGTAAAGGACGGCGATATCACTAAGTCACCCCTGCTCACACCCAAAGCGGTGAGCGCCAAATGTAGACCTGCTGTTCCAGAGCAGGTCGCCACCCCTCCGGCAGCGCCCGTTTCATTGGCAACAGCCGCCTCAAATTGAGAGACAAACGGCCCCACGGAAGATACAAAATTTGTACGGACACATTCTTGCAAATACGCCTCTTCGTTACCCGAAATATTTGGAACCGCCAGTGGAATCAACGCGCCGTTCTCCCGCCCGGAGCAAAAACGTTCTTTTCATACCACTCATGAGTCAAAGCAATTCCCGCATCCAAATCCACCGAGGCACACTCCCCCACCAAAGCATTCAAGTCCGACATGTCTGGGCAGCGCCTTGAGGGAGAACCGGGTGTGTCCGCCGAAAAGGTCAATGTTAGATCTTCCCGGTCCGTAACCTTTAGAATCTTGCTTGCCAATTCTTTAATTTTGATCTCAGGTGCTTGGCTACCTATATTGATAATCTTTCCTCTACAGGAGTCGCTTAAGAGAATACGGACTAGCTGCTCGACAGCGTCAGAGATGTAACAAAAAGTTCGCGTGTGCTCTGGAGAGGCGATCGGCAGCGCGCCTTGCTTTGGAAGGTCGCGCGCTCGAGCGCACAACTCTGGGATAACGTGAGACATCCCCATTCTTGGTCCATAGATATTGTGCGGCCGAAAAATAGTGATGGGCAGTCCTGACTGCAGGCACATTGCCTCACCGTAGAGCTTCGAGAGCATGTATGACGTCCTCGGCTCTGCTCTGTCGGGGACACAGATCGGGGTGTTCTCGGGAGTAGGGATCAAAAAATCGAGGCTCTGCACGGCCCCCGCATAGACCTCACTGGTACTAGCGAACAGAAGCCGGTCAAGGCTCCGTTGGCGCTTCGCAAGCTCAATAATGTTGGACAGCAAAACCACATTGTCCGTCAGCACTTGATAAGGGCGCTCAAGGACATGAGCAACCCCTATAATCGCGGCCAAATGGAAGATGGCTGAAAAATCGGCACCCAGCGTCTCGACTTCATCTTTGCTCATTAAATCCACAGTGAGCAAAGTGAGCCCAGGCTGATTGGCGGCGGCAGACAAATCTGAATCCTCTACGGCTCGAGAGAAGTTGTCAGCCAGCGTGACCTCATATCCCTCTTCCAACAGCCTTGTCGCCAAGTGAAGGCCTATAAAACCAGCTCCTCCAGTAATAAGCACTTTTGCCACTACAGCCCCTCCCCTATTCCTAATGCCTCGACGCGTATACCAGCCGCACGAATCTTGATCCGATCTCCTTTTGTGAGGACGCCATTGGCATCAAATAACAAAGCCTTCGATTCACTCATCCAGGAGACGTAATCAAAGTCGAGGTACTGTGCATGTGAAACACATAGGACAACTGCATCGTAGTTTGTGGCCGACGGGAGGTCGCCGGATAACATGGTCTCAATCGAGTCCCAATGGGTAACATAAGGGTCATGGGCGGCAACCTTAGCGCCGCAGCACTGCAAACTAGCCAGCAACTTTTCGGTGGCCGAATATCGAGTGTCACCAATGTCCTGACGGTAACTGACACCGCATAATAAGATTCGCCATGGGGCTGGTTGATTTGCAAGCAGCGTAGTCAATCTTTGCGCAGCATGCTCCGGCATGGCGTTATTGGTTTTCATAGCCAACGCGCTAAAGGGAAACTGTAAATCACCCGCTTTAAAAATTTTTCTTGCGGCAGCAGGAGTAAAAGCTGGATCTTTCGTAAGGCAATACCCGCCGACCCCTAACCCCGGCCGCATAATATTAGAATGCGTCGGCCTGACCTTGATTGCATTAATCACCTCAAATAAATCAATACCGACCTCTTCCGCATATTTTGTCCATTCGTCAAGAAATGCAATATTTGCTGCGCGGTACGTGTTCTCCAAGACTTTTGCAGTTTCCGACGCCCTCATTGACGACAGCTGAGTCAGTGGATACTCGTCAGTATCAATGAAGCAAGATAAAAAGTTGCCGCATTCAACGGCCGACTCGGGATCGTCGGCGGCAAAAACCCGCCAAAAATTAATGATTGAATCAAGGTATCCAGCGCCAGGCATCACTCTCTCATAAGAATGAGCAAGAAATACTGAGTCGGGACTCATCCCCCTAAGCGCTAACTCGGAGTCCAACAGAGGCCTAACGACAGTTTCGCAAGTCCCCGGAGGCAAAGTTGTTTCAATCAGAACAAGGGCCCCTTTTTTAACCATCCGGCCGATGGTTGAAATCGCTTTTTCGAGGATAGAGAAGTCAAGAAGGGGCTGATCTTGCGTGAAATCAATGTCTTGATGGACATCCACAACGATTACATCAGCGTCGCGGTAAGGGCTTTCATCTGTTGTGGCGGATAAATTACCCTCACTGTGTGCCAGAGCTACAGCCTTGCTGAGGGTGGGGTCATTTACATCAAAGGGAAATATTCCCTCATTGAGCGCCTGTACGCGCCTACAACCCTCCGGACTTGGCAGGTCTACACCGATTACTTCGAAGGCAGGGTTCCCACGCTCGTCTCGAGCACATGCGACGGCGTAAGCCATCGCCGCACCCACAAAACCCAGCCCTTGAATACATACCCGTCTCATCAAAAACCCGTTATTTTAAATCCATATGAAACGCCGAGGGCAGGTGGAACTAATAGGGCCAAAATTTGAAAAGAATGCTTCAACCTCGAATTCATAGATAGTTTGGCCTAGCACAAAGTATGCGACCAAGGCAGCTTTCTTCAGCCGCGCGAACTGGCCCACCCTGGGCTTCAAAAAGCCAGAAAACTTTCAAGCAAAACTCAAGCATTGCTGACTAATGTGCACACGGGCGGCTCAAAGACGCATACTGGACTCGGCCGGCCTCAGCAGGTACTTCAGATCGTAGATTACACTTTTCCGCCTACCAAAAGATCGAATCTTTGCAGCCCCCCACTCTTTAAATTCTTGATGGGATACTGCCAATACAATGGCATCATATTCGCCCACATGAGGATCTTCGATCTGATACGCCTCGCCCCCCAGCGAGATCGCGCCATCGCTGACCCAAGGATCGCAGATGTCTATCAGGCAACCTCTCTTTAGTAGCGAGTCGATTACATCGAAGACTTTGCTATTTCTGCAATCATTGCAATTTTCCTTAAATGTTACGCCTAAAATTAAAATTTTAGATTTTTCTATTTTTATGTTTTCCCTTTGCATTCTCTCAATTAGACAGTTAGCAACGTAATGCCCCATGCTGTCATTAGTTTTTCGCCCAGCAAGCATTACCTCTGGTTCATATCCAACCTGCTGCGCCTTGTAAGTTAAATAATAAGGATCAACTCCTATACAATGACCTCCCACCAAACCAGGGCGAAAAGATTGGAAGTTCCACTTCGTTTCTGCCGCCTTCAATACCGCTTCGGTATCGATATTCAATTTGTTGCAGATCACTGCCACCTCATTAATCAAGGCTATATTCAAATCCCTCTGAGTATTTTCAATGACCTTAGCGGCCTCGGCCACCACGATTGATTCTGCTGAATATGTACCGGCGCTTATAATTTCGCAATATAGGTCATCAACGATCTTTGCTACTTCAGGCGAAGACCCCGAAGTTATCTTGACAATCTGGTGTAGCTTTCGACTTTTATCCCCAGGATTTATTCTCTCAGGACTATATCCGACATGGAAAATACCTTGGACGCCAGCATTGCCCGCGTTCTTGGCGTAACACAGTCCAGAAGCTTCCTCCAAGACCGGGACGCAGTCTTCTTCTGTACAGCCGGGATATACCGTGGACTCATAGATTACGATATCGCCGTCCTTGAGGTACCTACCCACGATCTGCGAGGCGGCGTGCAAGTATGTAAGATCAGGCAGGTTAAACTCGTCAATCGGGGTGGGCACCGTTACGATATAACAATTGCTTGAATCCAGCTCCTCCGGATTCGATGTCAGACTAAGCTTTTCACTACACGCTAAATCGCTATCGGATATTTGTCCTGTCTCATCCAGCCCCGATAAAAGTTGATCCACTCTGCGTTTGTCTACATCGAATCCAACAGTCGGCCTCACTTTTCCAAATGCCACCGCCAGCGGCAAACCAACATAACCAAGACCAACCACACCGACCTTTAGCTCGCGCAGCCAATTAGATTTTTCAGCCATAAAGTTAATATTTCCCCCGGCGTATTCTCAAATCGACAGCATACGTGTTGACGCGCACAGTCATTTGAAGGCATCTCTCAGTCATATTCGCTGCTCTACAAGGTCTGGTTCAGGCAAGGGGCTGATGGCGCTAGCGTGCCGTCGTTCAAATTTATATCAAAGATGGTTCGATCCTTATTCCAGCACCCTTGCGATGTTGCCTCCAATCGCCAGCAGACAAGCCGGTCTACGAGATTTTTCAACGGATCTTAAGACTTGTACAGGGGTCCTTTTTCAGCTTCTTTACTTCGCGCCTGAGCTGCTCAATCTCAGCTTGCAAGCCTTCGTATTCCGCCAACTTCTGCCGCAGAAAACGCGCGGTAAGCGTTGTTTTCGCCGCCATTCCCATCGGCGTGAGCAGGTATAGATACCCCAGTTTGTTCGGGTTATTCTGAAAATTCTCAAGCTTCACCCAGCCCTTCTCTACCAACGCTTTTAGGCAATAGTTCGCTGCTCCTAATCTTACGCCCATCGCCTCGGCGAGTTCACGCTGGGTCATTTCGGGATTGGTTTCTAACAGACGCATGGCATCCAGCTGGCGCTGCTCAGACACGGTAATTCAAAGCTCCGTTAAATAAGAAGGCTAACGATTGATGGCAAAATTGAGGGGGCAGAAGACTGATGGCTGCCAGATCGTGAATAACACAGCACTCTGGGTCACCGCGCACACTGGCTTTCTGCCCGCACAGAGGGAGCATTCACACCCAAATAGCGGCCACGCTACCGCAGGGCATGCATGCCCGTTCACCCACTGAACGCTATCTTGTTCAGTCGCTGAACGCAAGACTTTCGTCAACAACTTGGTCCGCGGCCGCTCCGGTCAGTGCATAAACTTGAGCGGATATAGACAGACCGTCTACTGAGGCTGTTTGATCTCTCGCTATCTATGCGGGAGGCTGAGCGCCTAGCACTACGGTAATTGAGGATTGTGGAGTAACCACGTAGTACGTGATCATTGACTTAAATCGTCCTGATTGACCATCAGGCGCTGCACCTTGCCCAA
>Ga0181593_10003493_pt1 | contig 14409 bp, 7 predicted proteins | sample 071ome_19_FD_133756 | JGI IMG/M metagenome (GOLD analysis project Ga0181593, IMG submission 133756) | Coastal salt marsh microbial communities from the Groves Creek Marsh, Skidaway Island, Georgia - 071413AT metaG (megahit assembly) | ecosystem: Environmental > Aquatic > Marine > Intertidal zone...
CGTTCTCGCTTCAGGGCTCCGGCGAAGGCACCTACGGCACGCTAAGCGTGAATGCCAACGGTTCCTACAGCTTCGCCATTAGCGACGCCGCCCAAGCGCTTGAGGAAGGCGAATCGGTCGTAGAAACCTTCACCTACGAGGTGACCGACGGCGACGAAACGTCAACTCAATCGGTATCGGTAACGATCACCGGCGCCAGCGAAGGCAACTTCATCGTCGGCACCGAGTGCCACGACTATCTAGTGGGCACGAGCGGCGCCGACAACATTTCCGGCCTCGGCGGCAACGACTGGATTTGGGCTGGTGATGGTGACGATATCGTCGACGGTGGCGACGGTCACGATGCCATCGGCGGTGGCGGCGGCAACGACATCATCGACGGCGGCGACGGACACGACGCGGTCTGGGGCGGCAGCGGCAACGACACCCTGAATGGCGGCGCCGGCGACGACAGAATCAAAGGCGGCACCGGCGACGATGCGATCTCAGCTGGTTCCGGCGACGATAGAATCCACGTTGGTTCCGGCGACGATGTAATTGAGGGCGGCTTCGGCGAAGATGATATCGACGGCGGCTCCGGCAACGACATCATTTACGGCGACACCGCTAGCTACGACGGACCCGACTATAGTGCGGTCGTCAACGAGTATGGCCCCGTGGCCTTCTGGCGGCTCGACGATACCAACGGGACGACCGCCACCGACGAAACCGGTAACCACGACGGCACCTACGAGGGCGGCGTGGAAATCGGCGAAGCGGGTGCTGTCGGAGACAGCGCCGGCGCGGCGGTCTTCGACGGTCGCAATGACCACGTCGAGGTCCCTCACGATGCCGCCTTCGAAGCCGAATCCGGCACCGTGATGATGTGGGTGCGGCCCGATGACCTCGGTGGCGACCAAGGCTTGTTCTCCAAGGACTCCAAGAACTATGACGATGGCGGCCACCTGCACATCGAGCTGGACGGCAGCAAGGTCAAGGTTCGGTTGCAAGTGCGGGAGAACGAGAACGAGGACTTCTCCAGCCACACCGTTGAGTCCCCGAGCGGCACCGCCCAAGAGGGGCAGTGGATGCAAGTTGCCTTCACTTGGGGGGCAACAGGCATGGCGCTCTACGTGAACGGCACATTGGTGGATACCGACTCTTTCACCGGCGGGATCGAAGACAACCAAGAGCCCATCGTGATGGGCGCGTCGCAAACCCACAGTGGCGACCAAAGCACCAGCGGCCTGCGGGAGTTCTTTGAAGGTGCCATGGATGAAGTTGCCTTCTTCGGCACGGCCCTCAGCGATGAAGCCATTGCAGACACCTTCACCGCCGGAAGCTGGAACCTCGGTAGCGACGACGAAATCGAGGCAGGGTCCGGTGACGATGTTGTCTACGGTGGCGCCGGCGATGACGAAATCGAAGGCGAGTCCGGCGATGACGAACTGCACGGTGGCGCCGGTGAGGACGACATCGATGGCGGTTCGGGTCACGACACCATCTACGGTGATGCCGGCGACGACAAGATCGAGGGAGGCTCGGGCGACGACACCATCTACGGCGGTGAAGGCGACGACGAGATCGACGGTGACTCGGGTAACGACCTCATCGTCGGCGGCCTCGGCGACGACGAGATCGACGGCGGTCTTGGCGATGACATCATCATCGGCGGCGACGGCGCCGACATCCTAGATGGCGGCTCCGGCGAGAACATCTTCATGTACAACGCAGCCTCCGAGGGTGGTGACACCGTCGTCGGCTTCGACAGCGACAAGGATATGTTCCAGTTCGACGGGGACGACTTCGGCGGCTTCGGCAACTACACCGTCCATAACGATGGGTCGGACTTCAAGATCATCGGTGACGATGGATCCGAGATCGGGTTCGATGACGATAGCAACACCTTGTTCTATCGCTCGGGTGACGATGCCGGCGAAGGCTACCAGACGATCGCGACAGTCAGCGGTGACGACGTAACGTCGGACGACATTGAGATCATCTAGCCCGACCACCAACCGAAAAAGGAAAAGGCCCGCGAATTTCGCGGGCCTTTTTTATTCTCGAAACGGGGGTCTGCGCCGGCTACGCCGCCTTTTTATGTAGCCACCAGCCTTTTTCGTTGACCGAATAGACCGGGCGATAATGACGAATACGATCGGCGTCGATCACTTGCTTGATTTGGTTGTCCAGGATCCAGGTCTTGCCGTCGAGATCTACCGCGAGAACCGCGTGGGCGACTTTCAGGTTCAGGTCCTGCAAAACAACAATCCTCATCGAAGAACGATCCACGCCAAGGGCGGCAAGCGACATGAACTTCGCCACCGCGAAGTCTTCACAATCACCGAATCGCTTAAAGAACTGGGCCGGCGTCGCCCAGTAGTCCTTCACGCTCCAATTGATCGGATCGACGATATATTTCGCCTGGTTCATGAAAGCGTTGACTTGCTTCAACTTCTCTAAGGTCGGTTCTTTCTTGACCTTTTTAAGGAAGGCAACCCACGTCTTGTATTCGCACTTCTCTTCGGCGGTGACTTTGCATTCGCCCCGGTTCTGCCGCGCTTCTTCTTTGAATCGTTCCAGGGCTTCGGTCCATTTAGGGAACGGCGCCAAGTTATCTTTCTCGACCGCCACAGTGCCCCACAAATTGGCGTCGGCTGCATGCCCAACCTGGGGCAAAGCAATGACCGCGCCGAGCAGGACGGCGCCGGCTACGCCGGATCGTAGGGTGCTTGAAAATCGTGCCATGAACCCAGGGCTCCCCGAGGACATCGAACCAGGGCGCATCATACCGCCCGCGCCGGTTCGCTGGAATTCATTGTTGCGTGAAAGCGCAAATCGGCTTTTTGCCTCGTTTCTGGGCGGTTTGCCATTGTCCACGGGCCTGCCCATCCCATAGACTGGGGCGCTGGATTCAGGCAAACGCGAGAACCTCCTCCATGGTCGAAATGCCCGAAGACGATGTCCCGCGGGGCGTCAACAAAAAGGTCGTCTTGGCCGGTCTCGCCCTCGCCGTTATTGCGGTTCTCGGCATTTTTTTCGTCTTTCGTTTCGTTGAGACCGAACGCCAGCGCGAGATGCAGGATTGGCAGATCCGTCTGGGTATCGTCGCGGACAGCCGAGCCGGCGCCATCAATGACTGGATCGAAGACCAATTCGGTGTGGTTCGCAGCTTGGTCGAGAACGCCTCCTTGCAGCTTTACGTCACCGAACTCTCCCTGCTCGGCGACGACGCCGATCGTGACGAACTGGGCGAAGCCGGCTACCTCCGGAACCTTCTGATTGCGACCGCAGAACGTGCAGAATTCACCGAACCCCTAACGGGTCCCGAGCTTAACGCCAATGTGGAGCGGGTCGGGCTAGCCGGCATGGCGTTGCTCGATCCAAACGGCAAAGTTCTGGTCGCCACCCCGACGATGCCGCCCATCGTCGGGCCCATTAAAGAGTTCCTTCAAAGTACACCGCGCGGCGAACGCGGCTTGTTGGACATGTATTTGGGCAACAGCGACCAACCGACGATGGGTTTCGTCATGCCGGTGTTCGGGATCCAAGCCGACGCCGGCGCCAGCGATGTTCTTGGGATGGTGATCGGCATCAAGATCGTCGGCGACGAACTGTACGATTTGCTCGAGCAACCCGGCGAAATCGAGGAGACGGGCGAAACCTACATCGTTCGTACGAACGGACCCAACGTCGAGTTCCTGACCCCTCTGAAAGACGGCACCGAGCCTCTACGCCGTGTCATGGCAATCGACACGCCGGACTTGGCATCCTCCTTTGTGATCGAAACCGCCGGCGGTTTCGGCATGAAGGTCGACTACAACAACGATGAAGTTCTGGCGACTGGACGCACCTTATCGGCAGCGCCCTGGGTAGTCGTCCGCAAGGTGACGACGGCCGAGGCGCTGTCGGCCGCCGAGTCACGCCTGACCACGATGTTGGTGGTGTTCATTTTGGTGATTATCGTCACCTTGGTAATTATCGTCGCAGTCTGGCGTCACGGCACGTCGATGCGTGCTGCAGCCTCTGCAGAACGCTTTAGGGTTGCCGCGGAACGGTTCCAAAATCTCGGCAAATTTCTGCGCGTCGTCACCGACAGCCAACCAACCGAAATGATCGCAGTTACCGCCGAAGGCCAATACACCTTCGCCAACAAGACCGCCGCCGACAATGCCGGTATGGATGTCGACGCGATTCTGAACACGACGATGGCGAACGTGATGGGCCCGGTCCGCGCCAAGACGTTTGAGCGCGCCAATAAAGAAATCCTCGCGCGCTCCGAGGAGATCATCGAGAACCAGGAGCGGATCACCAACATCCACGAATTTGACGACGAAAAAGGGCATCACTTGATCCGCACAACGCACTATCCGTTGCGCGGCGACCGCGATCACCCTCCCGCGGTCCTGATGATGATCGACGACATCACCGAACTCATGCAGGAGCGCGAACATCGCGAGCGTGTTTTCCGTGAACTCGTCGAAACCTTGGTTGACGTGGTCGGCCAGCGCGACCCCTATTGCGCCCATCATGCGTCGCGAGTCGGCGAAGTGGCGACGGCGATGGCCAAGGAGATGGAACTCGGTGCCAAAGATATCCGCACCATCGACATCGCCGCGCAGTTGATGAACCTCGGCAAGACCCGGGTGCGGGGCTCATGGCTGCGCCGCGAAGGTCCGTTAACACCCGAGGAGATCGAGCGCGTGCGCACCGAAATCGAGAAGGGCGCCGACATGCTGTCTCACGTCGAGTTCGACGGTCCGGTGGTCGAGATCATCCGTCAGGTTCAGGAACACGCCGACGGAACCGGGCGCCCCAAAGGTCTCAAGGCCGACGAAATCGACCTCGCGGCGCGAATCATCACCGTCGCCAATGTGTTCGTCGCGATGGTCAGCCCGCGGTCGTACCGCAAGCAGGGCAAGTCGTTCGACGACGCCACGATCGAACTGATGCAGGAACGCGACAAGCGTTACGACCGGCGCGCCGTCTCAGCCTTGTTGCATGTGCTTGATAACCGCGATGGGCGCACCAAGTGGGCGAATTTCGCCGAAGCCCCGGCACGGGAAACGGACGACGGACGGGACGGCTCGGGCGGCGCCGGACAAGACCTAAAGGGACGCTGACGCCTGATGCCTCAGGCTTTTCGCGAAGCCGTCCGATCTTTTTGAAATGTCGATTTGGGCCGGCTACCTAGTCTAGGTCACGCACCACCCGGATACCGATATTGTAGGAAAACAAGTTTGCGGGATGGCGATCGCGGTAGGTCGCCGCCATGAGCCTCGGGATGTAGTACCAACTTCCCGAACGGATGACGCGACGTTCGCAATCGCCGTCGGTCCGCGCCCGCGCAATCGTAGGGGCACCGTCGTGCGTGGGATTCCAACAGTCTTGCATCCACTCCCACACATTGCCGTTCATGTCATAGAGCCCGAAAGGATTGGGCTTGAACGTGCCAACCGGCGCGTTTCCCTTGCCATCCCAGGGCGTTCCGCATTTTCTGCAGTTGGCATTGTAGTCCCCGGCCGTATCGCCCCAGAAGAAATGCGTGTCGGTTCCGGCGCGGGCCGCATACTCCCATTCGGCTTCGGTCGGCAGACGGTAGGACTGTCCGGTCCGCTCCGAGAGGAAGCGAGCATAGTCGGTCGCGTCCTGCCAAGTGATATTCATGATGGGCTGTTTGCCACGGCCCCACTCATGATCGTCCGGTATTTGAGTGCATGTGCCCGCCTCGACGCAGGCGAGCCATTGGTCCCAGGTGATCTCATAGCGGCTCATCGCGAAGGGCTTTAGGATGGCGACCGGGACGGCCGGCGTCTCGACGCTTTTGCCGTCGTCTCGACCCATCGTGTAGTTGCCCGCAGGAATAACCACCATCTCGGGGCACGCGTCGCATTCCTTGAAGGGTTTGCCGGTCTTCTCCGCCGCCTTGGCCAGGAGAGAGCCGCCCGGTGTTTGCGCCAAGACCGTCGACGCAACGCCTAGAAAAGAAAGCAGCGCTAGACCCAACAGCAATGCCAGGGCGCTGCGTTGCCCTGAACGGTTAACGGTCGAGATCCCGCGTCCGATTGATGTCATCGTCCAAGTCAAAATCAAAAAACTCTTGGGCTCCGATCGTACGGTCCTGTCGTGGTTCGGGTGCTTGATCGGCAGATATCGATAGCTCCTGATCATCTGCAAATACCGGCTCATCTGTGGAGATATCGTCATCTTCTGCAGAATCGTCAAGGAACAGGTCGCCATCCTCGGTAATATCTGTGTCATCGTCGAACAGCGGGCTCAAACCCGCACCTTCGTCCGGCTCCGGCTCCGCATCATCGTCAATAATGGATGCGAACGGATCGTCGCCCTCCTCGCCTTCAAAGGGATCGTCGTCCGGCGCTGCAAACGGATTGTCGTCGGTTGCACCGCTGGGCGGTTGCGCAAAGGGATTTTCGTCAGTTGAACCAGCGCCCAAATCGTCGCCTCTGAAAGCAAATGGGTCGTCCGATGTCGGCTCTGCATTGGTGGACGCGACGATATCGTCGCGAAGATCGAGGTTCGCATATTCGCGACACCAGTCGATCATTGAGGGTGTGGCCTCTGGCGTCCGCGAAAAAACGGCGGCCTCGCTCAAGGTGTCCACATCAAGACGGCCGACCGCCAAAACCGTGCGGTACACCGTCGTCATCTCGTCGAATACCGCTGCGGCTAGATTGATTTGGGCGTCGGTGACCTCGGTCTCGGCATCAAGAACGCGGAACGCCGTTTCTTGCCCTGCAGCTTGCAAGGTCCGCCTCAAATCGAGAACTTCCAGCGCAATGGACAATGCGTTTTCCAGCAAGAAGCGCCGCTCACAGGTGGTCTGCAGCGCCTGCCACGAAAGCCGTACTTCTTCTTCGATCTGGAGGTTGATCGACTGCAAGTTGTTCAGGATCGCGGCATGGTCGAAGGCCGTCGCGGCGACATTCGATTGGATGGAGAACCCGGTAAACAAGTCCCATGTCGCCTGCAGAAACACCGACATGTCGCGCCGCACGCCCGGCGTGTCGTTGACGTCACGTTCAAAATTGGCGCGCCCCACGATGTCGAGCCTTGGGAATAGATCCGACTGAGCCGCTAGTTGACGGGCCCTCGCCGCGTCCACCTGATTGTTCGTGCTCACGATGAGGGGATGACCTCGGCGCGCCTGCTTCAGCGCATCGTCAAGCGAACGCGGCAGCAAATCGATTGGCGCGAGCGGCGTCACCATGTCGGCAACGTCTGGCATTTCGCCGAATAGTTGGCGGTACCGGCTAAAGGAATCTTGCAAACTGCCGTTGAAGATCACGCGCCGTTCGCGGGCCTGCTGCAAACGCTGCCGCGCCAGCAGAACATCGGAGGCGAGCCCCTGGCCCGACGCGGCGCGGGTTGTTTCCAGTTCGAATTGCCGCTGGATGCGTGCTTCGTTTTCTTGCACCAATTGGATGAGTTCGGATTGGCGCAAAACATCGATATAGGCGCTCGCACCTTGGAAGAGAATGATCTGCTCGGTGTTCTCAAGGATGTCGGCAGCAGCGGCCTTATCTTCGCTGGCGCCCCGGCGGTCGAAGTTCTTGCGGAAGCCGTCGAACACATTTTGCGTCAGATTGAGCGTTACCGACTCGCGAAGCTCCTTCGCAGGCTTACCGCGCGAGACACGGCGTGTCGGCGAGTCAATTCGTTCGTAGCCGTAGTCGCTAGACAAGCTAACCGTCGGCAGAAAGAACGCTTTGGTGCCGCGCAAACGCTGGTCAGCCGAATTGACGCGCTCAACTTCTGTACGAATTGCCGGATGGTCGCCAGCAAGCTGCGCCAGCACCTCTTCAAGAGTGATCGCGCTTGCCGATTTGGCACCAAGAACCGCCACACCCATCGCGGTGACGGTAAGGAAGCTGGTTAATGTGCACCGACCAAGGAACACTCGAGCAAAATCCGTTCTGTTTCTCAGGCGCTTAAGGCCCGTTTGTCATGAAGTAGGTTAAGATAGCTCGACTTGGCGCCAACGGTCGACCCAGAATCAGGAACAGCGGACCTCCTGGTAACCCATTGATAATCAACCAATATTTTGCTTTGCAGCACTCTGAGCCGACGCCTATGCTCTGGCCATGAGTGAACTTACGGTCGACGACGCCCCGGAGGCGGCTAAACAGAACGAACCGGAATCAGCCGATGCGCCGACCAAGAAAAAGGGCCGGTCGTTTTGGCGCCGCTTCATCCATTGGTGGGGCGGCGGCCGTTTCATCTCACTCGTCATCTTATTGATCCTCGGTTTGGTGCAGGCCTCGGAGTTCACGCCTGGCGAGGATGTCCTCAATCGGACGCGCGAAGCGACACTTCTTCCCTTGCGCAATGCACTTTTCGACTTCTACCAAACCCAAGTCCCGCGAACGATACCGGAAGGTCATGAGCGTCCAGTAGTCATCGTCGACATTGACGAACCCAGCCTCGCCGAAGTGGGCCAATGGCCGTGGCCGCGAGATGACCTCGCCAAGATGGTGGCGTTTCTGATGAAGTCGGGCGCCCTCGCGATCGGCTTCGACATCGTGTTCGCCGAGCAAGATCGGCTGTCTCCGAATCTTGTGGCGCAACGCGCGGCTAGCCGCAACCTCAGCACCGAGGTCCTCGACGAACTCAAAGCCCTTCCAAGCAACGACGCCGTTTTTGCCGATGCGCTACAGCGAAGCCGAGTGGTTCTTGGCCAGGTTGCGAATAATCAAGAAAACACGGCAAAGAAGCTACCTAAAGGCCCACCCATGGCGCGGCGCGGGGAACGCCCCGAAGGATTTATTCGTAACGGGTTCCGGAATGCGGTGCGGAATTTCGAGATCTTAGAATCTGCGACACCCGGTCTCGGGATGATCAACGTCGAACCGGACCCCGATGGCATTGTCCGCCGGGCACCTGCTCTAGTGCGGGTCGCCGTAGAGCGCGAAAACGGCAAGGTCCGTCAGAAGGTCTATCCGTCACTGGTCGTCGAAATGTATCGCGTCGCAACCGGCGACCCGCGGCGCCCGTTCTACGTGTCATCCAACGCTCTGGGAATCAACGAGGTTGCGCTGACCAAGGACTTCTCAATCCCGACAACGCGGGATGGGGATATCTGGGTCTATTATGCGGAACCCGGCGAGATCACCGGCGATCTCTATGTTTCGGCAAAAGACGTCTTGAACGAAACCCTTCCGGTCGAGCGTTTCCAGAACAAATTTGTCCTGGTCGGCACGTCGGCCGCGGGTTTGCGTGACATCCGGGCGACACCGATCACCAACAACATGCCGGGTGTCGAGGTTCACGCCAATATGGTCGAGACCATTTGGTTTCGAACGCCGCTCGTCAGGCCCAACAATGCGCTCGACGCCGAACTGTTGGGCGTCATCATCGGCGGACTCCTGCTGATCGCCTTCCTCCCCATGATCGGTGCGGTTTGGTCGCTCGTTTTAGCCGGCGCTGTTGTCGCGGGGTTTGCGGCGTTTTCTTGGTTCTCGTTCACGGGACTGGAATGGTGGTTTTTGCAACTGCCGGGCCGTGCCCTGGTCGACTTTTCGTTCTTTGCCGTCACCATCGTCCTTCTTTATTCGGTGCTGACCTTCTCGAGTTATTCGCGCACCGCAGCGGAACGCCGGCAAGTACGCGGCGCCTTTTCGCAATACCTGTCGCCTGCCCTCGTCGAACAATTGGCCGATGATCCCGACCGCCTTCAACTGGGGGGCGAGATGCGGAGCATGACGTTTATTTTCTGCGACATTCGCGGGTTTACGGCCATCTCCGAGACTTTCAAGACGGATCCACAGGGGCTTACGAAGTTGATCAACAAGTTTCTGACGCCGATGACCGACATCATCATGGAACGCCAAGGAACGATCGATAAGTACATGGGGGACTGCATCATGGCGTTCTGGAATGCGCCCCTCGATGATCCCGCCCATTACCGACATGCCTGCGAATCGGCGCTCGCGATGTTCGAGTTCCTGCCCAAACTCAACGATCAAATCGAAGAAGAAGCCAAAGCAGAAAACCGGCAGTTTCACCCGATTCGGATAGGGATTGGGATCAACACCGGCGAATGCGTCGTCGGCAACATGGGATCGGAAAAGCGTTTCGACTATTCGGTCCTCGGCGACGCCGTCAATCTAGCGTCCCGTCTAGAAGGGCAGTCGAAGAACTACGGCGTCAACATCGTGATCGGCGAAGAAACCCAGGCCGACGTTCCAGACTTCGCGACGATCGAACTGGACCTGATCGCGGTAAAGGGTAAAGAGGAAGCCGTCCGGATCTTTGCCTTGCTGGGAGACGCCACGATGAAAGCCGATCAGGCCTACCAGGCCTTGATCGAAAAACACGATCGCATGCTGAAGATCTACCGGAGCCAGAAGTGGGACGAAGCGGAGGCGATTTTGCCGGAATGCAATGAGGCCGCCCACAAAGCGGGGCTCGACCTCAGCGTTCTATACGAGCTCTACAGCGAACGTATGGCACTCTACAAATGGGATCCGCCCCCGAAAGAATGGGACGGCGTATTCGTCGCCACGTCTAAATAACAACTAGCGCTCGCGAAATCCTTCGGAACGCAGCTTGAGGACCGGGCGGATCAGGAACTCGGCGACCGATTGAGTGCCGGTTTTGATATCCACCGATGCCACCATGCCGGGCAAAATGGGGAACTCGCTTTCGCTGGCGCCCAGGTAGTTCTTGTCGGTTTCAACAACCACGCGATAAAACGAATTGCCCTGTTCGTCGACTGTCGCGTCAGGTGCGATTTGTGATACGCGCCCGTCCAACCCACCATATCTAACGAAATCGTAGGTCGACACCTTCACCAATGCCGGCAGACCCTCTTCGATAAAGCCGCGCTCTTTGGGGTCAAGCTTTGCTTCAATGAGTAGCGCCTGGCCGGACGGCACGATCTCCATGATGATCTCGCCGGGCTGAACGACGCCGCCCAGCGTATTGATGTAAAGTTTCTTGATTACGCCATCGATCGGGCTTGTGATCACCGTTCTGTCGGCTTGCCGCGTTGCCTGCTGCAGTTGCTCGCGCGCCCGCGCAAGCTCTTGGTCGATCTGACCAAGTTCGCTATTCGCCGAACTCTGGAATTTAAGCCGTTCCTCCTTGAGCCGTTCGCGAGCACCTTCAAGCGCGGCGCGCGTCCTGGGAACCGCCACGTCGATGACTTCGATCTGCCCCTTGAGCTTCTCGATCTCTTGTTCGATCTCTAGATGTTCGACGCGTGTGGTCAGTCCATCTTTAAGGAGCCCGGCTGAAATCCTGAACTTTTCGCCGAGCTGACCCAATTCGCGCTCAAGGGAAGCCTTCTGCGCCTGAAATTCTTTGACCTCGAGTTCTCGTTCGGTGACCTGCCCTTCGAGTCCGCGCAGGGTGCTCTCCAGTTCGCTCCGCCGGCCGGCATACGTCCGGCGTTCGGAGTTGGCGATGTCGCGCTGGCGCTCTGCGATATCCAAGGGCAACCGAAGGTCGTCGCCGTTCGCCTCGGCTTCGAGCCGTACGCGTTTGAGCGTGAGCCCATCGATCCGGGCCTGGACTTCCTCGCGGTTAAGGTTCTGGGCACCCAACACGAGTTGCAGAAGTTCTTGTCCCTCTGAGACCCGGTCGCCCTCCTTGACGTTGATCGCCTGGACGATTCCACCCTCAAGGTGCTGCACCGTTTTGATCTGGCCGGCCGGGACGACAATACCCTGGGCGACGGCGACCTGCTCAAGTTCGGTGAAGTAAGCCCACCCGATTCCGCTGGTCAGCAAGAAAATCACGATGTATGCGAAAACGCGCCAACCCGGCACCGGGTTTTTCTTGAGAAGATCGTCGAGTTTGGTCACGTCCGATTCCGTTCGGCTTGTTTACGCTGTGCGAGACGCCGCCGAGCGGCAGCATCCAGGGGTCGCGTCGGTGCTGCCTTGGGTGGCGCAACTTGGCGGACGACTTTGGGTGCGGCCTTCGCGGGGACCGCCGGACGGGCACCTTGCTGGGCCGATTGTTTGGCTGCCGGAGCGACCGCCGGTTTGGCCGCCCCTGATTGATCCTGCCGCTTACCCGCGGTCGAGACTTTTCGAACCCGATTGGTCCCGGGCCGAAGTTCCCGAACTTTGCTGGGTGGGGTCTCGTCTCTCGGCGTCGGATTCTTAGCCTTCGCAGGTTTTGGCGGCGTAGTGGCAGCCTCCTCGCCAGCCATCTCGATTTCCGCAGCCCCGTCGTCGACCTTGGGCGCCGCAACAGCCTTGGGCGCCGCCGGCTTTGTGGGCCGCTCCGGTTTGGGCGCGGTCTTAGGCGCCGGTCGTGGCGGACTGGCCGGCTTGCGCCGACCTTCGCCGGCTTGACGAGGTTGTCGCGCTGCTGTCTTTGCGGGCTCCTTTGCCGGAGTCGCGCCCGCTTTGCGTGTCAGGTCTGCCAGCACTTCCTGTGGCGGACCGGCTTTCACGACCTTGCCCTTCTGCAATACCAGTATTTGGCCCGCCGACTGCAGCAGGTTCTGACTATGGGTAATAACGATTACGGTATGGTCTCGCGCCAAGGTTTGCAGCAGGCGCACCAACTCCGCCTCGCCCTCGCGATCCAAGTTGCTCGACGGTTCGTCCATCACCAGGATCGGGGGATCGGCTAGGAATGCGCGCGCAATTGCCAGTCGTTGGCGCAGCCCGCCGGGGAGCAAGCGGCCTGCTTCGCCGATATCGGTCGAATACCCATCGGGAAGATCGATCAAGAAGGGATGGACGCCCGCCATTTTTGCGGCGCGGACGACATCGTCATCGCTTGCCTCCGGATTGGCCTTGGCGATGTTTTCGCGAATCGAGCCGTTAAAAAGAAAGATCTCCTGCGGCACGTAGCCGAACCATTTCGCAAGTTCCTTGCGGGTGAACTGAGAGATATCGGCGCCATCCAGGAGAACGCGCCCCTTTTGCGGTTTGTAAAGGCCGAGAATCAGCTTGATCAGAGTCGTCTTGCCCGATCCGTTCGGCCCCATCACCGCAATGAAGGAGTTCGGCCGAATCTGCAATTTGACGTCGTTGATCGTCGGTTGGGCGTCCTCACTATATGCAAACGACACGTTTTCCAGCGTGAGTTGGCCTTCGGGGCGACCAAGCTCGACGTCAACCTCTTGCCGATCGTCGGTGACAACGAAGACTTCACTCAAGCGCTTAACCGCCTGCCGGTAGGACGCGTAATTCCGCCATGATCCCACCAACTGATTGAAGGGCCCCAAAATCCGCCCCATCAGCATGTTGGCCGCGATGAGCGAGCCCATCGTCATGTCGTGATTGATGATCGCCAACGCCCCAACGGTCGTCATCGACACCGTCGTGATCATCGTCAGGGAAGCGCCGTAGTTGCCAAAGGTGTCGGACTTGCGACCGCGGTGCATCGAATCTTCGATCGTCGCGGCATGCTTATCTTCCCACAATGGGCGAATGGACTCTTCCAAGGCGAGGGCTTTGACGGTCGTTCGGCCCGCAATCATTTCCGCGACCATCGCATCGCGATCGTAACCCGTCTTGCGTTCCGCAGCGTTGGCGGCATTCAACGTCGCCGCCGAGCGCCAGGCCAGAATGATGAATGTCGGCAAGATAATCAGCGGCACCCAAAAGATCGGTGTCGCGATGATGGCGACGAGAACAAGGAACAAAATCGCAAATGGCAAATCGGTCAGCAGTACGGCCGACGGGCCCGACCGGGTGATACGCACGACCTCCACGTCACGAAACAACGCCGTCCAGAACGATGTAGCCCGATTCTCCAGCATCGGTAGGGGGACCGAGAGAATCTTGTTGAAAAGGCGATTGCCCAAGCTAACGTCGATGCGCAACGCGGTGCGCTGCATGAGCCGGCTGCGGGTTTGCTTTAGAATCAAGTCGAAAAACACCACGCAGATCATGCCGACGACGAGCCCCCACAGCGTGATAACCCCTTCCGAGTTGATCACTCGGTCGTAGGTCTGCATGGTGAAGATCGGCACCGCGAGCGCGAGCAAGTTGATGAACAACGACATAAAAAACACTTCGCGATAGCTCGCGCGAAGCGGCTTCAGGAGGTCCTTGAGCCAACCTTGCTTGTCTTCGTCTTCTTCAACGGGTTCAGACATCGTGTTATCTTTTCGGCCCAATACGCAGATTAACCGAAGAACTCTAGGCAAAAATGAGGCGAAATGACAGCGCCCGGCAGTTCTCTACCGCGGGCACCCGCCCGAATCTGTCGACACCTATATACTGCGGCATCTGTCGACCACGAAATACTGCGCGAAACACCAACGTGGAGAACCCATGAGCCCCGATTTGCTACGCACCCCGGAACAACGGTTCGCCGACCTGCCAGGCTATCCGTTTCAGCCGAACTACCTAGAAGATATCAAGGGGATCGAGGGGACACGCCTCCATTATGTGGATGAGGGGCCCGCCGACGCCAAGGAAGTGTTCCTTTGCCTACATGGGA
>Ga0181593_10003494_pt1 | contig 14408 bp, 13 predicted proteins | sample 071ome_19_FD_133756 | JGI IMG/M metagenome (GOLD analysis project Ga0181593, IMG submission 133756) | Coastal salt marsh microbial communities from the Groves Creek Marsh, Skidaway Island, Georgia - 071413AT metaG (megahit assembly) | ecosystem: Environmental > Aquatic > Marine > Intertidal...
TTGCCGGATATGGATGGTCTGGCGCTGGTGCGTGAACTGACGGCCCGCCAGGACATTGGTGTGATGATCCTGTCTGGTCGCAATAGTTTGCCGGATCGGGTGTTGGGATTGGAGCTCGGCGCCGACGATTACCTCAGCAAGCCGTTTGATCCACGCGAGCTGGTGGCACGCGCCAACAGCATTCTGCGCCGTGTCAGTCTGATCGAAGTGCCGCAATCCACCGGTTGTGAACAGGAATCCCGGGTTGCCTGTTTTGAGGACTGGCAGTTCGACCCGGCAACCTTGCAGTTGCAGCACAAGGACGGCCAGATTCAGGAATTGAGTGCCGGTGAAGCAAAGCTGTTACTGCAATTGTTACAAAGACCTCGCCAGATACTCAGCCGTGATGCGCTGCTGATCGACAATGACGAGGCGTTTGATCGCAGTATTGATGTGCGGATGTCGCGCATTCGCAAGAAAATCGAAAAGGATCCGCGTTCGCCGCGGCTGGTAAAAACCGTGTATGGCATGGGCTACATGCTGACGGTGGACGTCAACTGGCAGCCCAGCCATACACTGCATGTCGGTTAGTGAGTCTCGAAGCGGGTAAGCAAGGCGTGCAGTTCACTGGATGCCTTGCTAAGCGAGTCGGCATTACGTTTTGATTCGTTACTTTGGTCGGCAGCCTGCTGGCCAATGGTGCGAATGGCTTCCAGGTTCTGACTGACCTCGTTCACTGCAGTGGATTGTTCACGAATGGACTCGGCGATTTGCTGGTTCTTGCCATGAATTTCGCCGACCCGGGCACAGACGTGCTGCAGCTTCTCTTGCGTGACCTGAATCTGGTCAACACTGCTTTGCACCCCTTTCTGACTGGTTTCCATCGAAGATACAGCCTGGGCTGAGCCCTTCTGCAGGCGTTCGATCATGCGCTGGATTTCTTCGGTGCTCTCATGGGTGCGCGAAGCCAGCGTACGTACTTCGTCGGCCACAACGGCAAAGCCCCGGCCCTGTTCTCCTGCACGAGCAGCCTCGATAGCAGCATTCAGTGCCAGCAGGTTGGTTTGTTCGGCAATGGACTGAATTACTGACAATACCGAACCGATGTTGGTGGTTTCGGTATCCAGCTCCTGAATGACCTGGTTGGCAGCAGACATATTATTGGCCAGCTGGCCAATGGTGCGGGTTGCTTCGTTGATGGAACTGGCGCCCTCGGTAGCGATGGATTCCGCTTCGCTGGCAGCACTGGCGGCTTCCTGTGAGTGGTCGGAAATGTGGTTCATTGAGGTCGTCATTTCCGTAGTGGCCGTCGCAATCATGTCAGTCTGTTGCTGCTGTTCGTGGGTACCTTCGGCCAGCTGCGCTGCCATGCGGGCAAAGTTAGCGCCGGACTGATTCATGGTGTCGGAGAGTTTGTCGGCCTGACGGACCAGATTTTTTACGCTGTCGAAGAACTTCAGGTACTCCAGCGTGATGTCACCCTTGGGGTTGGTGATATCGACATTGAGGTTGATCTTGCCATTGCGGGTCAGCTGCTCACCGAGTGCGCGTAACTCGATCCCCTGAATGAAGCCCTTCTTGTTTTTCTCGGTCAGGTAAATCAGGCAGCCGGTTTCGATAACCACAAAGACGGCGTGCAGGATGATCAACTCAAAAGTCGAAATGTCGATATTTGCATTTTTTGAAAATACATAAACCGCTGAACCACCGTCTTGCATCAGGCCAAAGGCGAGGTGGTGAACGGCAATCACCGCGGCGGCGGTAACGATGGCAATACTGTCGCGATACGCCATCAGCAGCGCTAGCAAAACGAAAATACCGAAGTGCATCTCGATCATGCCGTGGCTTTGATGAATATGCAGTGCCGAGAAGGTCATCAATGATGCTGCAAAGGCCACCCGTGCCAGCACACTGCCTGGCATCATCTTTGACACCATTACAGGTACCAGCACCGCAGGAAGACCTATAACCAGAGCTTCCGTCCAGGTGTTGTGCCAGTCAGCCAGTAACAAGGCGACGGCGAACAGTGCGGCAGTCAGGAAGGTGAAAAATTTATCGGTCTGGGCGTAAAAGTCGGTCAGCGTCTGGTTCATGGCATTACATCTCAGTCTGCAATACCAGAAAGTGTAGACAGTGATCGTTTAAAGGGACGTTGAGTTGGTTGGGGTGTCGGGAGAGTCAGTTAATGGTTAGTGACAATTACCAGAGATATTGCAGATTGGATGAACCAGACTGCGGTTGGACAGTAACGGAGCGGCTCTCAGGGAAGCGAAAGAGCGTTGGCGGGGGACAGGGAAAGCACGTCAGCTCGACTGAACCGACATGCTTTTCCACTGTGCGATCAGATCAGCGACGAGCCATCCGATAGGATTCCGGCTGCGCCAGAATCAGCGCCAGTAATGCCAGTGGCAGCATCACAGGCTCGGGGCCCTGCCAGTAAATATGCGCCGCTGCCGCAGCAGCCCATAACAACAGTGGCAGATAGCTGTTTACCGCGGATGATTGTTCAGCCGCTTCCGAACTGGCGGTATTCCCTGGCAGCAGAGTGGCCGGAGCCCAGCACAGCAGCAGGGTGACAGCACCGGCAACCAGGGTGACGATGGCAACCGTATCCAGTACATCGGCACGGCGTCCCAGTTCGAATACCACGCACCAACCGGGGAAGATTCGCCCCCAGGTCTGGCGAGTCCAGTGCTGACCAAGACGCTCGGCCAGTTGACTGGACAGCATCAGTGGCAACGCAGCGTAGAGCCCCAGCTGGGTCATCAGCAGCTGCGTCTGGCTGACGTCGTCAATCACCAGCGCCAGCAGTTCAACCACGGCCAGCCCCAGTAGCATCAACGCGGCAGCGAAGCGCCCGGCAGCAGAGCCGGGCCATTCATTGCCTTTGGTGGCTGGTCGGTTTTGCCAGCAAGCCACCGCAGAGGTCAGCAACAGGGCCAAAGCAACAACAATATGCATGGGCGATGTTCTCCTCAGGTGAGTCGGCAAGGCATCACAGGGATGCCATTACCTTGTCGGCAGCGGCGATGGTGAACTCGATGTCTTCTTCGGTGTGGGCCAGCGACATAAAGCCTGCTTCAAAAGCAGAAGGTGCCAGGTACACGCCCTGCTCCAGCATGCCGTGGAAGAATTTGCCGAAGCGGTCGGCATCGCACTGGTCAGCGACCTGACGGAAGTTCTCGACCTTGTCCAGTTCGGTGAAGAACAGACCGAACATGGAGCCTGCGCGGTTGAAGGTGAACGGAATACCGTGCTTGTCGGCTACGGCCTTGAAGCCATCGGTCATCTGTTCAACGCGGGCAGTCAGCTGCTCGTAAACGCCGTCGCGCTGGATTTCTTTCAGCATCGCCAGACCGGCCGCCATCGCCAGCGGGTTACCGGACAGGGTACCAGCCTGATACACAGGGCCCAGCGGTGCCAGGTATTCCATGATTTCACGCTTGCCGCCGAAGGCACCAACAGGCAGACCGCCGCCGATGACCTTGCCCAGACAGGTCATGTCAGGAACGATGTCGTAGTAAGCCTGGGCGCCACCCAGCGCAACACGGAAGCCGCTCATCACTTCGTCAAAGATCAACACGATGCCGTGCACGGTGCACAGCTCGCGCAGGCCTTGCAGGAAGGATTTGCTTGGTGGAATGCAGTTCATGTTGCCGGCCACTGGCTCAACAATCACACAGGCAATCTGGTCGCCCATTTGTGCGAAGCACTCACGGACGTTATCGAGATCGTTGTAGTTCAGCGTAATGGTGTGCTCAGCAACGCTGGCGGGCACGCCTGGCGAGGTTGGAACGCCCAGCGTCATCATGCCGGAACCGGCTTTCACCAGCAGTGAGTCGGAGTGACCGTGGTAGCAGCCTTCGAATTTCACCATCTTGTCGCGGCCGGTATAACCACGAGCCAGACGGATCGCACTCATGGTGGCTTCGGTGCCAGAGTTCACCATGCGTACCATGTCCATCGATGGCAGCAGCTTGCAGACTTCGTCAGCCATGTCGCCTTCGATAGACGTTGGCGCACCAAAGCTCAGGCCCAGTTCCATACGGTCGCGGATCGCATCGAGAATTTCCGGCGCGCTGTGACCCAGAATCATCGGACCCCAGGAGCCAACGTAGTCAACGTAGCGGTTGTTATCCACATCGTAGACGTGAGCACCCTTGGCGCGATCGAAGAAGATCGGCGTACCACCGACACCCTTGAACGCACGTACCGGCGAGTTCACGCCACCCGGGATGTGTTTTTGGGCGGTTTCAAACAGGGATTGGGATTTGGAGATGTCGTAGCTCATGAAGGTCTCTCTTGCGTCAGGCCAGCAACTGGCTGGCGTGGTCAAATGTATAACGGTTGGCAGGCATCCGTGACTGATGTCTGCCTGAAATTCAGAACGGTCGTACTACGACCAGAATCACGATAGCGACCAGCATAAATACCGGCACTTCGTTGAACCAGCGGAACCAGACATGGCTGTGCTGGTTGCGGTCCTCCTTGAACACCTTGTTAAGGTGACCGCAGTACAGGTGATAGGCAACCAGCAGCGCGACCAGAGTCAGCTTGGCGTGCATCCAGTGAGTGGCTTTCAGATAGTATTCCGGATTGAAGCTGATCAGCCACAGCCCCAGCGCAATCACCACCACCATGGATGGCCACATGATGCCGCGGTACAGCTTGCGCTCCATGATCTTGAAGCGTTCACGGGAAATCTCGTCTTCCGCCGAGGCGTGGTACACATACAGCCGTGGCAAGTAGAAAATCCCGGCGAACCAGGTAATGACGGCCATGATATGAAAGGCTTTGATCCAGAGCATGTGCTTTTCCCGCTGGTTGAACTTGGATGAATCGGTACTGCTGATGCTAGCGAATGGTCTGTGGCCGGTAGCGGTAGTGGCGTTCGATCATTTCCCGCGATACCAGGCCGACACAAGGACCGCTGCCCTTGCGTGATTCCGGCTCGCGACGATACACCGCCAGCCAGCTCAAGTCATGGCTTTGCATCAGATCAAGGGCGTCCTGCAAGCTGTACTTCAGTGAAACGGGCTCTACCGTATGACGTTCACCGGGAATGGCAATGAGGTCGATGGTCGCATCGCTGTTTTCTTCAACTACATGGTCGGCTGGCTGCTCGTCTTCCTGTTGCTGGCGTGACTGCAGGGTTTCTGCCAGTGCCGCGGTCGACAGAATAACGTTGTCCTTTTCCAGCAGCAGCCAGTCGGAGCCAACGTCCAGTAATTGCCGGGCGCTGTTGAGGCTGATCTTGCGATCACTGACCACCACCGAGCGTGACAGGGCTTCTGTTACCCAGGTATTCGACAGCATTTGCTGCACCGGATGAGGGGTTTGATAAAGGTCGTTTTGCCCCAGCTGGGCACGGAAAATAGACGGCTGCTTGAATATTTCACTGGCCACCAGAGTGGCAATCACAATCGCCAGCATGCCGGGCATAATGATGTTGGGGTTGGCCGTCAGCTCCAGCAAGGCAACCAGCGCAGCCAGTGGCGCTCGCAGTACTGCCCCCATCATGGCGCCCATACCCAGCATCACATAAAAACCGGTTTCGGCCGGGTAATGTGGAATCACAACATGGGATAGTTGCCCCATCATGCCGCCAACCAGCGCGCCAATAAACAGCGTTGGGCCAATCAATCCGGCAGGGAAACCAACTCCGGCAGCCCATGCCGCCAACACCAGCTTGCCCAATAATAATCCGGCAAATAAGCCAAGGCTGACGTCGCCTGCAAGGGCATGGTTTACGGTGTCATAGCCGATGCCCATGATTCCGGGCAACCACCAGGCAACCGCTGCAGTGGCCAGTGTCAGGCCGCCCCATTTGATCACCAGTGGTTGAGGGGCAAGTACCTGAAAGCGTTTCATCAGTTTGATAAACGCCGCCGCCAGCAAGCCGCAGGTCAGTCCCAGCGCGACGACATAGGGCAGTTCCAGCAGTGAGTGCATCGCCAACGGCGGTACATCAAAAGCGGTGTCGGTACCAAAGACCAGCTGGCTGATCACAGCCCCGGCGACGGATGCCAGAATAATGGGGATAAACCCTCGCAGGCTGTATTCCAGCAGCACCACTTCCATCGCGAAGATCACCCCTGCCATGGGGGAGTTAAAAGAAGCGGCAATGGCACTGGCAACCCCGGCACCTGCCAGAATACGCAATCGGTGATGAGCAACCCCCGTCATTGCACCAAGCTGACTTGCGGCTCCTGCGCCCAGATGGATGGCAGGCCCCTCACGACCAACACTGTGACCGCTCAGCAAGGCGATGGCAGCGGCGACCCATTGCAGTCCCAGATTCATTTTCGGCATATAGCCTTGGTGACGTTCCATGCGGATCAGCACATGGGTAACACCAACGCTGCGTTGTTCCGGTTTCAGTGGCTGGAAGATGGCGATCAGCAGCACGCCGCCGCCAAGCAGTAACAATAATCGTGTGATTTGGGAGAGTGCTTCGTAATCGTCCTCGCTGCTCATCGGCAGGAATATTTCCAGTGGCCATTCAATGGCAAGGCGGAACAGGGTGATCATCAGCGCCGCTGCGATACCCGCAAACAAAGCCAGTACAGACAAGCCGAGCTGGTTGTCGGACATGGTGAGCTGGTTCAACCAGTGTTGGGCTTTCTGAAGCAACGGCAAAATAAGTCCCTGTTTGCTGATCGTTGGTTATTGACGGCTGTGCGTTTTGGTCAGCGCTTCATGTTACGAAAATCGCTGCGGTTGCAACAGCGGTGGTAGCACGCGGTGAATCGTTTTAACGGTTGCTTTGATCGTACGGCGATATACCGCAAGTGTGAGAATCGAAACTATAAATAGAATGCAGAAGCGGTATGATAAGCCCCTTCTAATTTGGGGATGGCCGCCTCCCGTGTTTGTTGGCGGCTCAGGATTAACAGAGGTATTAAAGTGATCAAGGTAGGTATTGTTGGCGGAACCGGATACACAGGTGTTGAACTGCTGCGTATTCTGGCAAACCACCCGGAAGCTCAGCTGCATGTGATCACCTCCCGTAGCGAGGAAGGTGTTCCGGTTGCAGACATGTACCCGAACCTGCGTGGTCATACTGACATCCGCTTCTCTGTGCCTGATACCAAAACCCTTGGTGAGTGTGATGTGGTGTTCTTCGCCACTCCTCATGGTGTTGCTCACTCTCTGGCTGAAGAAATTCTGGCCACTGGTACCCGCGTGATCGACCTGTCTGCCGACTTCCGTATTCAGGACGCCGACGAATGGGAAAAATGGTACGGCCAGCCACACGGTGCCCGTGGTCTGTTGCCAGAATCCGTGTACGGTTTGCCTGAACTGAAACGCGAAGATATCCGTAACGCTCGCCTGATTGCTGTACCGGGTTGTTACCCGACGTCTGTTCAGCTGGGCTTGATGCCATTGCTGGAAAACAACTTGCTGCCAGAGCAAACCATCATCGCCGACTGTAAATCCGGTGTTTCCGGTGCCGGTCGTGGTGCCAAGGTTGGCTCATTGCTGTGTGAAACCAGCGAGTCTGTGATGGCCTATGCCGTCAAGGGTCACCGTCACTTGCCGGAAATCAAGCAGGGTCTGGGCTGGATGGCTGGCAAGCCGGTTGGCCTGACCTTTGTTCCGCACCTGATGCCGATGATCCGTGGCATCCACTCCACCATGTATGTTTCTGCGCCGGACCTGCCAGCCGATTTCGATTTGCAGGGGCTGTATGAAGCACGCTACGCCAACGAGCCATTTGTGGATGTGATGCCAGCGGGCAGTCACCCGGCCACTCGTTCCGTCAAGGGCAGCAACATGTGTCGTATTGCGGTTCACCGTCACGTCGAGACCGGCCAGATTGTGGTGCTGTCTGTCATCGACAACCTGGTGAAAGGGGCTTCTGGTCAGGCGGTTCAGAACATGAACCTGATGTTTGGTCTGGAAGAGCGCGCGGGCCTGAACCACGTCGCCTTGATGCCTTGATTGTGCCGCTGACCAGGTATTTGTCATGACTCTCAGAAAAGGCTCGGTCGTCACAGGTAGTGAACAGGACGAACTGGTGATTGTTCGCCATCGTCCTGGCTATGCCCGTCGTCGTATGCTGGTGCGCCTGTTTGTGATGGTGCTGGTGGCTGCGGTTTCATTTGGTGTGGCCTGGTTCTATCACCTGGATGCCATGAAAAAGCTGGTCAAGGAGCGCGATATGCTGCGCCAGGCGATGAATATGAACGAGTCGAGCATTTCGACTCTGACCCGTCAGGTCGGCATTCTCGAAAAGGGCGGTCAGGTCGATCGTCAGGCGGCGGATACCGTGCGCAGCTCCATTCGTTCGCTGGAAGATCAGGTCGATGACCTTGAAGAGGAGCTGGCCTTCTACAAAAGCATCATGGATCCGGCAGCGGTGCAAAAAGGCCTGAAAATCCATAGCGTGGATTTTGGCATTTCCGATCAGGGGCCTCGCTCGGTCAATATGCGTTTGATGCTGACCCAGGTTAGCGATAATGCCGATGTGATCGAAGGCCATGCCAAAGTTACCTTGCTGGGCCGCCGTGGCGATCAGGTTGTTAGCTACACGCTTGATAAGGTTGCCGCAGATATTCCGGCGGAGGGGATTTACTTCCGCTTCCGCTATTTTCAGGAAACCGCTGTTCTCGTCAGCCTGCCCGAAGGTTTTGTGCCTGAGCGCGTTGATATCGTCGCGGATTCCAGCGGCCGCAAGGCTCAGCACATCGAAGCATCATTTGATTGGCCAACTGTTGAATAAGGTATTGCCATGTTCAGTGCGAAAGAAAAAAGCTCCAACGTACAGTACGACACTGTTATCTCTGCCAAGACCGAGATCACCGGTGACGTGAAATTCTCTGGTGGCGTCAATGTTGATGGCGTTATCAAGGGCAACCTGAACGCAGACAATGGCAGCGGTGCAGTATTGCGGGTTTCCAATAAGGGTCGGGTTGATGGTGATATTCATGCCCCGAACGTGATCATCAATGGTGAGATCAACGGCAATATCTATGCCTCGGAATACATTGAATTAGCCAAGGATGCCCGCATAACCGGTGATGTCCATTACAAGGCCATGGAAATGGTGATGGGTGCTTCGGTCAACGGCCAGTTGCGTCACGAAGCCGGCGATAGCAAAGCCTCCAAGAAAGTTCCAGCGACACAGTCTGTCCCACAAAGTTAAAGTTGACTGTTTTGCTCGGGTAAACGCATAATTCCTTTACATTTGAAGGGGTGAATTGTCCTGCCATGACTGTTGTTAGTGCTGAACCAATTGGATTAACCGACGCTGCTGAAGCCAAGGTGCGAGAGTTGTTGCTTGAAGAAGCCGACGACGAGCTGTGCTTGCGTGTGTTTGTCACCGGCGGTGGCTGCTCAGGATTCCAGTACGGGTTCACATTTGATGACGAACGTGCCGACGATGACACCTTGATCGAACGCGATGGCGTCAGAGTGCTGGTAGACTCATTGAGTTACAGCTATCTGGTCGGTTCGCTGATCGATTATCAGGAAGGTCTGGAGGGCTCCCGTTTTGCGGTGAATAACCCTTCAGCGACTTCCACCTGTGGATGTGGTTCTTCTTTTTCTATCTGATAACAGAGGGGTGCAAAATGCACCAGAAAAAAAACCTCAGTCCGGAATCCCTGTTGTTGGCCGTAGTGATTGCCGGTTCAGCTTTGTTTAATGTGCCATTCGCCAGTGCAGAAGGTGTGCTGGTCAGTGGCGAGGATACAATCATTGTCGAGCCTGTTACGCAGGACTCGCCTCGCTATCTTGCAGCCATCGAACTGCATTCAGCCTCGGAGCTGCGTGACCTGATGGAGCGTGCCGAACAGCTGGTAACCAACTATGATGGCTATGCCCGCAGTGAACCGGTTGCCTTTGTACTGAATGGTCCTGAGCTTAAGTTGTTCGCTCGCCATAATTACGAAGCCAATCGCGACTTGATTGATACGGCAGCGCGGCTTGAAGCCTTTGGTGTCGTTGATTTCAAGGCATGCACGTCCTGGATGGCCAATCACGGTATCGAGAAAGACGATCTGCCTGCTTTCATCGATTACGTGTCCAGTGGTCGTGATGAGGTAGCTCGGCTGCAGACCTCTGGTTACGCTTTCTTTTGATTTGACCTTTCTTGCAGAGTATCCGGCTTATCAGGCCGGATAAATCGCTCCCAGAATTCGTTCGCCAGTGGCACCGGTTACGCTATTCAGATTACCCGTCAGTCCATCCAGGCAACGTGCCGCCAGCCAGCCAAAGGCTGCAGCTTCGACCCACTGCGGGTGAATCCCCTGTCGTTCTGTTGATTCCACCTTGTGCTGTGGCAGTAATGCCTGCAGACGGGACATCAGAAAATCATTCATCACGCCGCCACCACAAACCAATAATTGACCCGACTGATGTCCACAATCGCGAACGGCAGCAGAGATACAGAGAGCAGTGAATTCTGTCAGGGTTGCCAGTGCGTCGGCAGGCGCAAGGCCGGCGAGGGCGCTGGAGTAATTACTCAGCATAAAGACTTCACGGCCAGTGCTTTTGGGCGGAGCTAACTGCAGGTAAGGGTGGTTGAGCCAGTCTTGCAATAAACCCGTCTGAACCTTGCCATTGGATGCCAGGCTACCGTTGTAATCGCAGGGTTTATCCAGCGCGGTCTGACAGTATTCATCCATCAGTGCATTGCCCGGGCCGGCATCAAAGCCAATCGTCTGCGGGATCGCAGTTTCGGGGTGGGCGAGCACCGTGATATTGGCGATGCCGCCGATATTGAGCACCATGGTCGAAATATCCGCAGTGCCAAATACCTGCTGGTGAAACGCCGGAACCAGTGGCGCGCCATGACCGCCCGCGGCAACGTCCCGGCGACGAAAATCAGCGACGCAGGTGATGCCTGTGTGCTCGACGATCCAGGCCGGATCACCAATCTGCCAGGTCATACCGTTGGGCTGACTGTGATGGCGTAAAGTGTGGCCATGGCTGCCAATGGCGATGATATCTTTGGAGCCAAGTTGCTGTTGTGCCAACAGGCCTTGTACAACCGCTACCGACTTTTCGGCAATCAGCCGGTCCAGAGTCATGATGGTGTTTACCGGCAGGGCCTCGGCAAGGGCCGATTCTCGCAGCAGTTGTGTTTCTGCGGCACTGTAGTCCTGGGAGTAACAGCCGTGAGTACGAGTGACACCGGCTTGCTGGCTGATCAATACCGCATCCATGCCATCGGCACTGGTGCCAGACATCAGTCCGATAAAGTAACGAGCTGCCTCTTTCATGGTTGTTGTGAGCTCGGCTGGTAACCATTCAGCCATGTCACCATGGCGTCAGACTGTTTCATGAAGGCCGCTTTTTCGCTTGATGAAATGGATTTGGACTTCGGAAACTTGAACGTCAAGGAATCGCGGAAGACACCATCAACCCGGAATTCATAATGCAGGTGTGGACCGGTCGCTGCGCCGGTCGAGCCTACATAGCCAATCACCTGGCCCTGTTTTACATAGCGCCCGACCTTGGTTGAACGATTAAAACCGTTCAGGTGGGCATAGCGGGTCTCGTAGCGATTGTTGTGCTTGATGATGATCAGGTTGCCATAGGTGCCTTTGCGGCTCGCCCAGGTAATGCGGCCATCACCAACCGCCTTGACCGGGGTGCCGGTAGGCGCTGCGTAGTCGGTGCCTTTGTGGGCACGGATGGTGTTGTAAATGGGGTGTTTGCGTTTGAGATTAAAACGCGAGCTGATGCGGAAAAAGTCAATTGGGTTGCGCAGGAATTCCTTCCGCATGCTGAGGCCTTCCGGTGTGTAATAGTTGGCGTTGCCCTTGTCATCTTCATAGCGTACCGCCGTAATCTCACGGCCCTGATTGGTGAAGCGTGCAACCAGAATGTCGCCGTTGCCGATTTTTTCTCCGTCCAGAAAGATTTCTTCGTAGATGATGCTGAAGGAATCGCCCTTGCGTATATCCATGGCAAAGTCGATATCCCAGCCAAAAATGGCGGCGAGCTCGATCAGTACCTGCTCAGGTACGCCAGCGCGATCACCATCCAGGAACAACGAATTATTAATGGTGGCATTGGCATATTGTGGTACGTAATCCGCTGCACGCTCAGCCAACTCATATTTGAAGATGCCTTCCTCATTGCGGCTAAGTGTGTGTTTGGCCAGAGGTGAAATCTGGATTTCCAGCTTCTGGATGCGGTTATCCCAGTTGGTTGTCCAGCGCAGCTCCTGGCCAGGGTATAAACGAATCGCATCCTTGGGGGCCTGGGATGCAATCTCGATCACATCTACAGCCGCAAGATTGTTGCGGGAGAACAGGGTCGACAAGCTATCACCTGATTGCACTTTGTCGCCGTGCCATTGTTCTTGTGGTTCTGTAGGCTTTACCTCTTCGACATCTGGCAGCGGCACCTTGATACTGGTTGTTAGCTGATCATCGGGGGTCGGCCAGAGCAGAGCGACCAGAATAAGGGCCGTTACGGTGATGGCTCCCAGCAAATGGGTTGCGGGAAAGTACTGGAGGGGACTGCTTGTCTGTGCCATGAGGGGCGGGTAATCCTGAACTGCTGTATCTCTGCTGCACATCTTAGCGGCTGCGGAGATTTTAACCAGTCGCTTGATTTTGCACTTCGATCAGGTATTTTCGGTTCCCCTTTATTTAACAGACGCATGAACACGCCATGACAGCTGCATTGATCGAAGATTTGAAAGCGCGCGGCTTGCTTAACCAGGCAACCGCAGATGAAGAGCTTATTGAACACCTGGAGAGTGGTATGCGCACTCTTTATTGTGGCTTCGATCCAACCGCAGACAGTTTGCACATTGGTAGCCTGGTGCCATTGCTGATGTTGAAGCGTTTCCAGTTGGCAGGTCACAAGCCATTTGCACTGGTTGGCGGTGCGACGGGTTTGATCGGTGACCCGAGCTTCAAGGCTCAGGAACGCAAGCTGAACGGCCCGGAAGTGGTTTCAGGTTGGGTCGACAAACTTAAAGCTCAGGTAAGCCAGTTCATTGATTTCGACAGTGGCGATAACAGCGCGACTGTAGTGAATAACCTTGATTGGGTTGGCCAAATGAACGTGCTCGATTTCCTGCGCGATGTCGGTAAGCACTTCAGTGTTAATAACATGATCCAGAAGGAATCCGTGAAGCAGCGTATTGAACGCGAAGGCTCCGGTATTTCCTTTACCGAATTCACCTATATGTTGTTGCAGTCTTTCGACTTTGCCGAACTGGCAGAGCGTGACAACGTTACTCTGCAAATCGGTGGCTCTGATCAGTGGGGCAACATTGTTGGCGGTGTGGACCTGGCTCGTCGTATGTACAGCAAGCAGGTGTTTGGCCTGACCATGCCACTGGTGACCAAATCTGACGGCACCAAATTCGGTAAAACTGAAAGCGGTACCATCTGGTTGGATGCATCGAAGACTTCGCCGTACGCTTTCTACCAGTTCTGGATGAATACAGCAGACGCCGATGCATACAAGTTCCTCAAGTATTTCACCTTCCTTCCGGTTGCAGAGATTGATGCTATTGAGCAGAAAGATTCTGAAATCCAGGGCCGTAAAACAGCTCAGCCGATTCTGGCTGAAGAAGTGACTCGTCTTGTTCATGGTGAAGAAGCACTAGCGTCCGCCAAGCGTATTACTGAAGCCCTGTTTGCTGGTGATATCTCCCAGCTCAGCGAAGCTGAGCTGGAGCAGATCAAACTGGATGGCCTGCCATCCAGTGATCTGGACCTTGCGGCGATTGTTGAAACGCCGATGACCAGCCTGTTCGCAGACTGCGGCATGGTGAAAGCTGGTCGCGAGGTTAAAGATGCTTTGGGCCGTAACGCGGTACTTATTAACGGTGAAGCCAAAGGCGCCGAAGATAATATGAAGACCGCAGAGAGCTTCGCAGCAGACAAGGCGCTTTACGGGCGTTTCTTCCTGGTGAAACTGGGTAAGAAGAAGTATCACTTGTTTGAAGTGAAATAATTTCAAACAAAGTGTTGACGCCGCGCAGGATATCCGTAGAATGCGCGGCACTTGAGTTGAGGCGCTAACGCACTGAAAACTAAAGAAAAAAGGGGTTGACGCTCTCGAGAATATCTCTAGAATACGCGCTCCTGAGTTGGTTGGAATGGCTTTAATTGAAGTCATCTCGAAAAGCTCAAAAAAGGGGTTGACACTCTCGAGAATATCTCTAGAATGCGCGCTCCTAAGTTGATTCGAAACGCCTCAGTCGGATGTTTTGAAAAAACTTAAAAAAAGGTGTTGACATTGAAATTTAACGATTTATAATGCGCGCCCACTTCGAAGCAAAACGCTTCGAACGCTCTTTAACAAAGTAACTAGACAATTACGTGTGGGTACTTACTGAAGTGGCTTTTGAAGTCACAATTTTCAAGTAAGAACTCGTCGATAATTCATTTACGTGAATGTTAACAGTTTTATTCTTGAGCAAGATTTAGATCGACATATTCCGTCGGTCGAAA
>Ga0181593_10003498_pt1 | contig 14397 bp, 13 predicted proteins | sample 071ome_19_FD_133756 | JGI IMG/M metagenome (GOLD analysis project Ga0181593, IMG submission 133756) | Coastal salt marsh microbial communities from the Groves Creek Marsh, Skidaway Island, Georgia - 071413AT metaG (megahit assembly) | ecosystem: Environmental > Aquatic > Marine > Intertidal...
GATTTTTAACGGCGATTCTCCACGCGGCCCTCGTCACCATCGTGATCATTGCCGCTTTGAGTAAAGTTGGCATTCAGACGACTTCCTTCGTCGCCATCATCGGTGCAGCCGGTCTGGCCATAGGTCTGGCCTTGCTGGGCGCTTTGTCGAATTTCGCTGCTGGCGTTCTGATCATTATCTTCAAGCCTTACCGTGCAGGAGACTACGTTGTCGCGGGTGGCGCGGAGGGCTTGGCAGAGGACATTAGCATATTCACTACAACTCTTATTACACTGGATAATCGCACGCAGATTGTTCCCAACGCGGTAGCGACTAGCGATGTGATCGAAAATTATACAGAGAAGGGTACCCTTCGCGTGGACCTGGTCGACGGAGTGAGCTATGGCGACGATATCAAAAGGATAAAGGAATCCTGCAGGATATTCTGGACAATGAACCGCGTATTTTAAAAGAACCTACGCCAACTACTGGTTTAATGGAAATGGCTGATATCAGCATCAATTTCGGTTTCAGGCCATGGGTCAAGGTAAAGGACTACTGGGACTTGTTTTTCGAGCTTCAGGAGCAAATCAAGATACGCTTTGATAAAGCGGATGTCACCATGCCGCTCCCTCAATGAAGCTGTTCACCTCTTCTAAGATAAATCGGCGTCAGGGAGCTGAGATCGATTCGAACTTCGAATTTAAAAGGAGAAGTGGCCGGGATAATCAGGCCTCCTCTTGTTCTTACCCATGTATACAAGCCTCAGAGAGCCTCAAAATTGATAGGAGAAGCCCAGACTTCAAAGGAGCGGATCGAGTTGCTCGTTAGTCGGTTTCGCTCCTCCAGCGAGAACGTCCGACTCGAGGTCTATCCATTTGACACTAGCGTCGAAGAGCCAGTTTTCGCGTACTCAGGAAACGAAACCCGCTCCCAAGGCCAGCCCAACACTGTAGTCTTCAAGGTCCAACGGAATGCCGACAACGCTCAAGCGTTTATTGGTGATCCATGTGAAATTCAGTCCGCCGGAAATATAAGGCACAATCGGCCCGTCGTTAGCGAATTCGTAGACCCGGCTTAAAGTTGGAGGCAAATGCTCGAGTTGGCGAAGCTTGCCGACGCCCTCCAGTTAAATGTCATGCTTCTTAAGAATCGTCAGCACGAGCTCAGCTAAAACGTTTTTAGTGAACGCATATTGTATATCAACTTCCGGTATCCACTTGTCTTCGACGGACACGGCGCCAGAGGTAAAGTCGATATCCAAGGCCGAGAAGGCGTCGGAATCACCAGCCGTCTCTAGATAGGCCGCTCGAAGTTTGATGGTCCATGTCTCAGGATCCGCTGCTTGCAGACGGTCCGAAATTAACGAAAAACTCGCCAGGGCGAGGGAAGTGGGGAGTATGTTCTTCGACCTCTTAACAAGGTCTGATCAAAACTTCTAATACGGGTACATTTCGTTATTAGAAAGTCAAATTAACTTATGCTGAAAAAATCTTATATCAGCATAGTTAATCAAACCAATTATGGCTCAACAAGCCTCTTTGTGAACCATGCCAGCGGTCGATTCTCCGCCCAGTAGAAGCCTCGTGAGGTAGACCAGTTTGGGCAGTGTCGTTTACAATCGCAGCCGAAGGGAAAGCGAGCCGAATTGCGGGCCGTTGGGCTGTTCCTCGAATTCGCGGCTACGGAATGTATGGACATAGCTCAGTTCCCAGCTCTGCCAGCGAAGGGCGACTCCCAAATAGGCCTCACCCGAAATAGGTCGCTTCTCGATACCCATTTCGAAGTTCCGAAGTAGAGGACCGTCTAGGCTGATGTCGTGCAAGCTGGCGCCCGCCTTGGCCCCGAATATCACGAAGGCTGACCAATTGCTTGTCCGCTCCAGCTTGCCATCGAAAATATTGTGAGAATAGGAAGTGGGACCGAGTCGAGGGTCGGATATGTCCGCGGGCAGGTTAAAGCCGGCTCGTGTAATGAAGCCGAAGTCGATGGCGGTCTTGTAATTTCCGAGGGCGAGTCCCCATTCGCCGAAGCCGTCGGAGCTGAAGAATGTGTCGGTTGGGGCGTCGCGAAAAAGCCTGCGCTTTTGGGTGAAGAAAAGGTTTACCGTTAGTTCGCTGGGCATCTGGCTGTCCCAGCCATTGAATTTCGGAATATCGCGCACGCTGTGCACGAAGTCCTGGGTCGTCTCGGCGAAGGCGTTTTTTCCGGTCAGGCCGAGGGAAAGCTCGACCGAATTGATAGCGTTGCTATCCTTGGCGTGGAGCGAGAATCCGAGGGCCAGCCAACCAACGTAGGGATGCTCTCCAGGTGGCGCTGCGAACGCATTTAAGTCGTCTGGCGTAAACATAAGTTGGGTTAGGGATACGCCATAATTGTATACGGGATCTTCTGGGGAGGAGAATCCCGTTATGATATCAGGGGTTTGTCGCTGAACGCTAGCTAGCCACGATTCCATATCGGTGAAATCAGAGGTTTCTCGATCGCTAGTGATGTAGGATAGCCGCGCTCCGTTGGTGTAGTCCTTGTCGGTGTTGGCGAACAAGTCGTTATCGAGCTGGAATGTATACGAACCCCGATTTTCCGAAAAGGCGGGCGTGGCAGTGGCCAGGCAGGCGATAGCGAAAAAAACTATTTTCATAGAGACTCGGCAGTTATCGGCTGTTTGCCGGCATTTTTAAAGCTGTTCATGGGTCTCAAAATTCTTGGCATCCGCGATAAATTAATCAGGATAACGGCTTTTCGGAAATCGTTGCTGATTTGAGCTCGTAAATTGGGAAGCAGGCCTAAACGGCCGATTTTCCTCAGTCAAGCAACTCTCTCCTAACAATCAACCTGTATCTATTATGTCTACATCATATCCCCGCGTAACCCAAGGCCAAGGCCGCTTGTACCAGAGCGTTGTCGATACTATCGGCAACACTCCGTGCATTCGGATAAATAACCTAGCGCCCGATTGGGTTGAATTGTATGTGAAGGCTGAATACTTCAACCCAGCTGCGTCGGTCAAGGACCGGCTAGCAATCAGCATTATCGAGGAAGCGGAAAGAAGCGGCGCCCTCAAGCCAGGGCAAACCGTGGTGGAGGCGACAAGCGGCAATACGGGAATCGGCTTGGCCATGGTTTGCGCCGCTAAAGGCTATCCGCTAGTCATCACCATGGCCGACAGTTTTTCGGTCGAGCGCCGGAAGCTGATGCGATTTTTGGGGGCGAAACTGGTGCTGACGCCACGGGCGGAAAAAGGTTTTGGCATGTATCAGAAGGCCAAGGAGCTGGCGGACGCCAATGGCTGGTTTTTAGCCAGCCAATTTGAGACGGATGCCAACGCCTTAGTGCACGAGAATACGACCGGAAGAGAGATCTTGGCAGATTTCGAAGGCAAGCGCCTAGACTATTGGGTGACCGGATATGGAACCGGAGGAACGGTTTCCGGTGTCACTCGCGTGCTGCGAAAGGAGCGTCCGGATACGAAGGTGATTTTGAGCGAGCCCGCTAACGCCCAGTTGCTGGGAAGCGGTATTGCTCAAGAACGCGATGAAAATAATTCCCCGGCCGTGAGCCATTCCGCTTTCGAACCTCATCCGATTCAAGGATGGACTCCTGATTTTATTCCCTACGTGCTTCAAGAAGCGGTCGACAAGGGCAACTACGATGAACTGGTGCCGATTCCCGGAGCAGAAGGAATTGCCTGGTCGCAGAAATTGGCGGCGCGAGAAGGTATCATCACCGGCATCTCAGGGGGATCGACGTTCGCGGTGGCCATGGGTATTGCCGAAAAGGCGGAGCCAGGAACCGTGATTCTTTGTATGTTGCCCGATACGGGCGAGCGGTATTTGTCCACGCCACTGTTTGCCGATATCGAGGAATACATGACTGAGGAGGAGATTGCCTTGTCGAAATCCACTCCAGGCTATCAGATGGATTAGGCGGTAGCTAGGCTGTTCACCATTTCGTAACATTGCCAGGGGCGTTTTGCCTTGAGCTCAACAGGGCCCTATTACGTTGTGAATAGCCTATGCCCGACAATCATGGTTCAACACCACCTTCGGTTGAAACGCCGGGCCAACCAGGCGACCATTCGTTCCTGACCTGGCTTCTAGTAGTAGCTTTCGTCTATCTTCTTCTCGTCGGTGTCAGCACCATAGGGGCGGGCTTCAAGTGGGCCTCAGGAGGAGCCGAAGGGGCGGAACGAATCTTCGCCTTCGCCACCAACCCGGTTGTCGGAGTCATTCTAGGCACACTCTCGACGGCCCTAGTTAAATCCTCCAGCACCGTGACCTCCGTCATCGTGGGACTCGTTGCCGGAGGCGTGCCCGTTTCGATAGCGGTTCCCATTATTATGGGCGCGAATATGGGGACTACGATTACCAATACGATCGTGGCTTTGGGCGATGTGAAAGACGGAAAGACTTTCAATAAAGCGTTTCGGGCCTCGACCGTGCACGACTTCTTCAATCTCTACAGCATTGTCATTTTTCTCCCTATAGAAGTGATTTTCCAACCCCTGGAACGAATGGGGGGAGCTCTGTCCAAGTTGCTCGTGGGCGAATTCAACGCGTCAATGAAGGGGGTTAATTTCATTGGGGAGCTCACAAAGCCTCCTGCCGATTGGATTGAACAACTCTTGCATGGAATGTCGGATACGCTCGGCGGTATTCTGATGGCGGCAATGGGCATCGGCTTTATCTTTATGTCAGTGACGCGATTGGGCAAGTTGTTGGGTTCCGTCATGCGAGGACCAGCGAAACAAATCGTCGACAAGTCGTTCGCCGCCGGTCCGATCGTTGGCATATTGGCAGGAACGATCATAACGGTTTTAGTGCAGTCATCTTCCACCACTACCAGTTTGATTATCCCATTGGCTGCGGCAGGGGTATTATCATTGCGACAAGTTTACCCCTTCACGCTGGGAGCCAATATCGGTACATGTATAACAGCGGTATTAGCGGCTACTGCGGTCTCGGGGATTGGGGCAGGTGTGGCTATGCAGATTGCCTTGGTGCACCTTCTATATAACGTTTTCGGGGTAATTGTCTTTGCGGTCGTACCCCTTTTATACGATCTCCCGGTAAGATCAGCAGAGTGGTTGGGAAACAAGACGGAAAAGCATCGAGGCTGGGCATTCGGATACATTGGCTTCGTGTTCTTCCTGGTGCCCGCAAGTGTACTGGGCATTCAGACGCGGTTCGGTAGCGAATCAACACCTCTAGACCCTCCGGATTTCGATCCCGCGGCCAAGATCGAGGCCGGGGAGGAGATGGAAAAATCGGGGGCGTTGATTGAATAGACGCCCACTATCTGATCAGTCTCTTTGCTCAGCCCTATTATTAGGCTTTTCAATTTGCAGAGTTGGACTAATCGTTAAGCGATGATGCGTTTTCGATTCGTGTGCCTTGTTTTATTGGTCGCCTTTCTATTCACCCTGAGGGTGTCGGCTGGACTGTCCCTGGTTGTAGGTCCCGCATCGGGCTTGTTCAATCCGTTTGGGGTGGCTTTCAATGATGAGGGAGATATGTACATCGCTGAATACGAGGGCGATCGGCTTTGGAAGTTTTCTGAAACCGACGGTCTGGAGAGACTAGGTGAAGATATTCCTTTTAATGGAATGCATAACTTGTGCCGCACCCGAGATGGACGCATCTACATTTCCGATACACGGGCAAACTTGATTCGCATGCTTGATGAGGAAACGGGAAAATTTTCGATCGTCAGCGGAACCGGTAAGGAAGGCTACAATGGGGAGGGCGTCATAGCTGAAGACGCTTTGCTGGCGGATCCGATTTCCATAAGCCTCAGCCCGGATGACTCGCGGCTTTATATTGCCGACATCCGAAATCGCCGTGTTCGCTATATAGATTTGAATACGAACCGAATTCACACGCTTGCCGGGAATGGGAAAACGGGTATCCCTGACGATGGCGCTCAGGCGAATGAGAGCCCACTGCTAGATCCGCGAGCAGTGGCTGAGGATTCAAAGGGAAATGTATATATTCTTTCCCGACGTGGCCATGCCTTGCGCGTTGTTAGAGCTGACGGAAAGATCTACACGGTTGCGGGGTCGGGTAAAGCCCATAAGGGGGACGGGCCGGCGTTGCTAGCCGGATTCAATGGGCCCAAGCATATTTGTATCGATTTGGATGACAGCGTGATCATAGCGGACGCAGAGAACCACTTGATAAAGCGGTATGACCCGAAGCGGAAGTTCGTAGAAACGATCTTCGATCGAGGACCTGATAACACCCCTTTGAGACGTCCGCATGGCGTTTGGGTACGTCAAGACGGAACGCTGTATTTATGCGATAGCTACAACGATCGGATCTTGAAGCTGGAGCGTTAAGAGAGTGTCCAATAGATCCAAAATTTGTAGGGTCGCTGCTCGCGGCGACCGCTTGAGTAGAGCATCAACTGCTTCTGCGATCGCCACCTCGCGCTGCTTGCATCTGAGGCTGCACCATTTTGCTCATTCCTTATTCAAGATGGTATGAGAGCCTTCAATACGCACAAGGGTATCTAGGGCGGGAGACTTGGCTTAGTGCTCCTCTCAATTCTATTGCTGTACAGCTCGCTCTTTCAAGAGATGGAGGTATTTCCGTTTAAGCAATCTCCAGGCGACAACGAAAAAGGCGGTCAAGGGAATAGCCAGGATCATTCCTAGAATGCCATCGAGGGCGGTTCCCCAGAAGAAAATGGCGATGATAATTACCATGGGATGCAGGCCCGTGGATTTACCCATGATCCGAGGGGTGAGCAAATAGCCTTCGATCATTTGCACGGCGGTGAAAATGGCTAAAGCGAAGATTACTAGCTGCAAGCTCCCCCCATCGCTCTGGAAATAGGCCAATGGCAGTACCGTTCCAATGCCAATGATACTGCCCAAGTAAGGGATGATGTTGAGAAAACCAATGCCCAGTCCGAGAATGATGCCGAAGTTCAACCCGATTAAGGTGAATCCGGTTGCCAGCAAAACGCCCATAATCAGAGCAATCGCGACCTGTCCTCGGAAAAATAGTACGATACTGCCAACAAACTCGTTGATCAGGAAAACCGCGTCGTCCCTCCAGTCGTCTTTCAGAAACGAAAGCTGCTCGTGAATGTCTTTGCTGAGGTCCCGATTGGACTCGAGCATAAAGAACAAGTAGATGGGTATTATTGCCAAACCGGTGCTGATGGCTAAGGCTTTGCCGATGAGCTTGCCGATGCTGTTGATAGCCGATTCCGACGAATGGACGATCGACTCGACACTGTTTGATAGCGATTCTTGAATACGGGCATAGGTATCGGCTCCCAGTTTCTCTTCGATAAAGGCGACGATTGCCGGATAGCTTTCTATCGCAAGCTCGCGAATCTTATCGATAAAGGTAGGCAAGTAGTTGAAGAATCGTATGGATTGCTCGACTAGCGTCGGAAGGAGGAGGCCTAGTACCGCCAGCATAGCTCCTGTCGCCAGAGCGTAGAGAATAATTATAGCCCAGGATTGGCTAAGCTTTAGGCGGTCTTGGAATATCTGGACAATCGGGCGAAGCATGAGAGCCAATACGCCCGATACGGCGAGTGGCCAAAGGACCTGGGCGAATGTGGTGACGAATTCGCGGAAGAGAGCAAAAAGGCCAAGGCAAAAGGCGACGATGATCGTCAAGCTGATGAGAGCCAATGCTGTGCCAATCAGTCGCCATTGATTCGGTGTCAAGCGTCGGGGTGAATCCTCTGAAGGCATGAGTTTGGGAAATACCCATAGGCCGAGAATTGCAACGAGAAATGTAGATTGCGGAGCGAGACGCGCTCGCCTTTGGCATTATTTTGGCAAGTGGCGCAATATCGGCTGAACTCGTTGGTGATAGAAAGGATCATGCTTCCCAAACGTTGCTCGTTCTCCACTCAGTGATGGGCCTCGACAACTTTCTCCATCAGGTAGACTCTATCGATAACCGGTCGAACAGTTCGCTTCTCGATCATCTCCTTCAGTGAGGTGAGCTCTTCTACGGTCTCTCCAGCGAATGCGAAGCCAGCCGATTTGTTAGTGAACGCGATGGTCGCCAAGGAGCGGATCATCGCGGCCACGCGTGGATTGGCGGTAAAGTAGCGACCCCCTCGAGCAAGTGATTGGATGAGCTTGGAATAGGAGCTTTTCGCTACCATATCTGGGATAACGTCGAAGCGCTCCTCCTCTTCACAGTAGGATTGCCGCGTGTAGTCTATGAAGCGATCAATGCCGAGGTCGCTCGGCATTTTCGCTTTGTGGCCTGCGTCGACAACGGTTACTTGGGTTCCGGCGGATCGAGCGATCTGGACACCGTGAATCCCAATGCTTTCCCCGGCCCCGTTGATTAGAATACGCTCGCCGGATTCGATGTTGGCCAGTCGCAGGAAAGGCAAGGCATTCAAGCCTCCCAGCGGTATAGCCGCGGCCTCGTTGAAGTTTAGGATGATAGACATCGACGCGATTGTGTAGTTGTCAGGCAGAGACAGGAATTCGCCATAGGCTCAAAGCCTAAGTTAGCTAGACCCGAATACCTTTTCCCCAATCTGGAACTTCTCGACCGGGGAGCCTTTCGAAACAATTTCTCCCGCGAAGTAGCTGCCAAAGATGGGCCGCTTGGCACGGCGAATTCCTAGGGCGATGCGGGGCGGTAGCCAGAACCGCTTGAATGGAAATCGGAAGCTGCGCAGCTCGCATTCGACCTTGGTTACTTCTGCAGCCCGGACGCGGATAAGGATCTCATTATCTCTGGGCTCTGGAGCGGGGGGCTCTTGAATTTGAAGCGTCTCGGGAGGCCCATAACGATGATAGGTGACGGCCTTCATGTAGGGCCGATTTTTCCTCGCGAGTGGTTGCCAAGCCTATTTTGGAAACAGCGATGCATCCAAGCCCGGAATAATTCTCAGAGCGTTTTTATAATATAGCTTCTTCAGAATCTCATCCGGTAATGCGAGTCCGTACATGCGCCAAAAAGCGTGATAGCGCTTGTAGTAGGGAAAGTATTCGTCCGAGGATTCCAGCACGCGAAAATAGGTGGGGAATTCTTCTGGTTTGTAGGAATCCTTTCCGAAGAGAACCCGATCTTGATGCTTCTCGAAGAACCAGTTGGCCATACGTGGCTGACGGCCGAGCTCGGCGATAATCGCCCCTATGCCGACATGCATATTGGGAATTTCATCAAGAACTTTGCTGAGCCGGCCGAGATCGTTGGCCATCCAGCTCATATGAGCGGCAATGAAGTTCGTGTTCGGGTGTTTCTTGAACATATTGTGTTGCTCTTGAATAATTTGCTCCCACGGGGCCGGATCCGTATCCGAACGTTTGCGACGCGGATGCGTTTTCAGTTCAAGCCAACGCTCGTTTTGATTGTCGTGCGGCTGCCAAAACGGCTTGGGATCGGCAGAGTGGATGATCACCGGTATTCCCAGCTCGCCGCATTTCGCCCAAATAGGATCGAGGCGAGGATCGTCCACCGCTACACGTCGTCCATTGACGTCAGTGTTGGATAAACCTAGGCTCTTATAGACTTTGAGTCCCTTCGCTCCATTTTTGAAATCCTCCTCGAGCTGGGCAACGGCTTGCTTGGCCCAGGATCCATCATCGACACCATTGAAATTCAGATTGGTGAAAATGGCGAATCGGCTGGGGTAGGTCTTGGCTACGCTGTTGGCCATGGCCTTCAGTTGCGAACCGCCTCGACCGCTTAGATTAACCATGATGCCCATATTCATGGCATCCATTTCCACGATACGATCTGCGAGATCCGATGGTCCCATGCGCCATTGATGGCTGTGTACGTCGATAAAGGGGAACTTGGCCCGAACGACCGGATTCTCTGGCACGACCAAAGTCGACGGCGGGTCGTAGTTTTCCCAATCCAGGTTCTGCCCGAGCAGAAGGGCGCTTGCGGTTAGAGCGATGATACTAGATCGAATTAGGAGCGTGATTTTCATGGATAGCGGTAGTGGAATAATTGAGTTCAATAAGCGAAATCTGGATTCAAGGTTTTGGGGATAATCGCGTTGGCCTTATGCTGCCACTGATTGAGTTCTCTTAGCAAATCTGCTGCTTTCTCAGGATGGGAGCTCGACAATTCCCGTTGCTCGCCGAGATCATTGCCCAGGTTGAAGAGTTCGACTTTGCCGCTTTCGAAATACTGGATCAATTTCCAGTTTCCTTTGCGAATGACACTGCAAGGGGTCGTTCTCCAATACATGCGATTTGTGCCGTGAATGGGAACCACCAAATTGTATCCATTGCCCTGAAGATAGAGCGGATAGTGCCAAAATATTGCCCGGTCGTCCAATGCGGAATCGCTTTTCAGCAGTCGGACAATGGATTGACCGTCCACCGGTTGATTTGATGGCCCTCGCGCCTCAGCCAGTTCGGCAAAAGTGGGCAAGTAGTCGACTCCCGTGATGGGCGTCTCGCAAATGGAGTTCGTTTCGATTTCGCCTGGCCACACGGCGAACATCGGCACGCGGATACCTCCCTCGTAGAATGCCCCTTTGGCTCCGCGCAAGGGCGCATTCGGCGTCGCTCCCGCGTGTCCTCCATTGTCGGAAGTGAAAATAAATAGTGTATCGTCCGCTATGCCCGCGGATTGTATGGTTTGATAGAGACGCCCAACGTTGGTATCCACAGCCTCGATCATGGCCGCGTAGACGGGATTCCATTCATGGTCCCAGGATCGATCAGCCAGCTTTTGCTTATACTTATCGATCAGTTCTTTCTCGGCCACGAGAGGAGTGTGAACGTCCCAATAAGCTAGATACAGAAAGAAGGGAGCGTCAGTCTTCGATTCGCTTTCGACAAACTCGATAGCTCCATCAGTAAGGGTTCGCGTGGCAGTTTGGTCGTTGTAATATTTTTTAGATAGATCGCCACCCAGCCCGTTGGTATCATTGATATCGAATCCATGTCCATTGGGACCGAGGTGCCATTTGCCAAAGTGGGCGCTGCGATATCCAGATGGCTTCAAAACTTCGGGAATGGTGGTGAAGGAAGGATCGAGTGTTTCAGCTGAAGGGATTGCGGCATCGCCTTTGCTGTCTCCCCTTCGAGGCACGAGGAATTTCATGTTTTCGATCTTGCCTTTGGCTCTGCTGCCCGGGGTCCACATCTGAGTGCGAGTGATGTAGGTTCCGGTCATAATAATGGCCCGGGAGGGCATGCAATTCGACGCTCCGGGATAGGCGTTGGTGAAAACCATCCCTTGCTTGCTGAGAGCATCGAGTTCAGGCGTTTCGTAAAAATGGGCTCCATTGTAGCCGACGTCGCTCCAGCCCAGATCATCGGCGATGACGAACACGATATTGGGCTTGCCGAAAGCGATCGGTAGCGAGCTTATTAGGCTGAGGCAGGCGGCCAGTATTCGGATGTTGGGCAAATGGCTAATCATGCGATGAATAGAACAGCAGAGAGAATGGGCAAATAGCTTCCAGGATCGAGACATTTGCAGTCCTTTTATTGAGGAATTTCCAAAATTAGCGGTTGCTTGGCAGTGGGATTATTGACTGGATAAACGATATATCTACACCCTACTCGGCCTGTTAGCGTCGAAAACCAGAGCAGTTAGCCCAATGAATATTCAAGGAGAAGGAACGAAGGAACATACCTACGACGCGATCGTCGTTGGATCGGGAATCAGTGGCGGTTGGGCCGCCAAGGAACTGAGTGAAAAGGGGTTAAAGACGCTCGTTCTCGAGCGCGGCCGAGACGTTAAACACGGCGACTACCCTACAGCTCACATGGAGCCTTGGGAGTTCGCGGGTCGCGGGGCCAAGAACCAAGAACGGTTGCTTAGGCAGAAGAAACAAGATAGAACGGGGTACACGACGCACCCGGCCTCGGCTCATTGGTTTGTTGACGATGTGGACAACCCCTACTCGGAAGACCAGCCCTTCGATTGGATGCGCGGCTACCATGTTGGCGGTCGCTCTTTGCTTTGGGGGCGTCAATCCTATCGCCTTAGTCAGTTGGATTTTGAAGCGAACGCCAAGGACGGCTTTGGGGTGGACTGGCCCATCCGCTATAAGGATATAGCCCCTTGGTATGACTATGTCGAAAGCTTCGCAGGCATTAGCGGTTCCAACGAAGGGCTACCGCAGTTGCCGGACGGGAAGTTCCTGCCGCCAATGGAAATGACCTGCGTGGAAACCCACGTGCGTCAGAGAATTGAGTCGAGCTTCAACAATCGGACCATGATAATTGGTCGAACGGCCAATTTAACCGTCCCACACAAAGGGCGCGGCACGTGCCAGTTTCGCAATCGATGCATTCGAGGATGCCCCTACGGAGCCTACTTTAGCAGTAATGCATCAACGCTTCCGGCTGGATTCGCTTCTGGTAATCTCACTCTGCGGCCATTTTCCATCGTTAATTCGCTCATCTACGACAAGAAGAAAGACAAGGCCATAGGCGTGCGTATCATCGATGCGGAGACGCATGAGGTTATCGAGTACTACTCGAAAGTGATTTTCCTCTGCGCGTCGGCGGTAGCGTCGACCTTCATTCTTATGAACTCGAAGTCAGACCGGTTTCCTAACGGTTTCGGCAATGATAGCGGTGAGCTCGGCCACAATTTGATGGATCATCATTTTAAGGTAGGGGCCTCCGCACGATTCGATGGATTCGACGACAAGTATTATAAGGGGCGCCGTCCGAACGGCATCTACATTCCGCGCTTCCGCAACATAGACAAAGCTTCGACGCAGAAGAATTACGTGCGTGGTTTCGGTTATCAAGGGCGGGCGAGCAGAGACAATTGGTCGAGGGGAATAGCCGAACTGGCTCGTTTCGGCTCCGAATTGAAGGCGGATTTGATCGAGCCGGGGCCTTGGCGTTTTGGCATCGGCTCTTGGGGCGAGTGCTTGCCGTACCACGAGAATCGAATGTATCTCAATGAAGATGTGCGCGACAAATGGGGGCAACCGACAGTGACCTTCGATTGCGGATGGAAGGAGAACGAGTACGAGATGCGCAAGGATATGAAGCAGTCGGCGATAGATATGATTGAAGCTGCTGGCGGCAGAGATATCCAGCCATTCGATACGCCCGAAAAGAGTAATCCGGGAAATTGCATCCATGAAATGGGAACAGCTCGCATGGGGAAGAGCCCGAAAACATCGGTTCTCAACAAATGGAACCAGGTTCATTCATCCAAGAATGTATTCGTGACTGATGGGGCCTGTATGACGTCCGCCGCTTGCCAGAATCCATCGCTAACTTACATGGCCTTAACTGCTCGAGCAGCGGATCGGGCGGTAAGCGAACTCAAAAAAGGAAATCTTTCTTAAACGGAGAACCCGATCATGGATAAGAATTCAAAATCTGAAAAATCGATAGTTATGAATCGCCGTGAGGCGCTGAAACGGACAGGATTGCTTTTCGGAGCTACAGCCTTGTCGGCATCGTCGATCACCGGTGCCCTTCACGCTCAGTCTCAATCTGCAACCCCGGGCAGCGCCTTGAAGAATTTCACGGCAGTAGAGGCGGACACCTTGCGAGCTGTAGTTGATCGTATATTACCGAGAACAGACACTCCAGGAGCTTTGGATGTTGGCGTGCCCGAGTATATCGATGTCATGTATGGCGAATACATGACACCGGAGGAAAAGGAAAAATTGAAGCATGGTGTCGTGCAGACGAATGGGGATAGCAGGGTTGCCTATGGAGCCCGCTTTGCCGATCTAGATGGCGAGCAACAGGATGCCGTTCTGAAGGAGCTAGCGGAATCGAATCCGAGCCACATGCGGCAATTTCGCGATCTGGCTCTGACCGGCTACTTCACTTCGGAAAGGGTCATGAAGAACGTGCTCAACTACGATTTCATTCCGGGGGTTTGGCAAGGTTGCGTCGACGTATCCAAAGTTGGCAACAAGGTTTGGGCTCACTGAATTTTGCGATTACTGATCGCGTCTACAATTCCGAACGTCTCGTGGCTTGCCAGGTGATTCCTTGGTTGGTAAGAGGCGATCTCACGCCTACGCTGTTTGGCTACGGCGGCGCAAGCCGAGTGCCCATCCGAGATACAAACTTTGTGGGCGCTTCATGAACAAAGTAGCTACCTATAGTGCCTAGGGGCTTGCTCCGGGATCTTGATGCAGCGATTTGTAGGGAGGAACGGTTCGGTCCTCCACCGATGCAACACTGGAGGATCGAGCCGATCCGCGCCACCTACTTTCCAACGCTTTATCGCCGCACCACCTGAATCAGAGCTTGATTCAGGCGCTGCGTGATTTCGCGGGATTGAGCGGGGTTGGCGAGTGTGTAGAAAACGAGTCCGTAGCGGCCATTGTCTAGGTTGATGCGCATGCTCGCCCGGCTCGATGCAAGGGAGCCGGAGTGAGAGATTTCGGTCGCTCTTCCATTATCCTCGCGAACGCTCCAGCCAAGACCGTAGGGCTGCCCCTCGAACGGAAGAGACAGGTAAGAGGCAA
>Ga0181593_10003500_pt1 | contig 14396 bp, 11 predicted proteins | sample 071ome_19_FD_133756 | JGI IMG/M metagenome (GOLD analysis project Ga0181593, IMG submission 133756) | Coastal salt marsh microbial communities from the Groves Creek Marsh, Skidaway Island, Georgia - 071413AT metaG (megahit assembly) | ecosystem: Environmental > Aquatic > Marine > Intertidal...
GTCGATAGAGTGTACATACTCTTTATGCGATTTAAATCAGCAATGTCTCAAACCCCAACGCTTGAGCAGTTGTTGCCGATGACGGCGGTTGATGCAAATGAGAATGCCACCGAACAGGAAATACAAGGCGTTATTCTGTTTGAGCCATCTGCTTCCGAAGTTTTTCAATCCCTTGTTCCACGAATTCTGCGAACGCGAGTGCAGCAAGCAGCTCTCGATACGAAGGCCAGCGAACATGGGAGTCGGATGGTAGCGATGGATGCTGCCACGAAGAACGCTGGAGAACTCGGACGCTCACTGACGTTGACCCATAATAAACTGCGGCAGGGAGCTATAACTTCTGAATTACTTGATATTATTGGAGGCGCGGAAGCTCTAAACGAGTAGAAGCGAGAATGTAAAATTTTTAAGAGGACATAAAAGACCTTTAGGAGTGAATGAATGAACGAATCACATAGTGGCACAGGCCGAAAAGGAATAATTGTACAGATTCTTGGAGCGGTTATCGACGTTGAGTTTCCAAAAGAAGGGGGAATACCTTCCATTTACGATGCGCTTGTAACCACCAATCCAGCGATTGATGATAAAGAAAATAACCTTACGTTCGAAGTTGCTCAACATCTTGGAGATAACCGTCTCCGATGTATCGCGATGGACAGCACTGAAGGTCTGGTGCGTGGACAAGAAGTAATTGATACCGGTGCTCCAATATCGATACCAGTAGGTGAAAAGACCTTGGGACGTATTATCGATGTCATTGGTAGGCCAGTGGATGAGATGGGCCCAATCGAAACTGAGACACGTTGGCCAATTCACCGCGAAGCGCCTTCATACGAAGATCAATCGACCTCGAAAGAAATCTTTGAGACGGGAATTAAGGTAATCGATCTTCTCTGTCCATATCTCAAAGGAGGAAAGATCGGTCTCTTCGGAGGAGCAGGAGTCGGAAAAACCGTCGTTATTATGGAGCTCATTAATAACCTCGCAAAGGCGCATGGAGGATATTCATGTTTCGGCGGAGTTGGAGAGCGAACACGAGAAGGGAACGACCTCTGGCATGAGATGAAGGACTCTGGAGTTCTCGATAAGGCATGTCTGGTTTACGGGCAGATGAACGAGCCCCCTGGAGCTCGCTTCCGAGTTGGTCTCTCAGCCCTTACTGCCGCGGAGTACTTCCGTGATGAAGAGGGTCGAGATGTACTTCTTTTCGTAGACAACATCTTTCGATTCTTGCAGGCAGGCTCTGAGGTTTCTTCGTTACTTGGACGTATGCCAAGTGCTGTTGGATATCAGCCAACCCTTTCAACTGATATGGGTGAACTGCAAGAGCGTATTACGTCGACGAAGAAAGGTTCTATTACTTCAGTGCAGGCGGTATATGTCCCTGCAGACGACTTGACCGATCCAGCACCAGCAACAACCTTTGCACACCTCGATGCGCAAACGATCCTCTCAAGGGGTATCGCTGAAAAGGGTATCTATCCGGCTGTTGATCCGCTGGGTTCAACATCAACTATCCTTGAACCAGGAGTTGTTGGTGAGGAGCACTATGCGGTAGCGCGAAAAGTACAGATGACTCTTCAGCGATACAAAGATTTACAAGATATCATAGCGATTCTTGGAATTGATGAACTTTCTGAAGAGGATAAGCTGACAGTTGCGCGTGCAAGAAAAATTGAGCGTTTCTTGTCGCAACCGTTTTTTGTAGCTGAACAATTTACTGGAACTCCAGGAATCTACGTAAAGCTTGAAGACACCATTCGAAGTTTCAAAGAGATTGTTGATGGTCTTCATGATGATCTCCCAGAGCAGGCATTCCTCTATGTGGGAACTATTGAGGAAGCAAGGGAAAAGGCAGATAAGATGGCTTCATCCATAAAGAAGAAGGCCGCGTAACAAGAGAGGATTCCTAGCATATGAGTACTCAATATACCCTGAAGATCTGTACTCCACGGGGTACGTTTCTTGAAGAGCAGGTTCAAGAGGTAACGATCCCATCAGCAGATGGTGAGGTTGGAATTTTACCCAGGCATACGAGCTATACTGCCGTGCTCGGCACGGGAGTGATGGAGTATCTTGGGATCTCTTCTGATACGAGTCCGCGCCGAATTGTTGTCGCAAATGGTTTCATCCAATTTGAAGGAGATACCCTTCTTGTTCTGGCTGATAGCGTTGATACGTCAGATTCGGTGGACATTGATGGGTATAGCAGTGAGAGAGCAAGCCTACAGAAATTAATTGAGACAGAGAGGATAGACTCCGCTGAATGGGCACGAGCACGATCTGCTCTTGATCGTATTATGGCTATTGATGAGCTTGTTAGTAACTAGCTCACTATTTCGTTACCCTTTGATAACTCCTTTTTTACTTATCAGGGATGTCTTTCATAGAGACAGGCACTCACGGACTAAGTGAGTGCCCTTGCTGTATTTATCACGAGCAATTATCTCCTGACTGAATCTGCCGCCTTAAGCGCTATGTTCTTCCCATGGCTCTTGGCCCCCGTCTTTTGCAGTTTTTAATCGTTCTTCTTCGAAAAATAGCTCCCCCTTTCCTGCGTTCACAAAGGTGACAACAAATTTCGATCCTCTTTCGATTATCAGAGAGATACGCGCAGTGTTATTCAGCAGCCAGTCGGAAAAACTATATGACAAGTGACATCCTTCCTTTTCGTGCAAAAAACAATTTTTTAGCGAATTCCCCCGTAAATCCTCAAATTCAGGAAGTTGAGACATCGCCTCATTCCGGGAACATCGCAATAAGAAGCCCAAAAGAATTAGCGCTGTGTAGTATGCAAGAGGCGAGAGAGCTCGTGCCATATCATGATGCCGTTCGATGGAACATATTGCCTCTTGCAGTCGTCAGATGTGGCAACCGTCAAGTATTAACGGTAGCTGGAAGGGCTACCCATATTTGTGAAATCGAAAAGGCGATTCGATTTTTGACAGGGTGTGATGTCAACTTTATTACGAGTGGCGACGTAGAGTTGTCCGAGGCAACGTTTCTTGCCTATCGTAGTGATGTTTCTTCAGTTGAAGAGATTACATCTGCCCTAAAGGTGCAAGCAGCAGCTAAATCGAGTGTCGATGAGCAGGATAACAACCTTGCTCAGTCCTTAATACCAGCTGACGATACTCGTAGCCCCTCAATTCCCATTCTTGTGGCACGGATGCTCGAGCATGCTATCTCCCGGGAAGCATCTGATCTTGCGATAGAGCCTCTGGTAGACGGAGTGTGTCGGTGCACATTGCGCATTAATGGAATATTGAAGCGGATAGCTATCGAAGGGTATTCTTCAGATATTCATGAACAGGTGGTGAAGCGGACTCGGGTCCTTGGCGGACTCTCCTCCGTGGGGCAAGTACAAGAGCCATTAGACGGTGTTTTTTCAATTCCCCTTCCCTCTTCTCAGCGAGAGATTCGCTTTCACATCTTTCCAACCGTAGCAGGAGCAAAGCTTCACTTTCGGTTGCCTCAAATGAATGACGTTCCGCCCATTTCAGAGCTCGGTCTTAGTGCCAAAACCAGAAACTTCCTCGAATCAGTGCTTGAACGGGATAGGGGCGCAATACTGTTGTCAGGACCAACAGGGAGCGGTAAGAGCACGAGTGCCTACAGTATGCTCAATTATTTGCAGAAACAGTCGCGCTCAATTGTCTCACTAGAGGATCCAGTAGAGCGAGATATCATGGGTATATCACAGACCGATCTCTCGCGACTGAGTACGATTACCTATGCAAATGGAATCCGGCACATCTTACGGCAGGATCCGGATGCTCTCTTTATTGGAGAAATTCGAGACACTCCAAGCGCGAAAGCCGCCTTGGAAGCGGCGGCAAGTGGGCACTTTCTCATTACCTCTATTCATAGTAGCCGGGCTATTGATGCCCTAGAGCGACTTGCCCGGCTCAGTGAAGATAGGCAGCTTGTCGCTGAGGTGATGCAATTGGTAATCTGTCAACAATTAGTTCCAAGCCTATGCAAGAAATGTCGAGTAATCGATCTTCGGGCTTCGGATATCATGAGAGCTCCCGTTTACCAGGCAGTGGGATGTGCGGCTTGCGATCACAGTGGATATTCAGGAAGAACGTTAATTGAAGAGAGCCTCTATTTGACATCTGAATTACGAGAGAGATTTATCGCCGGTGGTATAGGTGAGAGTATGATTTCCGGCCGCAGATTCTTCCAAGGTCTTGATGAGTCAGTGCGTGAAGCGTTGTGTACAGGTTCTGTTGATGTGAGGCAGGTAAAAAGGATTATTGTTCTTCCCACCTGAGAGCTCAACCATATTCAAGAGTAATTTCGAACGGTATGAATGTTACAGGATAGAGAAACTACTTTTATTGCATTAAAGTAGAGGTCAGCGTGGCTGCCAAAATATGTAGGAAGTTCATATTGTTATATGTGATCAGAGCAACTTTGCTATTTTTTCATTGATAATAAGGATTTTTCCCTTAAGTTGGGATCATGTATGGGCTCATAAACAAAGCGATTCAAGGACTTATCACAGAGAAGTTTGGTCACGAGGTGTGGGATGATATTCGTACTCGCGCTGGATTGACTGTTGAGCCATTTCTTTCGATGGAGCAGTATCCAGACTCCATTACCTACGACCTCGTAGGGGCTGCTTCCGATGTGCTCGAACTTCCTGCTGAGCAAGTCCTTAATGAGTTCGGAATATTCTGGACCATGTTTACCGGAGCAGAGGGTTATAAAGATCTGATGGAGACTTCGGGGGAAACGTTCTCTGAATTTGTGGCGAATCTTGATCAACTACATGCGCGCGTAAAGCTCTTATTTCCTCACCTTGATCCTCCGAGTTTTCTTGTAACGGATCGTCAACCAACGAGTCTTAAGGTGCGGTATTTCTCTAATCGAGAAGGACTAAGTCCTTTAGTTGAAGGACTATTTCAGGGCCTAGCAAATCGTTTTGACATCTCTCTTTCTGTGCAACACGAGCACATAGTTGAGAATGGAACCAGCCATGATTTGTTTTCCCTCTCTTGGAAAGAAGCCTCAACCGAACAATCCAGACCAAACACCAAGATTGATGCGTGTACGCAAGGATGTGTCGCAAAGTAATAAGTGAAGAGAGAGATAGTCCTTTGCCGATTTTAAGTCATAATAATTTTCAGAAACTTTTCCCTTTTGCTTTTCAGATCGATTCTGAGCTCCAAGTGCACTATGTAGGGGATGGATGGAAAAAAGTTACCTCCTTGCTTTCAGTGGGCAGCGCTCTTGGTGACGTTTTTAAATTGAAGCGGCCCGTATTGCCCATGGTTTTTGAGGAGTTGGTCGCGCAGAGAGAAAATCTCTTTATATTAGAGCTGAATCAGCCTGTTCCATTTCTCGTACGGGGAAGTTTCTTTTTCCCCGACTCAGCACGAAATTCAGATTCACTGCTATTTATCGGAGAACCGTGGATCAGTAGCGTCAATGACCTGGAAACATCAGGAATGAGCCTCAATGATTTACCTCTGCATCACCCGATGGCAGATCTGCTGTTACTCCTTGAAACAGAGCGTACAAATTTAAAAGAAATGCGTGATTTGTCTGGGAAATTACACACTTCAAATGAAGAGCTTAAATCGAGGGAAGAGATATTAAAGGAGAAAATCAAAGAACAATTAGCACTTGAAGCACAACTCCGTCAGAGTCAAAAAATGGAGGCACTTGGACGACTTGCTGGTGGTATTGCTCATGATTTTAATAATCTTCTCTTTGCAATTAATGGTTATGCTGGACTTGCTCTGAATGCAGTAGAGGGCGGAAGCTCTGCCGCACGGTCCATCCAATGTATTCAGCAGGGAGCCGATAGAGCCGCAGCTCTTATTGAGCAGTTGCTGACATTTTCTCGCCAGACGAACCTTAACTCGGTGTCAATGAATCTCAGTAAGGAAATTCAGGAACTGACTTTTCTTCTACGGCCACTTCTCAGAAACAATATCAGGCTTTCTCTTGCGGCATCAAAGCATGATTTTTTTTGTTGGATGGATAAGAACGCGCTACAGCAAATAATCATGAATGTTGTCATTAATGCCATGGATGCAATGCCTGAAGGCGGTGAGATTGGAGTATGGATTAAGTCTCCTGAGCAAATAGTAGCCTCTGGCCTAGCTCTCGATAGTTTTGTGGAGATAGGAATTCAAGATACGGGAATGGGAATGGAGGATGATGTCCTATCAAAAGTATTTGAACCATTTTTCACTACAAAAGAAGTTGGTAAAGGGACTGGTCTTGGACTTTCTATGGTTCATAGTCTTGTAGGTCAGTGTGGTGGAATGATTGAAGTAGAGTCCAAGATCAATGAGGGTACAACCCTTCGTGTTTTTCTCCCTCGTGTTCAGCCTAAAGAAGAGCACTCTTCCTCACTTATCGATAACCTGTTAACAGAAGATGGTGCTGCTCCCATTCGAGTACTGCTCGTTGAGGATGATCCCCTTGTTCGTGGTATCCTTGTTCAAATGTTATCGAATGCCTCGTTCGAGGTTATTGCGCATAGCTGTCCTATTGCTGCATTAAGAGCATTGAGTGTTCATAAAGAGAAAGTTGATATCGTTGTGACTGATATTGTTATGCCAAAAATGAATGGCATAGAGATGGCCCGTCAGATATCAAATGGAAGCTCTATTCTCCCTACCCTTTTTATTACTGGGGATACAAAGGGTCTGTCATTAAACAAAGGAACACTGCCGCGATATAGCCGCCTTTTACGAAAGCCGTTCTCAGCGATTACGCTCATTCAAGAATTAAGACTATTGCTCAAGGAGTCCGTACCAGAGCAAAGAAAGCCAGGTAAGGAACAAAATAGCGGCAGCCCAATAGAGAAGAGCTCTCTTATGGGCGTCTGACTCTCAGATATCAAATGAAAACATAGTGAACATAAAAACGGAAAAGTTTTTTCGTGTACGCGTAATACTATGTGCTGCTCCCAATATACTACTCGTACCAGCCTTCGGAGGTTCTGTAGGAGGGCAGAGGAGGAGCTTTTAGGGTAAGAAGGGCTTTTAGAATAAGAATGGATTGAGTGCCACTGCTTTCTTGCCCTGAGACCGAGAGACTCTCATATGGGATCCAAAAAAATAAGCACAGGCTGGAAGATTAGCGAAAAGCAGCAGTCGGATATTGAGTGGTTGCTCGTAAAACTTCGATTTTTGTGCCCCATGAAAGAGCGGGTGTCTTCGGCTATAACAGCACCCCCTAACCCTGTGGAGTATGTTGACTCTACAGGCGTCATCTGGCTGGTCTATCGGCACCACATTTTCCCCAGCGACCTCCAGCTATGGATTCATTCAGAAGAGTATAAAACGATTCAATTCAGACAGCGAGGACGACTCATTGAGGAAAGCCACGATTTTTCATCGCTAACAGACCCAGCCCTCCTTGATGCAATCAGAAAGGCGGAAATGCATCTTCAGCAGATAATAAACAAAATAGCCATCTGATTCCACTGACATCTCCCGCGTAGTCCAGGAGAGATAGCATAATAACACTTCAAATGCTGTCGCCCAAAAGTTCAGCAGGGTTTAGAGAGAGAATAAGTCTATGCTGAGCCATGTTGGTTCCTACTTTCATTCCGTTCATCGAATAGGTGTTTTTTAAGTATGGGAACTCGGCACGATTCTTTATAATAAAAACTGAACGAAGGACTAAAGACGAAAACTGGAGCACATGTCTCAATTACGACCAAATGTATGTATTCTACTCCTCAATAGAGAAGGAAAGCTCTTTTTAGGTGAGAGAGTTGACGAGTTCAATCACTGGCAATTCCCACAAGGAGGGGTTGAAGCGGGAGATTCTCCGGAAGAAGCAGTGATTCGTGAATTGCGTGAAGAGCTTGGCATCGGGGCAGAGAACCTGAGAATAATTCACCGGCTAAATTCAACATATTCATACGAATGGGATCAGAGTCGTTGGTATGGGGAGAGCGAATTTTCTGGTCAAAGCCAAACATTCTGGTTAGTTGAGTTCCTCGGTGAAGATTCAGACATCGATCTCCATACATCCGAACAAGAGTTTCATCAATGGCAGTGGATAGAGCCAGAAGATGCGATGAATACGGTGGCCGAGATACGACGCAGTGGCTACAAACATCCTTTGGAAGAACTACAAAAATATTTAAAGACAAAAGACAGCAGCAAGGGAGAATAGCCTCTTCTCTTTCAACTCGACCGTTTCGCGCAATACGCTTACTGAATATACAACTCATTATGAACGATAGAGAAAAAAGCCGATCTATCTGAGTAAGCTACCGAAATATCAGATATGTTTGCATGGAATGCTCTCTTAGAGGAGTAGGCATGCAGCAGAAATTTGACTAGTGATGCCTATTGATAAGACTAGTACCTGAGGCCGTGTTGAATGAAGCTTCGCAGTAGAGTTATTGCTCATTTGCGAACTTCTCATCGAGCACACGACGATAAGGGCAAAGCAGTATGGAGCATTTGAATCAAGAACCGCAGAGCATAGGAGAAATCCTAGATCAGCTCTTACCAGAGATTGATTTTAGGGTGCAGTCTGCTCCCTTATTTCAAGATATTTTTGAAGGAATGAGGGCGTATCAACAAGTACGCGATCAAGGGGAAAGCACTGCTGACTTTGTAGAGCGGTCGTCACATCTGCTAATGAAGTCAATACCTCTTCGGCAGGAAAAAGCTATTCTCCATTTGGAATCGGTGATCGGTGCTGGACATGATGGTGTCGTTCTTAAAGCTCAACTCGAGAATCTCGAGACTGATATCGTAACTCCTGTTGCGGCAAAATTAAGCAGACCTTTTCGAAAGATAAGAAATTATATAGAAAGTTCAGAAGACACATGTGAAGAGATCAGAGAAGCGGCTTCGCAACAGTATGCAGCTCTTACGGAGCTAGCAGTACATAGTCGACTAGATGAGCGCAATTGTTCCTATATTCCCACTCTTCTCTCGGCATCAGTTTTAGAAAGCTTCGATGCAACGGGGGATAGAATTACTCTCTGCGTAATGGAGTATATCGAAGGGAAGTCTTTTGATGAGCTTGCAATAGAGATTCAAGAAGGACTTGCTGATTTCAGAGTACTACGCCCTGCCCTCGATGGAATGATTCGAGCCGTAAGACAGATGAACGAGAGTGGGGTCTGTGTCTGGGATGTAAATCCAACGAATATTCTAATACGAACCGATGATCACGTGTTCGATGATTCTCAAGTTGCATTTATCGACTTTAGTCATTCTTATATTTCAGGGGCCCTCGATTTTTATCGTAAGCATGAGTTTGAGTGGTATCCCGAAATTCCAGAGAATAATGCAAAAAATAAACAAGATATGAATCAACGAGCCATTAGAGCACTCGGTGAGAGTTGGTTTACCGTATCAAAAGATATTGTTCGAGCGAGACAAGACAGAGGACACCAAGCGAAGCTTCTGGAGTCACTTGCTGCTTCTATGCGAGATGGCAAGCAGCCCTCCCTCAATATGATTTCTTCGTTCCTTGATTTGATATTTGACGCTAATAATTGAAACAATATAAGCATACGTGTTGAGGTAAATGTCCCGGTCACTATCCATTTAGCGGGGGCGTACCCTGAGCTTGTTAAGCGCCTACAATGCAGACGTAGGGAGAAGCCATTCTAGAAGAGGTTTACGATATCTTCGAGAGTGTCTGTTGCGGAGTATGAGTACAGATGTATTCGTATCCGAGAAGAAAGAAAGTCGGAGGTTGTTGCAGATATATTCGCTTGTTCAGGAAGTAGATTAGATAGTTCCTCCTGGAGAGCAGTCCGTATTCCGTAGTCTATCCTTGCTGTTGTTGCACGCGTCGTATCAGAAGTAAGAGCTATTCTTCCCTGCTCATCAATTGCCTCTGCTAAAGAATTCACTCCAAGCTCATACGAGGGTCTAGAGGTAAGCACGTACAGCTTTCCTCCGCCATATCGAATGAGAAGTTCCGCATCGGTTTTTTCTTTAATAACATCCGCGATTTTTCTAAAGAGGTTTCCAAACTGCGAAAAACCAAATGCTTTGGTAAATGCGCCACCGGCTGTCAGATCGATTTCAATCAAAGAGAATGATTCATTTTCTTGAATCATTCTGTCGATAAACGTTTGAATGGAGCAGTCTTTGCCCACCTCATATCGAATGACACCTTCTCCAAGTTCTCTATCACTATAGACAATCGTGTTAAGGTCGCGAGTTAATTGATCCGCGTTGTTCTTCTGTGTTCCTAGTTTGGAAAGGATCTCTTTATATTTGTCTAGGATATTTACGGTCTGATTCACTTCTTCCGTGGTTGCACTCTCTGTCTCTCTATGATTTTCGCGCCGATCATGCCACGTAGCATGCGGTGTTCTCTCTTCAGCTGGAGCTATTCCCTTTTTGATCTCTGTAGAGCGTTGCTCGGCATGATTTGCTAGGGCTCTAATCGAATGTGGAGTTAGCGGACTATCTGTTGTTACATGACCGCTTGCAAGAGAGAGTACTCGTCGAAATTTGTTGCTGAGCGATTGAATCAACTTTAGCTCGTCTGCTCGGCGTTGTTGAGAGACTTGAAGTGCTAAGGTTCCTGCCCTTTTTAGGCGAGATAGTGGACCTTCAATTTTTTTATCTGAGGGCTTTATATCTAATTTTGATTCTAGGTATGTAGAGAATCCACGCACTGAATATGGCTTTCCAGTTTCTTGACTCTCTTGGCTATACTCTCGTTGCAACAGATACATATCTTCGCGAAGGAGTGCTGTATGCTCGGCTGCTTGGACTCGCTTGTCGTGGCTTGGAAAGTGCTCTTCACGGGCTTTATTCCAGGCACGTTCAAACGTCTTATAGTTTTTCCCTTGGTCAGCACGGCTGACAATGAATATCTCATCAAATCCAGGGGCATTTGCAAGCCAAGGTGAGCCTTCATAGGCTTCTTCTAGAAGCTTTCGAGTTTTAGATATAAGTTCATCAACATCTTTTTCCAGACCACAAGAGTTAGCAATATTAACACAGGCAAGGTCTGTAAAAGTTGCTTCTATCGGTTGTCCATTGAGTTGTTTTTGAAATGAGTTGAGATGGTCTCTATCATACATGCTAGAAACTGGAAGATTCATCAACGGATGGCAGTTCTCTGCTGGAGATTGAGGGACCCTGGGGAGTGGAGTTTCCAAAAGGCTGCCTTGAGTCTCTTCAGCATGCGAGACTGAGTGCGGAATGTTCGATGACGGGTTCATAAATGGCGACTTCTGTTCGTTTTCTGAGAGATTTTGCTGTTACGTACTGTGTAGATAGGATACGAGAACGATGACGGTAATCAAAAATTTCTGAGGCCCGAGGTTTGGTTCGCAGAAAATGACAACATCATGAAGATAATAAAGAAAAACCAGATACAATCCTTCAATCTTAAGGCAACTCTATAGTATGCTAGCAATCTCAAGTGAATGGAGTTTTGTCAGCAGTGAGTATTGCAACCCTTCAAAAGCCTCAAAAGAGAGTTAAAATTCGGGCCCAAAATGAGGCAATCGCAAGCGAGATCGCCTACACATTTTCCCTGAGTCCCTTAACAAGCCGAATTCTCTCGGCGCGTGGATTTATCCCGGATGATAGTTTGAAAAATTATCTCGTTCCAACTCTTCGGAGTGGTCTCCCGGATCCATCAAGCTTGTTGAATCTCGATCGGGCTGTGGAGAAGATCTGTGACATAAAAGCGAAGAAAGAGAGTATTGCTATCGCATGTGACTTTGATGTGGATGGACTCTCTGGTGGTGCTCTTGTTCATGATTTCTTTCGGAAGGCAGGCATTAAATCTCAGGTATATGTCCCGAATCGATTTACGGAGGGATATGGCCTTAATCCACGAATTATTCGAGAAGCATCGGCGAGTGGCCACAAGTGCCTACTGACGATTGATTTTGGAACAACAAATGAAAAGGAGCTTTTGTTAGCAAAAGAGCTCGGGCTAACAACACTCGTTGTTGATCACCATCACGTTCAAACTCTGCCACCAGCCGATGTCTTTGTGAATCCACAGCAGGCGGGGTGTGGATTTGCGGAAGGGACCTTAGCCGCAGCTGGCTTAGCGTGGTACCTCATTCTTGGACTAAGCAAGGCGTTAGAAGGAAAAGCGGAGTTGCACCCGAAAGAGTTTCTTGATCTCGCTTGTCTTGGAACCATCTGCGATATGGTCCCGCTTCGTGGTGCAAATCGAATTATTGCTCGACGAGGACTTGAGAGCCTGGAGGGTACAAAGCGACCTGGGCTTATCGCTTTAAAGAACGTATGCGGAGTAGGAAGCGGCTCTGTATCGTGCTCGCATGTATCATTCGGAATTGGCCCAAGATTGAATGCGGCCGGACGAATGGTAAGTGGAGAGCTAGTGATTGAACTACTTACAACGAGCAACTCGGGAAAGGCTGAGAAACTCGCAAAGCGACTTAACCGATTGAATCAGGAGAGACAGGCAACAGAGGAGCGGGTGAAGCAAAAAGCGCTGCGGCAGCTCTCTGAGAGAAGCACCACCGGTAATGGGCTAGTCGTATGGGATAAAGAGTTTCATACCGGAGTAATCGGAATTGTAGCTCAGCGCTTAGTCGAGCAGTTTTATCGACCCTCTGCCGTAATGGGTTTTGACCAAGGACACTTCAAGGGTTCAGTTCGCGGAATCCGTGGAGTGAGCGTGATTGAGCTTCTTTCCTCGCTTTCCTCGTATCTCGTTCAATTTGGAGGACATGAGGGCGCGGGTGGATTTTCACTGCAGGTTGACGCAGAAGAAGAGTTTGCGAATGCCTTTGATCAGAAGTGTGCAGAGATGCTTGAGGGGATTGAGAAAGAGCCGAGTGTTGAAGCCGATACGGAGGCACAACTTGCTGAGATTACCCCGGCAATCGTGCGTGAATTAAAACGGTTTGAGCCACTCGGAGTCGGAAATCCAGGACCTCAGCTTTTAGTGCGGGGACTGGAGGTTCGTGCGGTAAAGGTTTTAAAGGAATCACATCTGAAGGTTACGCTTGGTGATGGAAATAATGCTATTTCTGGAATGATGTGGAGAACCCCAGAGCACTCTGCGCTTCGGGTTGGAAATCGGGTTGATGTTGTCGGTAAAGCCGATCTGAATACATTTTTTGGACAAACGGAACTCCAAATGAATCTCCAAGCAGTCGAAGAGTCGACGAGCAAGTAGAAAGAGTATGAGAACTATTGAACGTATCGCTGTTATCTTCTTTATCGCTGGATTAACTTGGTGGCTAGAGGCGCGGTATCGCGTAATTCAAGGAACGAACGCTGAGCTACATATCCGTATTGAGCGTCTCATGGCGCAGAACGCGCGCTTACATCGAGAAAATCGAGCCCTCAATGAGGAAAACAAATTAGAGAATGATACGATTGCCGAAGCTCCAATCTCTCATTCGGCAGTGAATGTATCAGAATTTGTTGGCGATGCTCGTAACATTGAGGAGCAATACGTTGAACCCATTGATGAAGAGCGGGAGCGAGCTATTCAAACAGCAGAGATGCAAACGGCTGCTATTAGTAGATTGCTAACTCTTAATGATGCAGAAAAGGATTCTCTATTTGAAATGTATCGAGCTGCACAGTTGTCAGACGAACCGTATGCTTCACTTGAATCGATTTTAGGTGAACAGCGAGCCAACTTTATCAGAGAGGAAAAGCGGAAAGCATTTTCTCGCTCTGAGATAGAAGAAGTGGAGCGCGATGCGTTCTATTTTTCAAAAAAGCTTGGCTTAAATGAAGATCAAGAACTAGAAGTATTGGATGCACTCACTGATATTCAAAGTCAATTACGAGAAGAGCGGAAAAGCGTAAGCTCATTGCCGATGCGTGACCGGATGCAGTTCATGCTTCGTGAAGCACAGCTGCACCGTAGAATTCTTATGCAAAGGATGCAGAGCATCTTAACGCAAGCTCAGCTTGCTCAATATATTCAGTATGATAGTGAGTCAAGTGCGGCTGATATGGAGATGTGGCACAGTCCGCCAGAAAGCGAACAAGGAGTTGATTGATGGGAAGTCGGAGTATCAGAGGAAAGCACATACTGTTGGTCGGTATCGTATCGGTTGTGACTTTTGGAGTAATCATTACCAGTCACGAATCAATGCTCGGTAATCCACCGTCTGGCAGTTTTTCTCCAGAGCAACATGCCGCTGAGATGACATATCAAGATCCAGACTTAGAGCGACTACGTCAAGCTACTCGCGTTCGACCCAAAGAGCGAATTGTTTGGATGAGTCTTGCAGAGGAGCTCTTAAGAAAAGCTTCGAAAAATGTGATATCTCGGCAAGAGGCATCTCTAGAAGCAATCGGAGCTCTACGAGAGGTCTTAAATTTAAACGCCAAAGATTCCCAAGCCCTTCTTTTGATGGCTGATATTTCATTTGAAATGCAAGCCTTTACCAAGGCGACTGAATTTTACGAACAATATCTTCA
>Ga0181593_10003506_pt1 | contig 14373 bp, 9 predicted proteins | sample 071ome_19_FD_133756 | JGI IMG/M metagenome (GOLD analysis project Ga0181593, IMG submission 133756) | Coastal salt marsh microbial communities from the Groves Creek Marsh, Skidaway Island, Georgia - 071413AT metaG (megahit assembly) | ecosystem: Environmental > Aquatic > Marine > Intertidal zone...
AACGGCGTCCGCACCCATCATAAATCCCAATAAACCGGCCCAGGTAGCGGTAGGATTGTCTGAGTCCCATCCAGCCAAACTACCAATTCGAATCGTCTCTAAAAGATCTCCCTCTCCATAAAAAAGGCTGATAAGACTGGCGGCAAAATTTATGCCGCCCGCAAAACAACCATTACAGTAGAGATTCTGCGAGCTCAAGTCATACCCATGTCGCTGCTGAATTTGATAGGCTTCATACACCGAATCACGAGCGGCTTCCCAGCTAATCCCACTTTTATACAGCCCCAAAACATAGTCATACATTTTTGCGGGGTACTGTTCGTCGCTTAGTGAATCACGAGCAACAGAAGCCATGAATTCCAACTTATTTCGGATCTCTTTATTTGAGGGTAGTGCAGCTAGGGCAAACATGTTCACGTAAAAAAGGGCGATCTCTTCGGTTTCCTCACGGGCAACTGTCCGTATAGGAAGACGTGCAATCTCGCGGGCAATGTCCGGCCGGCCAGGGGCAAACAATCCAAAAAGTTCGGTAGTAAGCTGTGCATCTATCATTTCGGTATGCTCATTGAGATCAGGATTGCCAGTCTGTGGCGGTACGTAGCCTTGCGCCATTAAATCTAACGCACGTTGATTCGATACCCACAGATAATTTTCTTCTTCAGTTGCGATATGGCTAAGCCAGCCATTTTGTATTTGCTGTGGTGTTAACCTAGCGGTGTTATGCTTAAGCATTAGATATTGATACATGTACTCGATGTCGGTATCGTCATCGGCTCCCCAGTGTTGTCTAGGTGATCGGAGTACAAAATCGATGGTTTCCGATAACTGACTAGGCTGACCCTCGTCCCAAATATTGGGTTCATCGGGCATACCCCAATCTTCCCGAGTATAAAAGGCTCCGGTTCTTATCTCTCCTATATTCCCAATTTTATCCATTTCAGTAACCAATCCGGTCCAATTCCCAATCGAAGTACCTAACCAAAAGCCTTCTAGTGCATTGGAATAGCTAGCACGGTCTATATATAAGGTGTCCTGTTGAATGTAGTGACCGCTCCTCTCCACCTTTGAGGTACAGCCTAAAACTAGAAGTAGGCCGAGTAGTATCCATAGGGACCCAAAGAGAATGAAAGATGTTTGTTTATATATAAAAGTGTGTGAAATAGGCATGTCGTAGAACAGAGCTTATTTAACTAATAGCATTTTTTTGGTATCGCTAAATTCGGATGTAACCAGTCGATAAAAATAGACACCGCTAGCAAAATGGTCCGCATCCCATTGAATATGATGATATCCAGCTGAATAATGACCTTCGGTGAGATCCATTATTTTTTGCCCCAAACTGGAGTAGATTTCGATACGGGCAGTGGTAGCCTCTGGTAGGCTAAAACTAATCCAAGTGCTAGGGTTAAAGGGATTTGGATAGTTTTGATTAAGCTTGAATTGTATGGGTTTATCAGGGGAATTAGCTTCGCTTGAAGTAGCTAATCCATTGAGTAGGCCAGGACTGCCTAATAGATTATTGGAGGCTCTCCAAGACTGTGGAAGGGAATTATCTGAGCTTAGGTCGATGAGTTCCAGACTGTATCCTTCACCATCAGCTGCTAATGGCCAAGGGGCAGCATCATCGTATTCAACAGAGTCAATGAGTGAGCCAAATGCGTCAAAAATACGGACTTGATCGCTGCCACCACCTAAGCCGTAATCCAGTTGGCCTAAAATTCTCACGGGATGGGTGTAGATGGTATGGAATAAACTACTATCGCGGACAAGTACGGCATATTCATTGGATTCTAAAGTAGTTCCGGGCGCGAAACGAAATTCATGGCTATTATCGGCGTCTTTTACAATCCAGTCACTTAAGTCCAATGTGTTACTCTTCCCATTATATAATTCAATCCAATCTTCCGAATCTTGTGAATTGTTGGCATTGTACATGATTTCGCTAATGACCAAGCCTAGAGTATCGGTTGATGGACTAAAGTGAGCGGTTATATTTATTCCGGCTTGAATGGTAATAGCCGATTCAGAGGAAACGATATCACCCGTCCAGCCAGAAAATTCGAAGCCATTGCGTGGGATTGCTCGAACTGGAATATCCACTCCACCAAAATATTCGCCAGTCCATTGAGCTTGCTCTATAGACAGACGATTTAACTGAATTTGACCTCTTTGTGGATCGTTAATTTGAACGCTGGTGCTCGTCAGAGGACCAACCCCTAAATGCCCCCCTTGACTACGTTCTTGGGTGTAATATTGCTCTATGTAGGCAGGTCTATCTGTCCCAAAGTTTTTTAGGCTGGTCAATTGGTTGTACCATTCATTCATAGAACCACCCCAAGCTCCGCTTCGGGTTACATTGGCCATATGACGAGGCATTTCGGTATACATTAGACCTGCTAGAGAGTCGATTACCCCATGCACATAATCAGGTTTGAAAGAGGTATTGATAAAATCGGCCGTTCTATTGACAAAACGTGTTCTGAATTCGGCACTGTCAAATAGTTCACGAAGTAATAAGGTGGACCAGGGTGGATTGGGCCAGCCGGGACCGTTGGGCTCTAAGGCAAAATCAAGGGTATTATGCCATGATTGCCCTCCATAGGATAAGTTAAATCCAAAATCAGTATCGTAGAGTATCCAGCGCCATTTACCTGTTTGGCTTCGTTCACGCCATAATTTAGTATTGTTACCTGGCCAATCAGTGTTGGCATAATAGATTTGAGCGACCACATAATCGATATAATTATCCATATCCATCATCTCTTCTACCTTGGTAAAAAGGTTAGGAAAAAGCAGGTTACTCCGTTGAACATATTCGATAAGTGCGTCATACTGTTCGGCCGTACCATGCGAGGCTGCAAAGTAATTGAGTCCTGAGCCATTGTAGAGTAGGTCAATGTTATCGGAGTCAATGCCACTATTACTCTCGACATAATGTTCATTAATTTTTTCGCGAATATTGTGTATTCCCCAATATTCCCCATTTAGGTAAACTACTGCTGGCTGAAAGCCCAGGCCATCAATTTCAGTATTATGGACGAGGGTTTGCATGAGTCCATCTCGCATCATAGCGTTTCCTTGAGATGTAAAGTCATTGCCAGCATTTCGTAGAACAATAGACTCGAAACGGGTAATGTTTTTATTTTCGAATAATTTATACTCAATTTCTCCAAGACCGTATTCAGAGCGGAAAAAAATGGCCAAGGACTTCATGGGGTTTAAGCGACTCCAACCTCCCATTATTTTTGCACCAGCACCGGTTTCGATTTGCTTCACTTTATTTTGATCATAAAGTTCAAAGCCAATAGGAATTTCCCAGTCTTGATTCCAATTCGCATTATCGTGACCATTTCCACCTGTACCATTGGTTCCTACTACATAAATTCCTTCGGTATCACTCCATAAATATTTGGGGTCGGTTGAAACAGACACAATGGGTAAGTTGTGTTGTTCATCAATAAAAAAGGTTTTGGTATGTATTGGGCTGGGCAAAGCGTTCGGCTCTATGGCCCTCAAACGAACAACGGTTGTTTCGTTTATGGTAATTCCGTTGGATGGTAATCTTTGATCACTCTGGGTAGGGATGGAACCATCAAGAGTGTAGTAGATAGCGGTTGGATTAACCACAAAATAGGCTTTGAGTTCGATAGCTTCTGAATAAAATCCACCATAGTGACTTAATTCTGGAAAGGTGAGACGCTTGGTGTACCCTTGGGTTACGTTAGGGTAGTTAGGCGTGGGAATGTTGAAAATAACTCCATCGGCCTCGTTGCTTTGGTCGGAGGTTCGGCCAAATGATTCATCAACTAGCAATGGGGGGAAGGCTAAGCTATCGACAAATTCACCCTCTGCTGTAGTCAGATAAATGGTTTCACCTGACGAGCTTAATTTGAAATTAGTATGCATATATCCTAGATCCTCACTTGGTAACTCAACTAGATCGGCAGGGCCAACAGAGGGGGTAGGAGCTTGGTTATAACCCAGGCTTAAAAAAGGGCGAAGACTAAGATCAGAACTGGTGCTATTAAAATTGTGAACTTGAATAGCAAGAATGTTTTCCCCGGCTTTAAGTAAAGAAAGATGTTCAGTCAACGAAGCTGTCCAGAGTGGATTGCCATAGGGGAGGCGGGGCTCTGTATAATTGTCCGCGGGTGCATTGTAGGCAAGAGGAGCATCCCCTGTGATATTTTCGCGGGCGATTTCAACGCCGTTAAGATAGGCTACAAAAGCGTCATCATAATCGATATGGAGCATCATGTCAATGATGGCAGAGGGATCTGAAATCGTGAATGAACTCCGGGTAAAGATTGACAGAGTCCCTGTGGGTACATCGGTAGCATCATCGTCATCGCCATAACCCAAACCGAATACCCCTTGGGTCCAGCTATCATCGTTAAAATCAGTTTCTACCCATCGACTAGACGTTAAGGCATTGGGAAGAGTGTAACGAACCAAACTTCCGTCTTGTATAGTAGTTTCCCATGCTTTAAAGGAGGGTAGACGATTTTTGTCAGAGGCGAATAAAACATGATAACCAGAAGGAGGTATGTATATGGAAGGTAGGGCGAATTTTTGCAGGTTGTGATCATCGTCACTTAAAAAAAGATTCGATAAAAAGAGTGTATCTGTTGTGGGATTATGTAGCTCTATCCAATCGCTAAAGTCCCCATCTTCGTCTTGTAGCACTGAAGAATTACTAGCGCTTAGTTCATTAATTCGGAGCTGTGCAAGTCCAGCATCGGCCGTTAAAAAGAACACTAGAAAAAGGACCGCTAAGGTCATTACTGGACGAAATATGGTCATGGTATCTGTTGTTATTTGGGTGCACTAATCAATCGACATAATGTACATAAAAAAAGCCCCAATCCGAATGGATTGAGGCTTTAGAAAAGACTAAGAAGTTAATTAGCAATTATCCAGCTAAGTTCTTTAGTGCTTCCGCAAGGGCAGTCACTTTAGTTGGGTTTGCAGAGTTAGCCGCTTTAGCAGCTACGCTTTCCGATAAATCTTCCAGCATACCCGCTTGCTTACGTTCACTCGCCATTTCCGCGCGAGCAATAGATTGACGAATCTCCATAATCTCAGCGTCGCTCAGTTCTCCGTCACGATCTAGCTGATCTACATATGCTTTAGCTAGGTGGAAGGTGGCTGGCCAGTAGATTTTAGGCTGACCTTGAGCATTTAGGTATTCCCATTGAACCGTGTTAGCGGCTGCAATCTCATTCTCAGTCATGAATGGACTTGGAGTGAGTTTGAACAGATCTAAACCACGAGCAATTTCAGAGTTTACAATAACTCCATTATACCAGTACACGCTCCAGCTTCCACCCATAGACATAGATTCGCCAGATACAGGACCGTAATCATGGAATGCAATTTCAACAGGGTTAGAAGGGTCGGTGAAATCAAAAATAGAAATACCACCTTGGTACCACGATTGTATCATGATATCACGGCCAGGTACAGGAATTAATGAACCATTATGGGCTACACAATTTTCGTATACTGTTTGCGGTGCTGGGACTTTGTAGTACTCCTTGAATACCATTTTGCCATTCTCAATGGTGAATATGGCATTTGCTCCCCATTCCATTGGGTCGGTATCACGGCACTTAGGTGCACCACCTCCACCCCACTCATCGGTGAAAATAACGGTGTTACCATCATTGTTAAAGGTAGCCGAATGCCAGTAAGCAAAATTTGAATCGGCTACGGCATCAATACGCACAGGGTTTGCAGGATCACTGATATCTAAAAGCAGTCCGTATCCCTCGCATGCACCACCAGCTAAACCTAATTCGGGGTATAAGGTGATATCATGACATTGATCAGGACCTCTTCTAGCGGTAACATCTTCCTCGCCACCACCAAACATCTCTTCGATGATGGACTGAATATTTGCGCGAAGTGTGGTTGAATCTTCTGCAGTAGGTGCCCCTTCGCCCCCACGCTCTTCAACTACATTTGCTAAAAGGCCTTGTACAAAACGACCTGGAAGAACGCGCTCAGTTCCACCGCGTACGTAAGTGAAAGCACCAGCAGCTTTGGCTGCTTCAATCGCAGCAAGATCAGCAGGAGCTAAACCGTGAGTTGGAGGAGCTTGAAGATCCTCGAATATACGAGGAGAGCTAACAATGGCAGCATCTTCAGGGCTGTCTAATGGCACTTTGATTACTTCGATTCGGAATAAAGCAGAATTAGGATCTTCCTCCGGTTGAAGGTCAGAACAACCTGCTAATTCTTCGTCTGGACGAACTACATAAGATCCAGAAACATAGACATAGATATTTTCATTGTCATTTGGATCTTTTAATACCGAGTGAGTGTGAGAACCACGACAAGTTTGTACGTTAGCAACATACTCAGGGTTTTGAATATCAGTAATGTCAAAAATACGAATTCCACGAAGTCGCACTTCACTCACCGCTTCTCTAACACCTTCAGTACCACAGTCAATACGGCCTTCTAACCCCTCTCCAGAGACAAAAAGAAGATTTCCATATACAGAAACATCACTCTGTGAGGCTGGGCATTCGTAATCGTTTACAAGGACAGGATTAGCTGGATCGCTGATGTCCCAAACGATTACACCATTGTAATTTCCTTGGAAAGCATAGTTCCCTTTAAAGGCTAAGTCTGAATTGGTTTTACCGATGAACTTTTCAGGAGGAGGAGTTTGCGATAGCACTTCCAAATTCCATACGGCTTCTTCCGCATCAAAAAGACCCGCATCAAGGCCAACACGAGGGTCGGGTGTAGGTACCACAGCTTCTGCAAGCGGTGCTACTTCTGGTGCATTAACAGGAACCATGGCGGTTTCTTGAGAAGAGCTACAACTCATAAGAGTAGCTACTGCTATAAAAGAAACCCACAGCGCTGAACTAACACGGTTTTTATTCATAAATAGTGTCATTTATTTGTGATTTGTGATTGGTTATTGTTGTTTTTAAACGTTCGTTTTAAATAAAAGTTAAAAAGTCAGAGTGGATAATTGTTGATGAGTTTGCCAAAGCTGCTGTATGGGTTATTGAGCAAGCATAAATGAAGTAACTATTCAGATTAAACTAATTATATAATCCAATGATATGATAAAGTTACTAAGCCCTTATTTAGTTACTCAAGCCAACTACTTCCATAAGCATGAGACGCATGCGTTCTATTTCGGTTTTCTGATCAACATTGATTTCGCCTGCAAGCTTGCCAATTTGTACTTCCTGTGCAGCTCCATCGGTTTCAACCAAATCTTTCACCATGATTATGGCCCCGGTATGGTGTTGTATCATATAGGTTAAAAACAAGCGGTCGAACTCTGTTCCTTTTGCTAGAGCTAATTCCTCGAGTTGTTTTTTGGTTAACATACCAGGCATGCTGGAATGATCATGCATGCCAGAATGATCCGTACCTTCATGGCTCATTTCGCTTTCGCCGTGCTCCATATTGCCATGATCCATACCTTCATGGCTCATTTCGCTTTCGCCGTGTTCCATAGTGCCGTGATTCATACCTTCATGGCTCATTTTGCTTTCGCCGTGCTCCATAGTGCCGTGATCCATACCTTTATGGCTCATTTCGCTTTCGCCGTGCTCCATATTGCCATGACCCATACCTTCATGGCTCATTTCGCTTCCATGCATCATTTGATAGTGATTATTATCCATATAGCTGCCGTGTTTATTAAAATGTTTGACGGCATGCGCTACTTGAGCCGAATCAAAAACCAATGAAGGCTCACTACCTGGTTCAATAATGAGTTGAAGCCCATCTATGGTTACTTGAGGCACCATTTGTTTTCGGTCGTGCAACCAACGTTGCATGATGCCGATTTCATCTTTTTGGGCATTTATAATTCGTTTTGTCAAAGTAACAACAGAAGGGCTAGCGTTGTTTACACTAGCCATACTTGACATGATAAGGGCTTGAGCATGATGACCAATCATACCCGCCATAAAGTCAACATCTGGCTGGGTGAATTGCATTTTAGCACTATCCTGGCGAGCCCAAAATAGTTCACTAAGATCAGTTCTACCCACTCTTTTATCCACTAATGTAGAGGTAGTCACCTCAGATTCAACCAATGAACTCGCAGAATTTAGGTCATTGTTCTGCATGTTGTTTGTGGTAGAGCAAGCCATAATACCGATTGAAAACAGCATGACTGCAGGAAGGATATGAATTCGCATAAGAATTTTCTTTTAGATACAGGAATTTATTGTAACAATAATGCACCGTCATTTATTGACAGTATGAATCCACAAATATAAATGATGTAGGTGAAAAAGCCTTGTAAAAATATTCTAAGTCCATCAATCGTCATAAATAGCTCCCGTCAGAATAAGCCAATAGTTTCCTTTAAGAGGATGGCATTCACCCATACTTATGTAGAATGGTAAATAAAACAGGAATTAAAATTAAAAATATGGAATATTTATACTATCAATTTATACAAACTAATTTATAAATAGTATGTGCTGTCATTATAAAGCCAATAGGTAAAATTTTTGATAAATAGTAAAATTTAAATATATTTATACATCAGTTATTTATAATGTATTACTATAATCTTACCAATTAGATGGAAATAAAATTCGTAAAACGATCAGTTGTAAAATCTTCAAAAAAGCGTTCTTCTAAATTTAAACCATTATTAGAAGCTATTGAAAAGTTAAAACCAGGAGGACAGGCTGTTGAAGTACCTTATAACAATGATAAGTCTGTAAACTCAATGAGAACGGCTGTATATCAATTTTGTCGTCAAAAAGATTACACAGTAAAAAGTCGTAGAGATTCGACTAATAAAAAAATCTATTTTTATAGAGATAAATAGGTCACAAAACCGTACTCCATTGAAGATATTTATTACGAATATCTTCAATATTTTTTTCTAGAGTAGTCTCGTTCCAATGGTCAGTTGATATCGAAGGATATACATGAGCGGTAATATTACCTCCCTTTGTAAGTAGTGAACCGCCTTTGCTTAATTTGGTCGTTCCTTCAAAGTATACAGGTACGATAGGATAGCTTAAGTCCAGAGCCATCCGAAAGGCTCCTTTCTTAAAGAGGCCGATGGGCATTTCATGTTTTCTTGTTCCTTCTGGTGCAATTAAAATGGAGCGGCGATATCGATGTATCTTTGTATAGTTATTTTGTAGGGTTTGAATGGCTTTTTCACGATTCCCACGTTTAATAAATATCTGTCCAGTTAACCTTCCCAATAGAAAAAAGAACGGGAAATATTGCATTTCCCATTTTGCCACGAAGCGAACTCGTTTAATACCCAGTGCAAGAATAGTTAATATATCTAAGGTACTTGCATGGTTGACTATGTATATAGCAGGCGTATGAACATTACCTGTTAGAATCGAATCATCTTCTAATTTCGTTTGGTGATATTCGGTGAGAAAAGTAATACCCAGCACCCGAAGCACGATTCTTGATAATAAGGGTGCAACTTTTTCCAAAATCCAGTCAGTCAATTTGCCTAAACTAATCACGACAAGCACACTGACGATGGGAATGAGCAGCGAAAAAAGGCCAATAAAGAGTAGAATACCTAGAATACTTCTAAGGTAATCGATAAAGGTTAAATTTTCGGTCATAAGATTTTTCAACTAATGGCGACTAAGAGCAACTAAGGGCGAAAAGCATCTTCTAGGTGTACTAATCTATTGTCTTGAGGATAATACTCAATTAAATCGAACCTCACCTCTCTGTCCCAAAACTTTTTTCCTCTTGCCCACCATTCATAAGCCGAAGCTATCCTATTAAACTGATCCGAATGTAAGTGCTCTCTTGGTCTGCCAAATTGATTGCTGCGTCTCATTTTAACTTCAACCACGACTAAAAGACCCTTCAAGTCAATAATAAGGTCTATTTCATACTTTTTGACCCGTAGATTCTGTTCTAATATGACCGCACCCAAGTCCTCAAAATAGCGACATACTATCTGTTCTGCCTGACGGCCAAGTTCCGTTGCAGTCATTTTTTTGGCGGTATTCATTAAACCGTATCCAACCCCTTACTTAGTTCAATCCTGAGTATCTATTCACTAGAAGTCTATCCATTCCTCGGTCTCAGCTAAACCTCATTGGTTCGTGCCTGTTTATCATAAGAGACTACAAAAAGGAAAGCCTTACTTTTTTTCCTCAGAGGTGGGGGAAAGTAGTTCGCTAAGGCGTTCTTTTGCCTCTACAAAGCGAACCAATTGTTTTAGTAGGGTCAAGTTCTTTTTAGTGATAAACGGAAGTAAGGCATCGGTAAACCGTTCAAACATGACTAAAAAGTCATTATAATTTTGAATCCGCTCCTTAAATTCTTGGCTTGCAGGATCTAATCCATCGCTCTCCGTTGTATCTACTTCCAACAAGGAAACGCATTCTTCGAGTCGAGCTCGTATCGGCGCAATTTCTCGCTGTTGGCGCTCACGAATGATGGTGTTAACAATCTTCCAAACGTCGGTTTCTGCTGAAAAATAATCCTTACGATCACCCTCGAATTGCACTTTATGAATGAGTTCCCAATCCAATAATCTTCGTAAATTCATGTTGGCATTTCCCCGGCTAATACCCAAAATAGACATGATTTCATCGGTATGCAGAGCTTGACTTTCGGCATACAATAATGCGTGAATCTGTGACATAGTTTTATTGATTCCCCAGGAAGACGCCATGTCCCCCCAAAGCTGAACAAACTCATCTCGAGCGGCCAAATAGGATGTAGAATGTTTTGACATAATTACTAAGACCTATTCCCTTGGGTTAATGTAAACGCCAACGCATTCATTACTTTGAGCTAGATTGAGCGTTAGTATCAGAAGCCGATGATTCACCAGACGTAGCTCCACCACTGCTCGTTTGTCCCACTGATTCGGAAGTTTCTTTACTTGAGTTTTTATCCGTGGCTGAGGGGGAAGAACTAGCCGGATTGGTGCCTTTGTTCTTATAATCGGTTACATACCATCCATCGCCCTTGTACACAACTCCACCACCGCCTGTTATTACTCGTTTAACAGTTTGTCCAGTGGTAGGGCAGGTGGTTAAGGCGTCGGCACTAATTTTTTGTTGAAGGTCGAAGGTGGTTCCATCTTCCCGTTTATAGGTATAGGTAGGCATAATGCGTAAACAAAAAGAATTAGAGTTGAAGTTCTAGGGTTTGTTCCACTCCATCCCGAATAATGGTGATGGTGGTTTTTTGGCCTACTTCAAGGGTATTTAGGGCACCCATATAGCCATAAATATCTTCGAGAGGAGTATCGCCTAAGGCAACGATAATATCCCCGCTTTGCAGCCCAGCATTTTGGGCTGGTTGCCCAGGATTAGTCCCTGTAATCCGCATTCCCACTCCTTCAAACCCATAATCAGGTAAAACACCTAAAGTAGGACCGTTTAAAGTCATGCTTTGGCGCTGTTCTCCTGGAGCTTCAACAAAAGGTAGCTCATTTTTGGAAACCGACCCAAGGGCATCGATCATTCTTGCAACATGGTCTACGACTAATTCTTGCCCTTCTACTTCGATGTACGCAAGATCGTCAGAAGGGCGATGATAATCTGAATGGGTATCGGTAAAATAGTGGAGTACGGGAATGTTTTTGTAATAGAAACTGGTATGGTCACTGGCTCCCGTACCATCTTGAACCAGGTTTAAACTCAGGGAATCTTCATTAACAGCGAGAGCTAATTCTGACCATTTTGGAGTGGTGCCAACTCCGAATATAAGTAGGTTTTTATCGCTCATTCGCCCAATCATATCCAAATTAATCATCGCTTTGGCTTGAGATAAATCAACGGTTGGTTCCTCAACATAATGGGCGGAACCTAGTAGTCCCATTTCTTCTCCAGAAAAAGCCAACAGGAGAATATTATCGACCGGTGGATTTTCAGAAAAATAATGAGCCAGTTCTAATAAACCCGCTGTACCCGAGGCATTATCGTCCGCCCCATTATGTATTCGAGGGGTATCTCCTCGGTACAACGATCCAAAAGAGCCATAGCCCAAATGATCATAATGGGCCCCAATAATCACGTACTCATTCGTGTTTGAACGGCCTGGAATCCAACCCACCACGTTGTTGGCAACTCTACGTTCTCCTTCGGCATCATCGCTGGCGTGAGGATTGATTAAGCGTGCGGTGTTAATAGTGAAGGCCTGCAAAAAAGTACCATCATCTCCCTTAGGTTGCACTCCAAACTCCTCAAATTTCTGGATGATGTAGTTCGAGGCCAACGCTTCAAATTTAGTGCCTGACTCACGTCCTTGCAAAGAATCAGAGGCTAAAAATTCAATGTGAGAATATATATCGCTAGCGCTAATATCGGGACTAAAAGCATTAGAGCCCGAAGTGCTAGGTGAGTCGCTGGGACTGCACTGCAACCAAGACAGGCTACTTAGTAGAATTATAAGAAGGAAGGAATACGGTTTATTGAACATATAACTATTAGACATATAAAAAAGCATAAATGGTCTGTTGGCGAATTACAAAAATACAACAATACTCATCTAAAAAACATTCTACTTGCTAGTGGTTAATAAAAGAATGTATTTTTAAAAGTGGTTAGGGGTGTCCAACCGAGTGAGTTCAGTTACACCATGTTAAATGGTATAACACGGGCTTACGAATTTGGACTGAGATCATACCCTTGAACCTGAACCGGATCATACCGGCGGAGGAAAACCTGTTCACATCTTGACTTGTTAACCTCCTCCTTAATCAACAATTAATGGAGGAATCATGTATTCTATTCTATCAAAAAGAATAATAGATACGGCATCTAAATGCAGTAGAAGTCTTAAAACATCTATTATTTTACTCATCACATTCTTAGTCCCAATTTCTACTTGGGCACAAATAAAATCTGCTGGACCGGCACAAAATGCGGTTGAATTAAGCGGAATCATCCTCGATATAAACCAGGGTGATGCACTCATTGGGGCAAATATTTGGATAAGTCCAAAAGGGGAACCTGAGAAAATACTTCAAGGATTCAGTGCCGATGCCAATGGGCGATTTCGAGGTATTTGGTCAGAAGCTTTTGCTGAGGGTTACGCTGATCTAGACCTAAACGTTAGCTATGTAGGCTATACCTCATTGCACTTTCCATTGGAAACAGCTCTTCAAGAAATGGAAAAGGCCAGAGAAGCGACAGTCGATCAACTTTGGGTCATTCGTTTGCAAGCAGAAAATGAGCTGGAAGCTCTGCTCATTAAGGGTGTTCGGGCAAAAAGTTCTGATCCAGTCAGTCAAACTACCTTATCACCGGTGCAACTAGAGCAAAGTTATCGAGGACAACAGCCTATTTTTTTATTAGAAGGCCTTAGCCCGTCGGTGATTTCGTTTAGTGAATCCGGTACCCGCATGGGTAATTATGGGGGTATGCGTCTGAGAGGGATTGCCCAGGAACGCATCAACATGACCTTAAACGGAATTCCCCTTAACGATATGATAGATCATGGGGTATTTTTCTCTAATTTCACCGACTTGGGAGCCAATTTTGAATCGGTACAAATTCAGCGTGGGGTTGGTATCGCACCCAATGGGGTAGCTTCCTACGCCGGAAGTGTGAACTTTGAAACGGTTCGACTCCAAGACAGAGAACGAGGAGGTGAAATGAATGGAGGTCTAGGGTCCTTTAATACCTACCGGCTATCGGGGAGTGTTTCTTCTGGGCTTATTGATGATCGCTGGTCGCTTTATGGAAGTTATAGCTCTCTACAATCAGATGGATTTCGGGATTACACCGCAACCAACGCCTACTCCTTTTTCTTTTCTGGGGCCTATATTGGAAATCGTCATTTGTTCAAATGGAATGCCTTTGACGCCCGCTCGAAGAATGGTCTTGGTTATTTGGTTGCCACTAAATCTCAAATAGAGGCCGACCCGCGCATCAACCTGTTAGACCCCAATGATAAAGATGATTTTGGGCAACGATTAGTGCAGTTTCAACACTCTGTGACTATTGACCAGAGCAGTTCGCTCCAATCTTCGTTGTATTATGGGGGTGCGGGTGGAGATTTCTTTTATACCTATTATGATGAAAATGGGAGCTTGGCTCAGATTAATTATCCATTGTACAATGATCATTATGGGTTTATGAGTACCTATTTTTATGAGCAGGAGCAGTGGAGTTTTAGTACGGGAGTGCATGTGTACCGGTTTAATCGAATTAATGAGGAATCGGTTACTCCTAATTTTGAGCAGGCCTATTATAATGAACAATCGTATAAAGATGAGCTGAGTTGGTTTGGTCGTGCGCAGTGGCAGGCGGATAAACTTCAAGTTCAAGCCGACTTGCAAATTCGAAGTATGCGTTTGACGGTAGAGCCTGATTATGAGTTTATAGATAGACCCTCGGAGGGAGATTTACTCTATGATTGGACCTT
>Ga0181593_10003509_pt1 | contig 14367 bp, 13 predicted proteins | sample 071ome_19_FD_133756 | JGI IMG/M metagenome (GOLD analysis project Ga0181593, IMG submission 133756) | Coastal salt marsh microbial communities from the Groves Creek Marsh, Skidaway Island, Georgia - 071413AT metaG (megahit assembly) | ecosystem: Environmental > Aquatic > Marine > Intertidal...
AGTTCAAGAAGCTGCGCAAACGCATCGTGCGCCAAACACGCGAGGCTATTGAGCAATACGGCATGATCGAACGCGGCGCCAAATGGCTGGTTTGTCTGTCGGGGGGAAAAGACAGCTACACGCTATTGGCAGTGCTGCACGAATTACAGTGGCGCGGCATGTTGCCGGTTGAACTGCTGGCGTGCAATCTGGATCAGGGGCAACCGGGGTTTCCATCAACCGTGCTGCCCGAGTTTCTGGACAAGATGAAGGTCCCGAACCGGATCGAGTATCAGGACACCTATTCGATCGTGAAAGACAAGGTGCCAGCTGGCCGAACCTATTGCGCGCTCTGCTCGCGTTTGCGGCGAGGGAACCTATATCGCATTGCCCGCGAAGAGGGCTGTTCAGCCGTGGTACTGGGCCATCACCGCGATGATATCCTTGAGACATTCTTTATGAACCTCTTTCACGGCGGGCGCTTGGCGACGATGCCGCCTAAGCTGGTCAACGAAGAGGGCGATCTGTTCGTTTACCGCCCGTTGGCCCATGTCGCCGAAGCCGATTGCGAGAAATTCGCCAACGCGATGAATTATCCGATTATTCCTTGCGATCTGTGTGGCTCGCAGGACGGATTGCAGCGCCAGCAGGTCAAGATGATCCTTGATCAGTGGGAGAAAAACAGCCCCGGACGCAGGCAGGTGATGTTTAAGGCGCTGACGAATATCCGCCCGTCGCACATGCTGGATCCCAAGCTTTTTGACTTTGCGGGGCTGGCTTTGCCGGAAGAAACACCCGAAAGCGACGATATTCCTGTTCTGCGTTAATCTGCTGCAAACAGATTTGGGATTAGAGTGGCCGAAAGATCAACTGATCGGATTGGCCAATGACGCATCGCTTTCAAACATTGCTGAAGTCGTTTTTGAACGGACCGCAGATCGCGGTCTTTGCCCCTGCAATTGCTTTGGGAGCGTTTTGGTTTGGTGGAGAAGCGGCGCTTTTGACCGCCGCCTTGCTGACCCCCGGCCTGTTGATTTTATCGTCGCGCGGGGCCTCGGCGGATACCATGCAAAAATCCCCACTGCAGGACGCACTGGCGCATTTGGGCAGGCTTCAGTCTGACTGCGCAGGAAGCGGGCGCAAATCGGCGTGTTTCGTTTTGGCCTTAGACGATCCAGAGGAACTGACGACCCGACATGGTGTAGCTTCGGTGGATCGTATTTTACTGGACGTGCAAACGCGTATTTCAACAGTGCTACGCGGCGCAGACCGGACGTTTCGGATTGCAGACAATCGTTTTTCCGTAGCACTGGCACCTTCAACGCGTTGCACCCTTGAAACCGGTATTTCCCTGTCGGGAAGGCTGCAGGCGGCAATCGAAGCGCCCTATCATCTTGAAGGTGCCACGCTTTATCTTAGCACTTCCTGCGGCTTTTGCCTGACAACCAAAAGCCCAGAAGCGACTGGGACAAGTATATTAGAAGCGGCCCAGATCGCACTGGAAGAAGCCCGTGGTCAGGGGGGCGGCGCGATCCGCGCCTTTACCGAAGCGATGAAAAACCGCAGCCTGTCGCGCAACCAGATCGCGGATGAGGTACAGGAGGCTCTGGAAAACGGTCAGATCCGGGCGTGGTTCCAACCACAAGTGTCTACTGACACAGGGGATGTCACCGGGTTTGAAACGTTGGTACGGTGGGAACATCCCGAACGCGGCCCCCTACCGCCTACCGATTTTTTACCGGTGATCGAAAACGCCGGCCTCATGCCGCGCTTGACCGACGTCATGCTACAGGAAGCGTTGCACGGGCTAACCACATGGGATCGGGCAGATCAAACGGTTCGCCAGGTCAGCGTCAACCTGGCGCAGTCCGAACTGGCCGACCCGCAGCTTCCTGATCGCATCCGCTGGACCCTGGACCGGTTCGATATTCCAGCGACCCGTTTGGGCATCGAAGTCTTGGAAGACGTGGTCTCTCACAATGCGAATGATGTTGTCACGCGGTCTTTGGCCGATCTGTCCAAAATGGGTTGCCCGATTGATCTGGATGATTTCGGAACGGGGCAAACCTCAATCACATCAATCCGCCGCTTGTCCATTTCACGCCTGAAAATCGACCGTTCATTTGTCACGCGCCTGAACGAAGATCATGAACAACAGCGCATGGTCGAGGCGATCTTGACCATGGCCGAACGACTGGATTTGGAAACCGTCGCCGAAGGGGTCGAAACGGTTGGAGAGTACTCGCGCGTGTCACTTTTGGGGTGCACCCACATTCAGGGATTTGCGATTGCGCGGCCCATGCCGCTAGAAGATACGATTCCCTGGATCAAGCGGTATCGGGCCAAACTTGTGCAGACTCCGCGCATCGAGGGCCGCAAAGCCTAGGCGAAAGGCCGCGAAGGCGCATATATCGTGGAAAAGCGCTTGACCTTTCTATCCCTGATCTGTTGAACCACCGTGAAACAGAAACAGGTGGCGGTCCCGATGGACGAACAGAATAGAAATCTTATCCTTGCAACGGTTCTGAGCTTTGTTGTGATCCTCGTTTGGTTCGTACTGTTCCCACCGCCAGAACAGCCCGCAAACGATCCGAACGCGCCTGTCGCCGAGCAATCTGTAACAGACGCCGCGACCGGACAGATCTCCTTGCCCGCCGGGGACAGTGACTCTAGCGCAGCAATGACCGCACCCGAAGGTCAGGCTGTCGCCGAAGAAACCCCGCGCCTGACCATCGAAACCGCCCGCATCGAGGGTTCGATTGCCCTAACCGGCGGCCGTATCGACGACTTGCGCCTGAAAGATTACCGCGAAACGCTGGATGATGACGCGCCTATCGTAACGGTGTTTTCGCCCATGGGCACTGACGGCGCCTACTACGCCCTGCACGGCTGGACCGCTTCGGCGGGTCTGGACGCTGCTCAGGTTCCCGGGCCAGAAACACCGTGGCAGGTTGAAGGCAACGACACATTGACCGAAACCTCGCCTGTAACGTTGGTTTGGGACAACGGTTCCGGCCAGATTTTCCGCCGCACGATCAGCGTGGACGAAGACTATCTGTTCTCGGTCACCCAGTCGGTCCAGAACAACGGTGGCGACATCACTCTGCGCCCATATGGTCTGATCCGCCGTCATGGGGAACCCGCGGACGCGAAGAACTTTTTCATCCTGCACGAAGGCATGGTCCGCATGTCTGATGGTGAGCTTCAGGAACTGAAGTACCGCGACATGCCGGATTTGGATTTCGACGCCCGCGAAGGCACCACTGCCGAACGTCTGGACGTTCTGGAAAATGGCTGGATCGGCTTTACCGACCACTTCTGGATGACGACGCTGATCCCTAACCAGTCCACTGGCTTCCGCTCGGTTGCGAAGTACTTCGAAAGCCACGACATCTACCAAACCGAGGCGGTCGGCTTGCCCGTCACGATTGCGCAGGGTGCTACCGCTGAAGTTACCACCCAACTGTTTGCAGGTGCAAAGGAATGGGAAACCATTCGCAACTATGAACGCGCGGGCATTCTAGGCTTTCTGGATAGTATCGACTGGGGCTGGTTCTTCTTCCTGACAAAACCGATCTTTGCGGTTCTGCACTGGCTGAACGCGACAATGGCGGGCTTTGGCATCGCCGGTTCGATGGGCTGGGCGATTATCGGCCTGACGTTGCTGATCAAAGCGATCCTGTTCCCACTGGCCTACAAATCCTATTCGTCTATGGCACGCATGCGCGAGCTGCAGCCGAAGATGGAAGAGATCAAAGAAAAGGCCGGAAACGACCGTCAGAAGCAACAGCAGCTGACGATGGAGCTATACAAGAAGGAAAAGGTCAATCCTGCATCGGGCTGTCTGCCGATGTTGTTACAGATCCCTATCTTCTTCTCGCTCTACAAGGTGATTTTCGTCACGCTGGAACTGCGTCACGCGCCTTGGATCGGCTGGATCAAAGACTTGTCCGCACCGGATACCACCTCGATCCTGAACCTGTTCGGCTTGCTGCCTTACGCAACACCAGGGCCGGACTCGATCTTCTTTATCGTCAGCCTTGGCGTATTGCCGATCCTGCTGGGTATTTCGATGTGGTTGCAGCAGAAACTGAATCCGCAGCCAACAGATCCGACCCAGGCGATGATCTTTGCGTGGATGCCTTGGGTCTTTATGTTCATGCTGGGCAGCTTTGCAAGCGGTCTGGTGATCTACTGGATTGCCAACAACACGATCACCTTCACCCAGCAATATCTGATCATGCGCAGCCACGGTTATAAACCGGACGTCTTCGGTAACATTAAATCCAGCTTCAAAAAGAAGCCAAAGGACGAGAAAAAGTAATGGCGCATGTCGCGGAAATCTGGCGGCACCCGATCAAGTCGCACAGCCGCGAGCGTATAGATCAAGCCGAATTGACCCAGGGCAAGGGATTGCCCTGGGATCGTCGTTGGGCGGTTGCGCATGAACGGTCTTGTTTTGACGTGGACCGCCCCAGATGGCAGCCTAGCAACGAGTTTTCGATTGGCACCAAATCCCCGCGTTTACAGGCAATCAACTGCTACACCGATCCGGCCTATCGCACTCTGACCCTCAGCCATCCAGACCGTCCTGATCTGACGATCAATCCCGATGATGACGGTGACGCAGGCGAATTTATCCAATGGGTGATGCGCATCTCAAATGGCGGGAAATATCTGCCAGCCCGTCTGGTTCGCGCCGAACAAGCGATGCATGATACAGATTACCCAAGTATCTCGCTGATCAACATGGCGTCGCATCGTGCGTTGGAAGCCTTTATGGGGCAAAGCCTGAACCCAATGCGTTGGCGCGGGAATCTGCTGGTCGAGGGGCTTAAGCCTTGGGCCGAACGTGAATGGATCGGCAAAACCATCCGCATCGGCAGCGTCGAATGCGAAGTGCGCGAACACATCCGCCGTTGCAATGCGACGATGGTTGATCCGGCAACGGGTGAAAAAGACGCCAACACATTGGCGGCGCTGCGCGATGGCTTCGGTCATCAGGATTGCGGCGTTTATCTGGTCGTCACCAAGGGTGGCTGGCTTAATCAGGACGACACGGTCGAGGTATTATGATGCAGATCCGCTTTCCTTTGGCCGATGAGCCTGATGCGATAACCGCTGAAAAGGGTCGCTTGCTTTTCGCGGGTGAAACCGAATTTCTAAAAGGCGTGGTGGCCATGGACGGCCTGCCGCCAGCCGACCGGATGGAGGTATGTTTTGCTGGGCGATCGAACGTCGGAAAATCCAGCCTGATCAACGCGCTGACGGGCCGCAAAGGCTTGGCGCGCGCATCAAACACGCCGGGCCGTACGCAAGAGATCAACTTTTTCACCGCTGCCGAAAGCCATTATCTGGTCGACCTTCCCGGCTATGGCTTTGCCAATGCGCCGCTTGCCGTAGTTGAAAAATGGCAGCGCCTGTTGAAACAGTATCTGTCTGGGCGTCAGTCTTTGCGACGCGCCTTTGTGCTGATCGACTCGCGCCACGGGATCAAAAAGGTTGATGAAGACATCATGGACCTGCTGGACAAAAGCGCCGTAACCTTTCAGGCCATTCTGACCAAAGCCGACAAGGTGAAGGAAAAAGAGCGCGAGAAGGTGATCGAACAGGTTCGTGAAAAGCTGGCCAAGCATCCGGCTGCCTATCCCGAGCTGATCGTCACGTCCTCGGAAAAGGGTTGGGGCATTGCGACTTTGCGGGCGTTGATCGCAACATTGGTATAATCGCAACCCTTGCGAATTTTCGCGGCACGTCGGATAACGTTGCGGAACCCCGAGGAACAACGATGAAGAAGCAAACCATGAACCGCGACTGGATCGCCACTGCCCGTACCCTCTCTGAAGCTCTGCCATATCTACAGCGTTACCATGATGCGATTGTGGTTATCAAACTTGGTGGTCACGCGATGGGCAGCGACGAAGGCATGGAGATGTTCGCGCGTGACGTGGTGCTGATGCAGATGGTCGGCGTAAAACCGGTTATCGTGCACGGCGGTGGGCCGATGATCAACGCGATGCTTGAGAAACTGGATATCCAGTCCGAGTTTGTGAATGGCAAGCGCGTGACAGATGCGGCCACTGTCGAAGTGGTTGAAATGGTGCTGTCCGGCGTTGTGAACAAAAAGATCGTTCAGGCGATCAACCGTCAGGGTGGCAAGGCTGTTGGGCTTTCGGGCAAAGATGCAAATCTGGTGACGTGTGACCAGACCAACCCAGATCTGGGCTTTGTCGGCACGCCGAACGATGTAGACCCAACGATTTTGCGCGACCTGTTGGGTAATGACACCATTCCGGTGATTGCCCCATTAGGCGCCGGTCGCGAGGGCGAGACGTTCAACATCAACGGCGACACAATGGCGGGGGCAATTGCTGGTGCGTTGAAAGCGGATCGTTTGTTGCTGCTGACCGATGTGTCCGGCGTGAAGAACAAGGATGGCGAGCTGGTGACCCAGCTGACCGCAGGACAGATCCGAGACATGACCGACGAAGGCACGATTGCAGGCGGAATGATCCCTAAAACGGAAACGGCCTTGCATGCTTTGGAACAAGGTGTTCGCGCGGTGGTCATTCTGGACGGACGCGCCCCGAACGCCTGCTTGCTGGAACTTTACACCGAACATGGTGCTGGTTCGCTAATCCGGCTGACTTAATGCATACTGCCCCCTTGTGTTGGGCGGTGCGCGATATACATTCCGTTTATGGAACATGAATCTCTGATCCGGCTATCGGTCTTTCTTGGGCTGTTTGCCCTTTTCGCTCTCGCCGAGGCCCTTTTGCCCCGTCGCGCACGTGCACACACACGCGTGCGACGCTGGACAACGAACTGGGCACTCAGTTTTCTCAACACGGGCACACTTCAGTTGTTGGGGATGCTGGTGCCTTTGTTGGCCGCCGGGGCCGCGGTTGATGCCGCAGCCAATGGCTGGGGCGTGTTGAACATGGTCGACTGGCCAGTGTGGGTCGAATTCATGTTGGCCGTATTGTTTTTCGACTTCGCAATCTGGGCGCAGCATCTGATCACCCACAAGGTACCAATCTTGTGGCGCTTCCATCGGATGCACCACGCCGACCGAGATTTTGACGTATCCACGGCGATCCGGTTCCATCCTGTTGAGATCGCCTTTTCAATGCTGCTGAAAATCGGGCTGGTCTATCTGATCGGGCCGTCCGCGGTTGCGATTATCGTGTTTGAAATCCTGCTAAACGGCACAGCGCTGTTTAACCATTCGAACCTGAAACTGCCTTTGGGGTTGGACCGCTTGGTGCGGATGGTGCTGGTCACACCCGATATGCACCGCGTGCATCATTCAGTGCATCGGCACGAACATGACAGCAATTACGGGTTTGCGCTTTCCGTTTGGGACCGTATCTTTGGCACCTATATTCCTCAGCCGGAAAAGGGGCATGAAGACATGGCAATCGGACTTCAATGGCAAGATGACCGCCCGTCGAAGCTTGGTTGGTCACTAACCCTGCCGTTTCGCAAGAAATGACGTTTGAGCCCGCGCCCGAAACGGTCTCGCTTGAGATCGTCGGGATGGTGCATGACGGCGGCGACACTGTCGTTCTTTTGGCGCCTCAGGAAAAAGCCTTCTGGACGGAATTCTCGACCTCTGCCGAATATTCAGATGGGGGGGCTGATCCGCTGGATCGGTATTCCAAGCGCGTCATCCGTAAGTTGGCGCAAGATTGGGGCGGACAGGCGGTCTTTCCTTCCGATGGGCCACCCTACCCCCCGTTCATCGCCTGGGCGCTGGACAGTGACGAAGCGTGGTCGTCTCCGGTTGGGCTGCTCGTTCACAAACGCCAGGGACTTTGGCTTAGCTTTCGCGGAGCGGTGCGCATCCCCCGCCTGCTAACATTGCCTGAACCTGCCAGAAGCCCGTGTAGCTACTGCATAGGCCCCTGCATTACCGCCTGCCCTGTCATGGCTTTTGCAGGCGGCAGCTATGACGTGGCAGCCTGCAAAGCCCATCTGGAAACACCGGAAGGGGCGGAGTGTTATCAAGGCTGCAAAGTACGTCGCGCTTGCCCGATCAGCCAAAGCTATGGCAGGCTAGAAGCGCAATCCGAATTTCACATGAAAGCGTTCCACCCGAAATGAGCAAAAGACTGATTTTGATACGTCATGCCAAATCCGACTGGACCCACGGGCTAGAGGACCATGAACGCCCCCTAAACGAACGCGGCTGGCAGGCAGCAAAGCTGATGGGCAACTGGTTAAAGCTGAACGAGTACATTCCTGATGAAGTATTGTGTTCGACGGCGACCAGAACCCGTGAAACGCTGGAGCGGCTGAAACTGGATATTGAGGCCAGCTATAGCGACACCCTGTATCTGGCCGAACCTGCGCAACTGCTGCACGCGGTCAAATCGGCAAAGGGGCAAACGCTTTTGGTGATCGCCCACAATCCAGGCATTGCCTATTTCGCCGAGCAAATGGCTGCTACGCCACCCGATCACCCGAAATTTGCCAGCCACCCGACCTGCGCAACAACCGTGTTGGATTTCGATGTTGAGGGTTGGGCAGACACGGCCCCAGGAAGTGGGCGCGTGGTGGACTTTATCGTGCCTCGGGATTTGGAATGACTTGAACGAAACTTGAGTTTCAAAAGCAAAGGGGCGCCGAAGCGCCCCTTTTTAGTCTGATAGACGTGATTATCAGTGGCCTAAAATCTGGCTCAGGAACAGTTTGGTCCGTTCGTTCTGCGGGTTGTTGAAGAACTCTTCGGGTTCGTTCTGTTCCACAATCTGGCCTGCATCCATGAAAATCACGCGGTTTGCGACCTGTCGGGCAAAGCCCATTTCGTGGGTTACGCAAAGCATGGTCATGCCCTCTTCGGCCAGTTCTACCATGGTATCCAGAACCTCTTTGATCATCTCGGGGTCAAGCGCCGAGGTTGGTTCGTCGAAAAGCATGATGCGAGGTTGCATGCAAAGCGAACGGGCAATCGCCACGCGCTGCTGCTGACCACCCGAAAGCTGGCCGGGGTACTTATCGGCCTGCTCTGGAATTTTCACCTTTTCCAGGAAGTGCATCGCCAGTTCTTCCGCTTCCTTCTTGGGTGTCTTACGAACCCAGATCGGAGCCAAGGTGCAGTTTTCCAGAATGGTCAGGTGCGGGAACAGGTTGAAGTGCTGGAACACCATTCCAACCTCGGAGCGGATCGTGTCGATGTTTTTGATGTCCGACGACAACAAAGTGCCATCAACAGTGATCGACCCCTGCTGGTGCTCTTCCAGCGCGTTAATGCAGCGGATCAGAGTTGATTTACCCGAACCTGATGGACCCGCGATGACGATCCGTTCACCGCTATAGACGGTCAGGTCGATGTCACGCAGGACGTGGAACGCTCCGTACCACTTGTTCATGTTTTGGATTTGGATTGCCACCTTATCCGAGACAGCCATTTGTTGAGCTTGTTCAGTCATTGGTCCAAGCCTTTCTTAACGATGATCGGTGCGGAGCTGACGCTCCAGCCATTGTGAATATTTCGAGATCGAGAAACAGACGATGAAGAACAGTAGGACAGCAAAGCCCCAAAGCTCCCAGTAGACTCCGTTCCATTCTGTCGAGGCGAGGATCGGGCCACGGATCATGCCGACAAGGTCGAACATGGAAATGACCGAAACCAGCGTGGTGTCTTTGAACAGACCCACCGCCACGTTCACGATACCCGGGATCGAGATCTTAAGTGCCTGAGGCAGGATGATATGCTGCATCGACTGCGCGTAATCCAAACCCAAGCTATCCGCCGCCTCGTACTGACCCTTTGGAAGTGCGGCCAGCGCACCCCGGATCACCTCGGCGATATAGGCCGAGCTGAACATCGTGATCATGATGATCACGCGTAGGATCAGGTCAAGGTTGCTTCCCGGAGGGAAGAAGTAGCTGAGAACCACGTTGGCCACGAACAGTAGGGTGATCAGTGGCACACCGCGAATGAACTCGATGAAGACGACGCAGATCCATTTGATGATCGGCATGCTTGATTGACGACCCAGCGCCAGTGCGATGCCGATCGGCAATGAGAGCGAAACACAGACCACGCCAAGGATCATATTCAGCATAAAGCCGCCTAAATCACGTGACGGGATTTGTTCAAGGGCCATAAAGCCTTGCATCGAGGCGGTGACAAAGCCGCCCAACCACCAAACGATCACAGCCGAGATCAGGCCGCCTAAAGCACCCATGGCAAAGCTGTTGTGCTCTAGACGCGAGAAAGCGATGTACCCTGCAACGAAGCCAATCAGAACCATGACCGGAGACATGATCGTGCCGCCCCAGATCAGCCAGAAACCGATAAACGGAAACAGGCCCGTGAAATACAGCATCTTACGCGGCATTTTCTGGAACAGAACCGGCGCGACGGCCACCAGCAATAGGACAAACGCTAGCGAAATGCGCCAGTATTGATCCGGTGGGTACTTGAACCCGAACAGAAGCTGGTTCCAGCGCTCGGTTAGGACCGAGAAACAGCCCCCGACGGCGCCATCAAGAACTTCGCGGCATTCCTTCAGTGACGAGGTTGTCCAGACGCCGCCGAACAGCCACGGCAGGAAGCCGGAAAGGATTTGATAGATCACATAAAGCGACAGCAGTGTAAGGATGGTGTTGCTGACGGACGAGAACAGGTTCTCGCGAAGCCATTTGATCGCCCCTGTCTCTGCCACAGGTGGCGGAGATTCGGGCAACATTTCGGTCCGCACAAAGGCGATGTTATCAGTTCTGCTCATATCACCGCTCCTTCAACGCTATGCTTTTGTTGTAGGCGTTCATGATCGCCGAGATCGACAACGAGATTGTCAGGTAGAACGCCATCAGCAGAAGCACGGATTCAATCGCGCGCCCTGTCTGGTTCAGCGTAATGCCACCCAAAGTTCCCGTCAGGTCCATGTAGCCAACCGCAATCGCCAGAGAAGAGTTTTTGGTCAGGTTAAGGAAGTGGGAAATCAGTGGCGGGATGATCACCCGCAGGGCCTGCGGCAGGATCACAAGGTTCATGATCCGGTTCGGACGAAGCCCCAGTGAAGCGGCAGCTTCGGTCTGGCCCTTGCTAACCGACAGGATACCCGCACGGACGTTTTCGGCAATGAAAGCCGCCGTATAAATGGACAAAGCGAAAGTCAGCGCGATGAACGAGTTACGTGCGAAGATACCGCCAGAGAAGTTGAATCCCTTCAACTCGGGTATTTCCCAGCTTAGGCCCATAACGAAACACGCAATGATCAACGGGCCAAACCACACGCCCAATGTCCAATACCATGTGGTCGGACGAACACCCGTCGCCTCTTGGGTCTTGGTTGCATTTCTGGAAATCGTGCGGGCCCCGAAAAAACCGGCAATCAACAGTGCTATGACGATCAGCCAGCCAGTGGCGCCAGTTGCCCACTCTGCTGCGAAATAGGGTCTTGGCAGATAAAAGCCCCGCCCCGTAAACGCGAAGAGATCAAACAGCATGGAAGCTTCGGCATTCGCCCCGCGGAAATCCCGCGGTTGCGGAAGGACCGCAATAAAGACCGCCATAATGATCAGGATCCAGATCAAAACGGGTACGTTGCGGAAGATTTCCACGTAAACCGACATCAATTTTGAAACAATCCAGTTGTTCGACAGGCGCAGAACGCCGACGATCACGCCGATGATTGTCGCAAAGAAACAGCCCACGACAGCAACGAGCAGGGTGTTAAGAACCCCCACAACGGATGCACGCCAGTGGCTGGATGTTTTATCGTATTCGACCAAACGCTGGTTAATGTCGTAACCAGCCGGATCGCCAAGGAATTTGTAGGATATATTCAGTCCAGCGGCCTGAAGGTTCTTAACAAGGTTATAACCAAGGTAAGAAAAGGCTGCGATCAGCAGCAAAAGGGCGATGAATTGAAATGTGTAGGATCGGTAGCGCTTGTCATTGATCAGCATCGACAAGCGGAACGACTCCGAGTGTGCGTCGGATAACGTCGCCATTGGGGGTCCCCTCACAAGTCCATCAGCACCGTTTGGCGATTTGCACGCTCTTGAAGGCTGACGGGTTTACTGTTGGTAGATGGAGAAAGGGCGCGGCAATACCGCGCCCTTTGCAATCGTAAAACTTAGCGGAACGGAGGCGAGTACAGCAGACCGCCATCAGACCACTGAGCGTTATAGCCACGCTCTGCACCGATTGCGGTGTCTGGACCGATGTTCGCGTCGAAGATTTCACCGTAGTTACCACCTACAGCAATCGCGCGCTTCGCCCATTCTGCGTCAAGACCAAGCATTTCGCCCAGAGTACCTTCGGTACCCAACAGACGCTTGATTTCGGCGTTCTTGGTTTCGCCAGCGATCGTGTCGAGGTTCGCCGAGGTTACACCAATTTCTTCCGCAGTGATCAGCGCGTTCAGAGTCCAGCGGACTACGTCACCCCAGTCGTTGTCGCCGTGGCGGACAAGCGGACCAAGAGGCTCTTTCGAGACGATTTCAGGCAGAACGACGTGGTCGCCTGGGTTCTCGAATGCAGCGCGTGTTGCCAGCAGACCCGAACGGTCGGTGGTGTAAACGTCACAAGCACCTTCCAGATACAGAGGCTGTGCTTCCGCGTTAGTTTCGATTGGAACCGGCTCGTAGCTCATGCCGTTAGCTGCAAAGTAGTCAGCCAGGTTCAGCTCGGTTGTGGTACCGGTCTGGATACAAACAGTTGCGCCGTCGAGCTCTAGTGCCGAGGTTACGCCCAGATCAGCAGGAACCATGAAGCCCTGACCGTCGTAGTAGTTAACGCCGGTGAATTCGAACTTCAGGTCAACGTCGCGTGAGAAAGTCCAAGTGGTGTTACGCGCCAGCATGTCGATCTCGCCAGAAGCAAGAGCGGTGAAGCGGGTTTTACCAGTGGTTGGAACGAACTCAACCGCGTTGCCGTCGCCCAGAACAGCAGCTGCAACCGCGCGGCAAACCGCAACGTCAAAGCCCTGCCATTCGCCGTTTGCGTCTGGCGCGGCGAAGCCCACAAGACCGGTGGTCACACCACAGTTCAGAACGCCACGTGCTTTGACGTCATCCATGGTGCCCGCAGACGCCATGCCAGCGGCAAGACCAGCTACGGTAAGTGCGCCAAGAGTTAAGGATTTTTTCATATTTACCTCTTCCTGATTGACCGCCTTGAAGACAAGACGGCTTTAGACCCTGCTTAATGCATGGCCATTCGTTGGTTTTTCTGAGATCTCCCCTCTCAGTAGCGACTAGTTTGGTCGCAATCGGAACCTAAGGTCAAGCCTTGAGTGTACCGTATCCCACCAAAGTTGACCTTTGGTCATTCAAATATTTACTCAGGAAAATTAAATTTTCAGCGACTTAGCTTATAAAAACGACTGGCATGTAAAAACTCGGCCAGCTTTTTACGGGCAATTTCAGTGGCTTCATCATCCTCGCCCCATTGCTCAATCTGCCACAGTTCGTCGATTCGCGACAGTTGCCACATCCGTTCAGGTGCATGCACACCGTCGATTGTGGCAAATCCTATGATCAATGACCCCGAAATTCCGACAAGATCGTGAAATGCTGTCAGCTCAAAGGGGCTCATCGCCTTAACCCTTTGCCGTAGTTTCTCTAGAGAATCCGGCGCCTGGGGAGCGTGTAAAACTCCCACGCGTGTTTCTAGTCGGGAGCCCAGTGCGTTCGCGGCCCAATCCAACAGCGGATCCCATGCCTCGGCTTGGCGAGCAGCCAACTCGACAGGGCTGTTTGCCCGATAGCACAGCAAATCTGCATCACCGTAGTCCGCAACCATATCGGCGACCTCGGTAAACTGATGTGCCACCTTGTCTATTGCCGCATTTGCAGATCGGGTCACTGGCATGGTCAAAGGTTGGATGGCTTCTTGCTGCGCGTCCCACTCGGTGGCAATCGCTTCGGCCATTCGCTGTGTCGGCACGACCAGCCCCGCTTTGGCGGGTGTTTTCACGGCCCGACCATCCAGAAGTACAGTGTACCCACCATCCGTTTCCGTCGCCTTCGCCTCTTTCCAAAAGCGTTTAGCTGCCCATCCGCTCATAGTCCTGTTCCCCAAAGACCGTTCAAGTAATCCGGCAATTCATCCATTTGCCCAAGAATATGATCCGCAGACGTCAAACGGCTGCGGTCATGATAGCCCCAATCGACCCCCAATGCATGGAACCCAGCCGCTTTGGCCATATCCATGTCAAAGCTGGTATCGCCGATCATTACCGCATTCACTGCGTCCACGCCCGTTTCCCGCAAGGCTGTTTCGAGCATAGAGGGGTGCGGCTTCGACGGGTGGTCGTCCGCTGTCTGGTGAGTGATAAAATACGAGCCGATATTGTGGCTGGCATATGCGTGATCCAAGCCGCGTCGGGCCTTTCCAGTCGCAACGCCCATCAACAGAAAGTCCTC
>Ga0181593_10003512_pt1 | contig 14364 bp, 11 predicted proteins | sample 071ome_19_FD_133756 | JGI IMG/M metagenome (GOLD analysis project Ga0181593, IMG submission 133756) | Coastal salt marsh microbial communities from the Groves Creek Marsh, Skidaway Island, Georgia - 071413AT metaG (megahit assembly) | ecosystem: Environmental > Aquatic > Marine > Intertidal...
AGGAACAAAAAGGGATTTTGATCGGCCCCTACGAGCGCGCCGGTGCACAAGCCTGGGGCCTCGACGGTATCGATTGGAGCTTCGACATGGAGCTTTTGACGCCTGCTCTAGATCGCCTTGAGACCAGCCTTGAGCACGCGGCTGAACGTATTCCCTGTTGGACAAACGCCGGAATCAAGCGCGTGGTGAACGGGCCGATCACTCACACTCCTGATGGTGGTTTTTTGCTGGGCCCGGCTGAAGGGCTTCGTAATTATTGGCTCTGTTGCGGTGCATCAATTGGTATTACTCAGGGACCGGGCTGTGGCAAGTACTTGGCGCAATGGATGGTGCATGGTCAGACAGAGATCAACGTTCGCGACATGGATCCTCGCCGTTATGGAAAGTGGGCGAGTGGCGATTACGCGATCGCTAAGTCGATCGACGAATACCAGCAGATGTATCAACCCCATTTGCCCGGCGAGTATCGCGATGCCGGTCGACCGACGCGCGTTACCCCGCTTTATGAATCACTGAAAAGCGCTGGCGCTGTGTACGGCGATACCTTTGGATGGGAACGAGCCAAGTGGTACGCACCAGTCGGTGTCTCAGAAGAGTTTGGTTTTCGTCGCAACAATAGCTTTGAGTGCGTAGCAGAGGAGTGCCGAGCGGTCCGCGAGCGAGTAGGCTTAACGGATCTTACGAGCTTCGCGAAATATGAAGTGTCGGGAGCCGATGCGTTTTCATTTTTAGACCGCGTTTGCGCCAATCGTGTTCCAGCAAAGCCCGGGGGCGTGGTGTTATCCCAAATGTTGACCGAATTGGGAGGTATTGAGGGCGAGGCGACGGTAACGTGCCTGAGCGAGAACCACTACTATCTCTTGTCGGCAGCCGTTGCTGAGATTCATGATTTGGACTGGCTGGTTCAGCATGTAAATTCGGATGAAGAGGTTCAAATAAAGAACGTCACCGACGACTTTGGCGTGCTGGTGTTGAGCGGACCGAGATCTCGCGATGTGCTCCAAACCCTCACAGATGCGGGCTTGGGGAACGAGGACGGTTTTACCTGGATGCAGGCGCGAGAAATCGCGGTGGCGGGAATACCCGTCAGGGCGTTGAGAGTTTCATACGTCGGCGAATTAGGCTGGGAGTTGCATTGCCCGATGGACAAGCTGGCCGAGCTCTATGATGCGCTTATGCAAGCCGGTGATAGTCACGGTATTGGGCGATTTGGCACCTATGCGATGAATTCTTTGCGAATGGAAAAAGCGTATAAGGGCTGGGGATCGGAACTGACTACTGAAATTTCGCTTGTTGAGGCAGATATGCTCCGATTCGCGCGAAAGTCTGGCGGTTATATTGGCGCCGACGTGGTGGAGCAAAAAAAGCGAGACGGCGTGTCAATTCATCTTGTCTACTGCGAGATTGATGCGGGCGATGCTGATGCCATGGGAAATGAACCGGTCTTGGATGGTGAGAAGATCATTGGTGTCACGACCGGAGGCGCCTATGGTCATATCGTTAAAAAGAGCCTCGCTTTCGCCTATGTAAGCTCGGGTTATGAAGTGCCTGGAACGCAGTTTTCGGTTCAAATTCTCGGACAAAAGCGAAAAGCTTCGGTTCTGGCGGAAGCGGCTTGGGATCCGTATAACGATCGGCTTCGTGCGTAAATCAGAAATAGCCTATTCCAAGATTCTGCGTTCAGTCGCTCAGACAATTAAATGACCAAAGCTGTTTGCATACAAGGACTAGGCTTCGTTGGCGCTGCGATGGCTGTCGCTGTTGCAGGGGTGCGGGGTCGCAACGGGAGACCTCTCTATCAAGTGATTGGCCTTGATCTGCCAACTATCCAAGGCGAAGCGAGGGTGAGCGCAATCAATAGAGGTGTATTTCCTTTTCCCTCGGAGGATGAGAGTCTCGCGAAAGGTGCAGCGCGAGCATCCGAGGTTGGGAATTTACGCGCAACAACCGATGAAGCGGTGTTGGCTGAAGCTGATGTAATCATCGTCGACGTTCATCTTGATGTAGCGATGGTTGACGAAAAAGCGACAGCGGACTTCGACAATTTTTCAGCTGCCGTGCGCACGATAGGGAGTTTCGCCTCCCCAGGCACTTTGATTATCGTGGAAACCACCGTCCCGCCGGGAACCTGTGAAAATGTTGTTCTACCGATTCTGCAAGAAGAATGCGCTAAAAGAGGGCTAGAGCAAGACGCGTTTTACGTTGCGCACTCTTATGAGCGGGTCATGCCGGGGCCGGACTATTTGGCATCGATAACGAACTATTGGCGTGTGTTTGCAGGTTCTAATGAGCAGGCGGCCGAGCGATGCAGGGAATTCCTGTCGTCCGTTATTAATGTTGATGAGTTTCCCTTGACCCAGCTTGAGTCAACAACCGCGTCCGAGACGGCTAAGATTCTTGAGAATACTTACCGGGCTGTTAACATCGCCTTAATTGATGAGTGGACAAAGTTTGCTGAGAAGATGGGCATTAATCTTCACGAGGTGATCCAAGCCATCGCCATACGCCCTACCCATTGCAATATACGATTCCCCGGCCTAGGCGTGGGAGGATATTGCTTGACTAAGGATCCCTTATTTGGACCAGCATCGATACTTCTCTTCTCTAGCCAAGAGCAGGATTTTCCGTTTGCGAAGCTTGCTTTGGATATCAATAGGCGGATGCCGATTCATGCGGTGGAACGGATCAAGAAAATTACCGAGCAAGTATCTACAGCTCCAGCCAGGGTATTGGTGTGTGGTGTGTCCTACCGGCCCGATGTGAGTGATACCCGATATTCGCCTTCCGAGACGCTAGTCGAGGAGTTAAGTTCGCTAGGCTTAGAGATTGTCTGCCATGATCCCTACGTTGAGTTCTGGGAGGAACTACAGCTCAAAGTCAATAAAGACATGCCACGCTCGAGAGATTTTGACATCGTGATCTTAGCTGTCGGTCACCGCCTCTACCGAAACTTTAGATTTGACCAATGGGCCTCTAGTCGAAACCATTTTCTTGATGCAAATAATGTACTCTCGCCGGAGACGATCAGTGATTTACGAGAGGCAGGGATTCCAATTCACTCGATAGGGCGAGGAGGTCGTCTTTGAAAGGGCGAGTGCTGATAACTGGCGGCGCTGGGTTTCTTGGCCTCGCCCTAGGCAAGCATCTCGACGCGCATGATTATGAAGTGGAGCTCGTAGATAATTTTTCAAGAGGCGTAAATGACCGAGAGCTCATATCCGCTCTAGAATCTCCCAGACTCACCTTAACCGATCTGGATCTCCTTACCGAAGACTCGCCGGAAAAGCTAGGGCGCGACTACGATTATGTCTTTCATCTTGCGGCTATCATTGGCGTTGTGCACGTATTAAAACGTCCTTATGAAGTGCTTACGCAAAATGTTGCTCTTCTCTCGAGAGTGTTGACGCACTGCATGAAACAAAACCGGTTGAAGCGACTTCTGTTCGCATCAACTAGCGAGGTCTATGCAGGCACGCTTCAGCATTTTGAACTTCCCATTCCTACTCCTGAGGACGTAGCGCTCGCAGTAAGCCCTCTCAGAGATGCCAGAACATCGTATATGTTGTCTAAAATCTACGGGGAAGCAATGTGCCTCCAATCGGGTCTCCCCGTTACGATATTTAGACCGCACAACATATACGGCCCAAGAATGGGTATGGCCCACATTATTCCTGAGCAATTGAAAAAAGCGTCTGTCGCGCCTGACGGCGCAGTAGTACCGGTTCCATCTGCGGAACATCGAAGGTGTTTTTTGTACGTAGATGACGCGGTCGAGTACTTAAGAAAACTAATGGAAAATTCAAACGCTGAGGGTAGCACGGTTAATCTTGGCCAGGATGGCGAGGAAGTAACCGTGGAGCAGGTGGCGAGGATTTGCTGGTCAACGGTCGGTAAGGACCTGAGCATGGTCAGAGAGGACGCAACACCGGGTTCGCCGATTCGGCGAGTTCCAGATACGCGGACACTCTTAAGCTTGACTGACTATTGTCCTCGGATTCAGCTTCGCGATGGTGTGGAGCGCACCCATGACTGGTACCACGACCATATCTTTAGTGATCGAGATGTGTCGGCTCGCTAGACAATGAGTAGTTTTGCTGCAGAGTTAGTCGCGTTTATTCGAGACCTCTACCGGACCGAAGAATTAGTACCGCTTCATGCGCCAGTCTTCAGCGGTAACGAAAAGAGATATCTGAGCGAAGCGATCGACTCGACGATGGTATCGACTGTCGGCGAGTTTGTTGTTGATTTTGAGAAGCAAATTGCTCAAATTACCGGCGCTAAATATGCCGTCGCGGTTTGCAACGGCACCGCGGCATTGCATCTCGCACTACTGGCGGCTGGGGTAAAGCTGAATGATGAGGTTATCACCCAATCAATAACATTTGTCGCTACTTGCAATGCAATAAGTTACTGTGGCGCACATCCGGTGTTTGTAGATGTCGAGAGGGAGTCCCTTGGGCTTTCTCCCGAAAGTCTCCAATACTTCTTGGAAAACTACGCTGACTTAGATGATTCCGGCGTCTGCCGAAGCCGCTGGTCGGGGCGCGTCATACGGGCCTGCGTTCCAGTTCACAATCTTGGACATCCGTCGCGAGTCGATAAGATCAAGGCAATTTGTGACCAATATCAGATTGCCCTCGTTGAAGATTCTGCAGAGGCGTTAGGTAGTTATCTGAACGGACGACACGTCGGAACTTTCGGTCAGGCCGGAGTTATCAGTTTTAATGGGAATAAGATAATCACAACCGGTGGCGGTGGTGTTGTTCTTACAAATAGTGAGGATGTAGCTGTAAAAGTACGTCATATCAGCACCACTGCAAAGATGCCACACAGCTATCTGTATATTCATGATCAGTTGGGATTCAACTATCGAATGCCAAATTTAAACGCAGCACTGGGGCTTGGCCAAATTGAGCAGCTAAACCATCATCTTGGCAGCAAGAGAATGGTCGCTGGCCGTTACAGCGCTTGGTTTGATTTGCATGACCGCGAGTTTTTCGCTGAAGCAAGTTGGGCGAGCTCAAATTACTGGTTAAATGCATTTTTCACCGCGTCTGCCGCCGAGCGTGATGAGGTTCTAGATTATTCAAACAGTGCTCAAGTGATGACTAGACCTATGTGGACGCCCATGCACACCCAACTACCTTATCGCGACTGTCTTCGAATTGCGCTCCCTGTTACCGAGAGAATCGAGGAAACCTTGGTTTGTCTTCCAAGCTCCCCACCCGCGGAGGATCACGGCTGACGCAATAAGCAATGATCGATCTTGTGCATCGCGTTCAATCTGGAGGCCAGACCGCTAATGAGGGCTGGGCGGTTTAAACATAAAAGATAGAGATCTAGGCGAAATTATCATGAATTCATATGATGAAAAAATCAAGAATCACTACGACGCTGTTGCTCGATCAGAAGGAGCAAGTTCGTCGAGTACGATGGCTGATGAAACGATTCGAAATACGGAGACTAAATTTATAGTGGATATGCTTCGTTCCTTTATTGAGTCGGGCACGTTGGAAAAATTACAAGCTCGCTCCCGCCTCGAGCGAAGTCTATCTTTGATCGACGTCGGTTGCGGTAATGGATACACATTGAAAACAATATCGAATTCTTTCGATGGACTACGATTGTCAGGACTTGAACTCAATGATTCTCTTCGGTCAATCGCCATGAGCGCTCTTAGTGGTCTAGATATACCTGTCAAAAGAGGCGATATTCGAGAGTATGACTCCACGCTTTCTGCCGGATATGATGTTGTGATCTGTCAGCGCGTATTAATTAATTTGTTGAGTGTTGAAGATCAGCGAAGAGCGTTTTCAAACTTAGTGCGCTCTACAAACGAAGGTGGGCTACTTATCTTAATCGAGGGATTTGACTCTGGACTGGAGAGCCTGAACGAGGCGCGACAGGAGTTCGGACTAGAACCGCTTACACCGGCGCACCATAATCTTTACCTGGACGATAAATTTTTTGAAAACGAAGATCTAGTTGACTATGACCTCTCACGTCGAGATGAATTATCTACGCATTATTTCGTAACTCGGGTGATACATCCTCTATTTTTGAGAGCGTTTGGGGCTGAGTTTCAAAGGAACTCGCACTTTGTTAAATTTTTTGGAAAAGCGCTAAAACCGGGAATTGGCAGCTATGCCCAGATGAAGTTAGTTTCCTATAAAAAAGTCAAGGCAGAGCGTGGATGACGGTCCGAAAGCCAATCGTCATTATTGCTGAGGCTGGAGTAAATCATAATGGGTCCTTAGCGGCGGCCCAAGAGCTTGTGAAGGTCGCTGCTGACTGTGGAGCTGATTATGTGAAATTTCAGACTTTCTCAGCGATCGATGTTGTCACCCAATACGCAGACTTGGCAGAGTATCAAAAAGCGGGCGCGAGCAATAAGACTCAATACGAAATGCTTTCAGGTTTGGAATTAAAGCAAGAGTGGCACTATGTCCTCATGGAGGTAGCGAAGACAGAAGGCATCAAATTTCTTACCACTTCGTTTGACTTAGATTCCGCGCAATTTGTTGAGTCCCTTGGCTTGGACATATTCAAGATTCCTTCCGGCGAAATTATTAACCTCCCGTACTTACGATTTATCGGAAATCTTAATCGCCAGATTCTTTTATCCACAGGGATGTCTACGCTAGGGGAAATAGAAGCCGCGCTTAACGTTCTTGAAAAAGCGGGAACCGCCAGAGAGAAAATTACCTTGCTTCATTGCGTTACCGAATATCCCGCTCCGATTGAGGAGGCAAACCTAGCGGTAATCCCCACGTTGAAGACCAGCTTCGGCGTGGACGTCGGATATTCTGATCATACCTTGGGTACGGTAGCGCCCATCGCGGCAGCCGCGCTTGGCGCATCTGTGATCGAAAAGCACTTTACCCTAGATAGAAATGCTGAAGGTCCCGATCACCGCGCCAGTCTCGAGCCCTATGAATTAGTCGCGATGGTAAAGGGAATTCGACAGGTTGAGCAATCATTAGGTTCCGGCTTTAAGGTTCCATCTCCATCTGAGATCAAGAATCGGGAAATTGCTCGACGATCAATCGTAGCTCGAACAGAAATTAAAAAGGGCGAGATCTTTTCCGAGAAGAATTTGACAACTAAAAGACCAGGGAACGGGATTAGCCCTATGCGCATCGATGATCTGATCGGTCGAGATGCCCCCAGAAATTTTGGGATCGACGAGCTTATCGAGATATGAATCACTATTACTGCTCGGGGAAAACCCACGCGATTATTGGGTGCACCGGGATGTGAGTTTTTCTGACTCGAGCTATTCAGCGAGAACATGACTAAGCGAGTGAAAAAAGTATGCATCGTGACTGGCACGAGAGCAGAGTACGGGCAACTTAAATTACTTTGCCAAAAGATCGTGCTTTCGCCAAAGTTGGGCCTGCAGTTAGTTGTTACGGGTAGTCATCTTAGTGAGCGCCATGGGGAAACTTTTAGAGAAATTGAGGCAGACGGCTTTCGTATTTCCGCAAAAATTGATTTAGCGATAAGTGATGACTCGGCTGTGGGCATTGGAATGGCTACTGGCCGATCCATCAGCGGGATGTCGGAAACTCTGGCGCGATTAGAGCCCGATGTCGTGTTGATCCTAGGAGATCGTTACGAACTTCTAGGGCCTGCTATCGCATCGCTACTTCAGCGTATTCCCCTTGCGCATTTGCATGGGGGCGAGTTGACCGAGGGTGCGGTCGATGAAAGCATTCGTCATTCCCTCACAAAAATGGCCCAACTGCATTTTGTCGCAACGGAGGTTTATCGTCGACGGGTGATCCAAATGGGCGAGAGTCCAGAGAGCGTTTTCAACGTAGGAGGTTTGGGGGTGGATGCCATTCGCTCTTTGAGACTCATCAAGAAGAAACATCTAGAGAACGAACTAAAATGTAAATTTAACCGCAGAAACCTTCTGGTAACATTCCACCCCGTGACGTTGGGTGGCGATAGCTCGCTCAAATATCTAAACGAGATGTTGATAGCCCTTGCTACTTTGCGTGACACATCAATATTTTTTACGATGCCCAACGCAGATTCAGGGCACGTGCTTATGTTTAATGCCATCGAGAGGTTCGTAGGTGAGCGACCAGAGTCTCGTTTCTCATACAAGTCGCTGGGACAACTGCGATACTTCTCGCTGGTTCAGGTGGTCGACGGTGTGGTTGGGAACTCGTCAAGCGGAATTCACGAAGTGCCGTCGTTTAAAAAACCAACTATCAATATTGGCGATCGGCAAATGGGCCGCATTCGATGCGATAGCATCATTGACTGTAAATCAGACGCGATATCTATCGTCCGGGCGATCGAGCAAATGTATTCGATCCAGTTCCAGCGGAGACTTTCTGATGTATCCAATCCATATGGTGAGGGAGGGGCTACAGACAAAATTACCCACCTTTTAGAGTCCCTTTCAATTAGAGGAACGAGAAAAAAGTTTTTCGATATCGAGTTTTCTCTTAGTGACTGCCAAGGAGCCGCTCATCCCTAGTTTGGGCACAGCGCAACGAACTTCCTGATGCGAGAGACAATGGTTTCGGCGAATAACCGTAAAGATTGGCGTGACACCTTGGTGAGCTCGTCAGACAGTATAGAAGATGTGTTGAGAGTGATTTCCCGGGGGAGGTTAAAAATCGCACTTGTAATCGATGAAGAACGGCATCTCTTGGGCACGGCGACCGATGGTGACTTGCGCCGGGCACTTCTTGCACACCATTCGATGACCACTCCAATTGAAGTGGTCATGAATAAAGATCCCGTGCGCGCGGACCTAAATTCTTCCAAGCAAGAGCTCATCAACCTAATGCGGCATGAATCAATTGAGCACTTGCCGTTGACTGCTCCTGACGGAAAGTTAGCGAACTTTGTAACCCTCTCTGATCTAATGCTAGGAAAAGAGATCGCTCAAAGCGGACCGCAGACGGCGCTTTTAATGGCGGGTGGATTTGGCAAACGGCTGCAGCCCCTAACTAACAGAATCCCCAAGCCCCTTGTTAAAGTGGGTACAAAGCCTATCGTTCAATATATTGTTGAGGGGCTCCAGAATGCCGGCTTTGGAAGGGTGATTGTGTCGCTTCACTACAAGGGAGAGATGATTCGTAAGTTTCTTGGGTCGGGTGAGCAGTTCGGCGTACAAATTGAGTATCTGGAGGAGGAAACGCCTTTAGGAACGGCTGGCTGCCTGGGTAGCGTATCACCCAAATTAGACGAAGAGTCCTTGCTCGTGATGAACGCAGATCTCTTGACTGGGGTGGATTATCGCGCTTTGATGAATGCTCATGATGCAGAGAAAAGCGCGGTTACTTTTTGTGTCAGGCCATATCAGGTCGTGATTCCATTTGGCGTAGTTACCAACACCGCGGCAGATGGAGCGTTGTTCATCGAAGAGAAGCCAACAAAAACCTTCAATGTCAACGCTGGAATTTACGTCTTTAGCCGCGCAACCCTAGCGGCTGTGGAGCCAGACGAAAATTTATCCATGCCTGAACTAATTAATCGTCTGCATCAACAGGGACGACCGATATCTCTTTACCCAATTGTCGAAGATTGGTTAGATATCGGCACGCCAGATAGTTTAATGGAGGCGCGCGCTCAGATGGAAGTTCAGGACATTTAGCGGAAGAAGGTATTCTCGCCGCGCCTATCCGCTTTTTAGGGATTATTAAAGTCCAGAAGCCTTGCCTCTGTGCCAAGTTGAGGGAAAGTTTTGCCAAGATATTACGAGATAAAAAAGGGATAGCAATCAGTCAAGAGATTTATGAAGACCTTATTAGATGCGAAGGAAAGGACTAGGACGCTCAGTCGTGTTGAATATTACTTCCCGGACTCTATGAATGGAATTCACATGAAATGCTCTCAAGATTCAGTGTTTTTGGATGATAACAAACCCGCGTCCGAGCGCCGTTCGCTTAGCCCCTGTTTTCTGATCGAAATCGTTGCAAGGATAAGTATTGTGAGTGACGAGCGGTTTAAAGCAACGGACTCGATGTAAGGGATGAAGATTCGAAGACGATGGATATATCTCCCGATCGAGGTTAAAGATCGTGAGCTGATTCCAAAGATTTTTTTTGCCGGGACAGCTATCGCCCAAGGATATGGGATATTTCTTGGTCGAAACGGGATGAATATAAGCAGAAAGCCGTTTCCTCCAGGGATCTATTTTGATAAGTGTCTTTCGACTCACAAGCTGGAGTTTCATCGACGTCAAGTCGAAGCACTTGGTAACCGTCTCGTCAGTTTAGATGATGAGGGTCTTGTAATCGACAAAGAGCGTTTCTTGTCAAGTAGAATCGGCGCTGAAGCTATCGAACTTTCTTCGGTAGTTTTCTGCTGGGGTGACTCTCAAAGAGACGCAATTCTCGAGCGATATCCTTCGAACAAAGTGCTGAGCGTTGGAAGTCCACGATTAGATTGCTGGAGAAAAGAGTTAGATTATATTTATCAGCCGGAGGCTGATCGCTTGAGATCTCGCTATGGGAACTTCATTCTAATTCCGTCAAATTTTGGCCTATACACATTCGACCCCTCTTCAGACTCATCATTTGAGAGCCTAAGTCCGCATGAGAAATCATTTTGGCAAGACAAGGATTGGGCAAGAGGAGCGTTTCTAGAGATTATTCCGCTTATCGGCAAGGCCTTCCCAAATCACAACCTGATCGTGCGCCCGCATCCGGGTGAGAACAAAAAGTGGTGGGAATTTCAGCGTGAGGTTCTGAAGGGGAATGGTCCTTCCAATGTGCATATCATCGCAGACGGCAGCGTAACTCCGTGGATAAAAGCCGCTGGGGTAGTTGTTCATCATGCTTGCACCACCGCGGTCGAAGCCTGGGTAGGGATGAGGAAAGTTATTTCCTACATGCCAGGTCAATTAAGTGAAAACATTGGCCCGGAAAAATGGGGCGATCTTCCGAACTCGCTCGGTAAGAAATGCCTCACGCAAGAGTCGCTATTGAAGACGCTAGATTATCTTCTATCAGACGAGATGGAGCATGCTCGAGACACAGAGGAGTTGGCATGCGCCAGTCGATACATGGCTATTGATCCAGAAAAATCCTGTTCCGCAAAGATCGTGGAAAGCCTAAGCAAGTTAGACGTTCAGGAAGAAAGTTTTTCTCTTCGAAACTTCTCTCGCTCTGATAAGCTAAGATCATCGATAGAGAGGACGATTTGGGGGTTGACTGATCTATGGAACAGAAATCCGGTAACGCTGTCTTATCACCTTCAGAAGAATCCAGGTATCAGTGACGAAGAGCTTCATGAGTGGCTGGATCGATTCACGCCAGAATGGGAAAACGCCAGGCAGGCAGTGAAAGTTAGTCAAGTAGGCAGAGATACATTTTGCTTGTATGCGTAAGAGGTTCCGCGCAAGATGTGAGCGGGTAGAATAGAGTAAGGCGGGGTTGCTGTTGACGCATACAGATCGCTCTCTCGAGGTGTCTCGACCTAGCCACCCCAGTCTCGGGGCCAGCTGAGACTAGTCTCTGGCGCAGCGCGTCAGTGAACTCAAAGCCTCGCGAACTTGCTTTGGCGAAGAGAGTCAGAGAGGGGGTGGAATCGTGGCCCCTCGAAACGAGTTGTTAGGCAAGGAAAGTCTCGCCTTTGATGACTCTGCGAATAGATCCCGTGATTATTGACCTGCTAGTCTTGCTGTCGAATATGTTTGATGCTTATTCCGTTTTAGCCATAATACCTGCACGGGGCGGTAGCAAGAGACTGCCCGGAAAGAATCTCCTTGAGATAGATGGGGTGACTCTGCTCGAGCGTACCCTGAGGCAGGCGCAACAAAGCCGTTATATTGATCGCATAATTCTTTCCTCAGAAGATCCGAGTATCCAAAGACAAGCCTTGAAAATTGGTCTAGAGGTGCCCTTCTCTAGGCCAGTCGACCTAGCAACCGACGACTCTTCATCTATTGATGTTGTTCGGCATGCACTAAAGTCGATTAAAAAAGTATATGACCTAGTGGTACTTTTACAAGTTACGTCGCCATTAAGGTCTTCCGAGGATATTGATCGCTGTATAGAGCGGTGTGTGAATACACCGGCACCAGCGTGCGTGAGCGTGGTGGCTTCAAATACACGTCCAGATTTAATGTTCTCTCTTGAGCGCGACGATGTTTTTGATGTCAAGGGGTTCTCTTGGCTGAAAAAGAGTTCCAATAGTCCAAAGGGCGGCCTTTTTGTGCCCAATGGAGCAGTCTATGTTGCTAAATCGAGCTGGATAATGAAAGCTCCGCATTTCCTATCCTCGGAGTCGGTTGCATATATCATGCCGAAGATTCGATCATTCGATCTCGATGATGAAGAAGATTGGGCTGTAATCAGTAAGTTGGTTCTCGCAGAATAGCGCGGTCATTAAGCCTGATCGGTTGTTGCTGGTAAGGCATCCAAACCATAACGAGTAGTTTGGACCTCATTGTCAAAAATAGTACAGAAATGCTCAATATATTTTTTCGGGAACTTCTTTTTCCATTGAACTCAGAGCAGCGTAGAAGCGCTCTTTTTTTGCTCGTGCTCGCGTTCATCAGCATGCTTTTTGCTGTCGCTGGAGTTGGACTCGTCTTGCCGATGGCCGCAATTGTGGTCAGTGATGATCTTCATGAAAAATATCCGCTTATCTTGGAGCTCGAACACATTCTGGGAATAAGCGGTAAAAAACAGTTACTTTTAATCGCAATATTGGTATTTTTTATCTTAATGACGTTGAAGGTTCTTTCCGCCTTGTGGGTAGTGTCAAAAAAGATTTCACTCAACGCAAAAATTAGGCTGGATTTGACCGAAAAGTTGTTTGGCCATTTTCTTTCAATGTCGTCTGCATTCCATTCGCAAGAAAACTCTGGAAAACTTCTGCGCAACCTCACCTCAGACATAAAATCCCACGGGCGCTCGCTGGATTCGACGATAGTGATCGCCAGCGAAATATCTTTGACGCTGGGAATCGTGTTTCTCCTCGTGATTGTCGATCCAGTGGGCTTGGCTGTGGTTACGGGCCTAGTGATCGTGTGTGGGATTGGATACTTTCGAATTGTCCAACCTAAATTGTCTACTTGGGGTAAGAAATTTCGAAAAGCAAATGGAGCAATGGTGGTGAACATCCAGCAGGCCTTCGGTGGGGTGAAGGAGATAAAAGTGATGGGTCGGGAGGCGTTTTTTCAATATCAATTTCGCTCCAGTCTCGGGACCATGATTGACGCTAGTCGTAAGTTCTCTTTAGTGCAGGCATTGCCGGCTAATGCTCTTGAGATTCTGATTGCTTTAGGGGTAGTAGTGGTTGCAGTGGGGATTCAAGGTCAGAGCAAAGGAATAGAGGAATTAGCGCCAATATTGGCTTTGTTTCTGGCTTCGGCGGTTAGACTGGGTCCTTCGCTGGCAAGAATAGCTTCCGCTTTTCAATCCCTGCGCTATGACCGACCCGGAATGAGGGCGCTTTACACTTCGCTCCACCAACATCTTCCAACCTGTCAAGACGTGAGAGGTAATGTTGCAAGTGAATGCGAAGGAGTGTCGAGGTTAGGGGATTGGTGCTCTCTAAATTTCTCGGACGTCTCCTTTTCGTACTCATCCAGACAAGCGTTCTCCCTTAGTCTTTCTTGCTTGAGAATTGAAAGAGGTAAAGCGCTGGGGATCTTTGGAGAGAGTGGCTGTGGCAAGTCCACATTTTTGGATATCTTGTTAGGGCTGAACCAGGACTATCACGGAAGCATCACGCTCGACGGGATCGACTTCAAAAAAATTGTTAAGAGTTGGCAAGCAGAGATTGGCTATGTGCCCCAATCAGTTTTCTTAATCGACGACACGTTGAAGAGGAATATTGCATTTGGTATACCCGATCAAGAGATTAATCATGAGCGACTCGCGACTGCTATAGAAAAAGCCCAACTGCGCCCCTTTGTTGAGAGTCTTGAGGGTGGAGTGGACGCGATTGTTGGGGAGCGTGGTGCCCAAATTTCAGGTGGGCAGCAGCAGCGAGTGGGAATCGCTCGGGCTTTATACCGCGACCCGTCGATCCTGATATTCGATGAGGCAACCAGTGCCCTAGACTCAAAAACCGAGTCAGAGTTTATGGAGACAATTACCGGAATGCAGGGTGCAGTCACGATGATTATCATTGCGCATCGCCTATCGACCCTGCGAGTCTGCGATGATTTGATACAGATGAGAGAGGGTAGGATTGTTGCGCAAGGCTCCTATGAGGAGTTAATTCATACAACCTAAACAGATTTGGAAGATTTAATGATCCGAGTGGGTATCGCAGGTTATGGCGTTGTAGGCAAACGCAGACGAGCCTGTGTTGAGCGGGAACCGAATTTTCAACTAGTTGGAGTCTGTGATCAGAGATTCAATTCCGAAGGCCGGTTTGGCG
>Ga0181593_10003516_pt1 | contig 14356 bp, 12 predicted proteins | sample 071ome_19_FD_133756 | JGI IMG/M metagenome (GOLD analysis project Ga0181593, IMG submission 133756) | Coastal salt marsh microbial communities from the Groves Creek Marsh, Skidaway Island, Georgia - 071413AT metaG (megahit assembly) | ecosystem: Environmental > Aquatic > Marine > Intertidal...
AAAATCGGTAAACATTGCATCATAGGTGCGAATGCTCTTATTCCTGAAGGTATGGATATTCCGGATGGCTCTCTGGTGGTTGGTTCACCAGCGGTTGTTAAGCGGGAGCTGAATGACATGCAGAAAAAAATGCTTGAAGCCAGTGCGGCGCACTATGTTCAGAACGCAAAAAAATATCTTGAAACACTCGAGCCGCTTGCGCTCTGAATTAACTGGATCATAGCCATGTCAGGTCAAAACGACTCACGTCCCGTCACCTCTCCTTGTGTCAGTATCTGTGCTCTGGACGAAAATAACGTTTGTCTGGGGTGTTATCGCACCGGGCAGGAGATTACCGAATGGGGTGCGATGAGTAACGAACAGCGTCGTGAGGTACTGTGTTTGGTTGCCGAACGTGAACGTGCTGCCATGAATTTTTTTACGGTCAGCTCACGCTCTGACTGATCATTATTTCCCGCTACGGCGATCAATCTGGATTGACTACTTATGACGACTATCGGAACTCCTTTTTCAGCCTCGGCTACCCGTGTACTTCTTTGTGGCTCTGGCGAGTTGGGAAAAGAAGTTGCTATCGAGCTACAGCGACTCGGGTGTGAGGTGATCGCGGTAGACCGTTACGAGAATGCGCCTGCTATGCAGGTTGCGGATCGCAGCCACGTTATTTCTATGCTGGACGGTGATGCCCTTCGCTCCGTGATCGAACAGGAAAAGCCAGCGCTTATTGTTCCGGAAATCGAAGCGATTGCTACAGAAACGTTGGCAGCGCTTGAAGGTGAAGGTTTTAATGTTGTCCCTACCGCGCGTGCCACTCAGCTGACGATGAATCGTGAAGGTATTCGTCGTCTTGCTGCAGAAGCTTTAAAAGTACCCACTTCTACTTATCAGTTTGCCGCGACAGAAGAAGAATATCTGAATGCTGTAAAAGAAATAGGTTTACCGTGTCTGGTGAAGCCAATTATGAGTTCCTCTGGCAAGGGCCAGAGTTTTGTTAAAGCAGATGATCAGATACATGCTGCCTGGGATTATGCTCAGGAGGGCGGACGAGCTGGTAAAGGGAAGGTTATTGTTGAAGGGTTTGTTGATTTCGATTTTGAAATAACTCTGCTGACCATCCGACATAATGATGGGCAGGGAAACACCGTCACCAGTTTTTGTGAGCCTATCGGTCACCGTCAGGAAGATGGCGATTACCAGGAATCCTGGCAGCCACAGGCGATGACAGACGCGGCACTCAGGAAAGCTCAGAACATTGCTGAACAGGTGACATCTGAGCTGGGTGGTCGCGGCCTTTTCGGGGTTGAGCTGTTTGTGAAAGGTGATGAGGTGATTTTCAGTGAAGTATCGCCACGTCCTCATGATACCGGCTTAATTACTCTGATTTCACAGGACTTGTCTGAATTTGCGCTTCATGCCCGTGCCATTCTGGGACTGCCAATACCGAACATCGTGCAGACAGGACCGTCGGCATCATCGGTTCTGCTGGTCAGCGGCAACTCGACAAACATGCAGTTCGGAAATCTGACTGCAGCACTAAACCGGATAAATACACAGATACGTTTGTTTGGAAAACCAGAGGTCAGCGGTAAGCGACGCCTGGGGGTAGCGCTGGCACGCAGTGAGTCAGTGGAAAAGGCGCGAGAGCAGGCCAATGCCGTGATCGCGGATATCACCGTCAGCCTTTGATCAGAATTCTGCAGGACAGTAAATCTTTGACTGACTGACGTCTCGCTACTTTTTTCGGCTTCAAACATCTCCGGGGTGACTTAAATGACGTCACCCTCATGGTGCCCCTGCAATAGGGTTGTGTCAGAGAGTCAGTAGACTGATTGCATCCACAAAGAGAAGGGACAATAAGAATGAAGACAGCGTTAATTACCGGAGGCAGTGCCGGTCTTGGTAAAATCACCTCAATGGAGCTGGCCCGTCAGGGCTATCGCGTTGTGATCGCAGCTCGCGATGAGGTCAAAGGCCAGGGGGTTGTTAAGGAGATTCTGACGGAGGTCCCCGGAGCGGAGGTGGAGTTTGTTTCGGTCGATATGGCGGATTATCGCAATGTTGAAGACTTTGCTTCTCGTATTTCAGAGCGCTTTGACGTTATTGACCGTCTGATACTGAACGCTGGCTTATTTACTTCCTCTGTTCGTTGTAATGAGGCGGGACACGAATACATGTTTGCCGCGACTCATATGGGCCATTTCCTGTTGACCCATAAGCTGTTGCCATCCCTGAAACGTTCAGAGGATGCCCGAATTATCGTGACCAGCTCGGTGGCGCACTGGGTGGGCAATATTCTGGATTTCATGGGGACCATCAAACAGCCACCGAAAGGTGATCGGTTTCTGCTGAAGCAGTTTCTGCTGTATGGCCGCTCTAAACTTGCCAATATATTCTTTGTTAATGGTCTGGAGAAGAGGTTGGCTGGGTCTAACGTAAAGGTGTTTGCCTTTCACCCGGGCGGTGTGAAAACTGAGTTTTATCGACAGTTCCCGGACCTGTTCACGAAAATCTTTTTCCCATTTTTGATTTCGGAAGAAAAGGGCGCTGATACGCAGATATTTCTGGCAACCGATAGTGACGACGCCCGCAATGGCGGGTACTGGTGTCGTCGTAAGCCAGGCATCCGCAGCCGCTCATCGCGGAATGAACAACTGACCGAGGCTCTCTGGCATTTCAGTGAGGCAGAGCTGGGTATCAGTCATTTCGGTGAGCCGGATTGATCTGGCGACCCGGATCTCAGATACAGGCATTGACCTGTTCAACGGATATTTGATTACGGCCATTATGTTTGGCCTTATATAGCAGGTCATCGACGTGCTTAAGCAGGGTTTCCGGGTCATCATCTTCAGTAGGCTGAACGGCCGCTACACCAATACTGGCGGTTACTTGCAGTGAGTGCTCCGACGTTTCAACCGGAAGCTCCCGGATGATTGTCAGCAGTGTTTTTGCTGCTCTGTCTGCTTGCTCCAGTGAGCGGTCTGACATGATGATAATGAATTCTTCCCCCCCGTAACGCGCACAGATGCCATCAAAATTTTCACTGACGGCCCGGATGCGTTCTGCGATTTCTATCAGGCAGGTATCGCCGGTCGGATGGCCATATCTGTCATTGATGCGTTTAAAATGGTCGATGTCCAAGAGAAGCAATGCGATCCAGGAGCCACCGTGTCGTGCTCGGTCGTAGAGATAATAATACTCATGATCGAAGTGGCGACGGTTATACAGCCCCGTGAGTGGGTCCGTAATACTGGTAAGTTGCAGCCGTTCATTGGCTTCCTCAAGGGCAAGAGTACGTTCGCTCACCAGAGTATCCAGTTCCTGATTCAGTTGCTTCTGAGTTCTCAGAAGTTCTGCCTGACTGATAAGAGCTGAGTGTTCTGCTTCATGTCGTTTTGCCTGCTCCCACTTCATTCTTTGCGAGAGTAACAGCGCATACAGAATCGCCATGATGGTAAAGCCCAGGTCGCCAGCGGAGCGGGTAATTGGGGTTGACGTAACCACTCCGGTTTTTTCCATGATCGTAATCATCAGTCCGATAACAAGGAAAGCCCCACCCGCTAAGCCGTAGTAGGCGGGCTCAAACCGATCGAGAGCTCTGCGAATTTGTGCCGAAACCACGACGATGGATGCCAGAGCAACGTAGAGCGTAAGAAGCTTTACAGATTCGGAATACGGCGCGTAAAGGGAGTGAACAACCAGTGCGGCCCCTGCCGCCATGCTGACGTAAATCGCAAAGGCATACCCTGGTCTGGTTTCGCGGAGTCCGAGTGCCCTGAGCATATAGAAGCCGCAGGTGATCTCTGTCAGTGCGTAGCCCCACGCGAGAAAATGGTTACTGTGGTTGCGATAGTCGGGGACGACGTATGCATTAAAATAACCTTGGAAATACGAAAATATTGAAACCAGCGTAACAAGAAAGAGCGCGTACCAGAGATAGCCTGAGTCGCGTAATTGAGCAAACAGAAGAAGATGATATAGCGCGATGCCGATCAGAATCCCGTACATGGCAATAGAGAACGTTGTATTCATCGTCGAGTTGCTGATGAAGCTGTTCTCTGCCCAGAGGGTCATTGGTACGTTAAGAGTTCCTTCGCTTCTGGCGCGGATCAGCACCTGAAGTTCCTCACCGGGGTTGATGGTTATCGGAGCCAGCAGATGCGGATGATCAATCGGCTGGCGCTCTATCGGGCGTGTGTCACCCAGTTCATATGTGATGGTCTCTCCTGCGGTGTCTTCAATAATTACATCAAGCTCATCAAGCAGTGGATATTTAACGTCCAGGATCAGCGTGCGGGTATTGGTCGCGCGACTTTTCACTGAAAAGTGCAGCCACAGGTGCTGCGGATTGAACCCCAGAGTCGGTGTATCCTTTGCAACTTCCCACGTATCTTCGGGTCCTGGTCTACGGTCGTCATCCTGAAGGCGATATTTCACACCAGTGCCCAGGTTATAGTTTGTGAAACCGTCGGTAATGATCACTTTCAGTGCGCTTGCAGGCAGCGAAAGCAGCACGAGCGAGAGCAATATCAGTAGTTGGTGGGGCTTGCTCATGTTGGGGAGGTGCATCCTTTGTTCTGGAAAATCCATAAGCCTATAAGATAGACCATCAACAGGCCTGAGGTCTGGACCTTCACCTCACATTGGGCTCATATTGGCCACAAATGATGACTCTGCGGCCAAAAGTATTTGTCTTTGAGGGCTCGAATGCTTGACCTGTGAGTTACTCTCAGGTTTATCCTGCTCCCCAGATTGGAGAAGAAGCGATGAAAGCGAGTCAATTAGCAAAAGAGTTTGCGGTTAATGTCAACACGGTGAGGCACTATGTCCGTCTGCGGCTTCTGGAGCCGGAAAAGGATGAGTCCGGCTATCACTTTTTCGGTGACGAAGAGCGCAAGCGACTGCGGTTTATACTCAGCGCAAGGGAACTCGGATTCACGCTGGAGGATATCCGGCAACTGCTGACTGATGCGAAGCAGGGACAGTCACCTTGCCCGAATGCCAGGGAGTTGATTGAGCTTCGTCTCAGTGAAGCAAAGCAGAAGCTGTTATCGTTGCAGGCGCTTGTCGAGAGGATGGAGTCTGCGACATCTCATTGGCAGAAAATGCCAGATTGCTCACCTTGTGGGGATCACATCTGTCATTTAATTGAGGGAGGTCACTATGACTGAGTCAGAAAAAAGCGGTTGCTGTAGTGGCGATCAGAAGACCGCAGAAGCAAACTCTGCAACAAGGGTTGAGAAGACCTGCTGTGGTACGGATACCCCTGAGCCTGTCGCCAGTTGCTGTGGTACAGGCCAGACGTCATCAGCGTCTGATGCTGCCTGTTGTCCGTCCGACGGTAAACAGAGCAGAGACTGGATCATGTGGACTTGCCTCCCTGCGGTTGTTGCCGGTTATATCGCGTTTATCGTACTCGGCCACGATACCAGTATGCCGGAGTGGCTGAGTACGATGCTACACACCAGCTATGAGATGGTGAACGCGATGTGGTGGGGGATACTCTCTGCGGCATTCTTTGTGGGTGTTCTGGGGCGCATTCCCCGAGAGGTTGTGATGTCTGTTCTGGGCCGTGGTGGTAGTAAACGCGGCGTGTTGAGAGCAACGGTCGCCGGGCTGATGCTTGACCTGTGCAACCACGGCATTCTGATGGTAGGAATGAAACTATACGAGCGCGGCGCAAGTATTGGGCAGGTGATGGCATTTTTGATCGCCAGTCCATGGAACTCCCTGACGTTAACTCTCATTCTTGTGGGGTTAATAGGTCTCAAATGGACGTTGTTGTTTATCGCAGCATCCCTCGTGATTGCATGGATCAGTGGTTGGATTTTCGATCGTCTCTGCGATCGTGGAGTGCTGCCCGCTAACCCAAATACGGCTGACTTTGATCAGGTTGCTTTCTGGCCTTCAGTGAAAGAGACCTGGAAGGAAAATGACTGGCGACCTGCAGCACTGTTGAGAATGTTCTGGGGTGGGCTGAAGGAATCAAAAATGGTGCTTCGTTGGGTGGTCTTCGGTGTGGTATTGGTTGCGCTGATACGAGCGTTTGTCCCCCCTGAGAGTTTTGGCGTATGGTTCGGTGCGAGCATGACCGGGTTGTTGATGACGCTGCTGGCTACCACCCTGATTGAGGTCTGTTCAGAGGGCTCCAGCCCGATTGCTGCAGACCTCTTTAATCGAGCCGGAGCGCCGGGTAATGCCTTTACTTTTCTGATGGCCGGCGCAGCAACGGATTACACTGAGATTATGTCGCTGAAAGAAACAACGAAAAGCTGGAAGATTGCGCTCTTTCTCCCGTTGATTACTGTCCCTCAGGTTCTCTTCATTGGCTGGATAATGAATACAGCTGCCATCTGAGCCTTGCGGGAACTCTCAGAGATAAGGATACTCTGTATAAGTATTGAATAACTTCTGGAGTTCCCTATGTCTGTTATACCCCTGCGCAAGAAAGCCAGCCTGATGAGTGTAGCTGGCGTCGCCGCTGCAATGGCGGTCACCAGCTGCTCCAGTGTGAGTGTCGATCATGCAGATGGGCGCTCACCGAAGCTGATTCCTCAGACCTTCTTTGACGGCAAAATTTGTGCGGATGGAGTAGTGCGGGACAGGTCTGGTGAAGAAATGCGCTCGTTTAACGCGCGTATCATGGCAAGCTGGGATGAGAAGGGTGTTGGAACACTAGATGAGGTCTTCTACTTCTATGACGAACCCGGTGCATCAGCCAAAGAGGAAACTCGTGTCTGGACTCTGACCCCAACGATACAGGATGGAAGGGAAGTACTGAGTGCTAAGGCGTCCGACGTACCCGAAGCAACGATCATGGAGTGGGCAGGTAACGCAATTCATATGGCGTACACCCTGCGCTACGGTGAGCCGGGCGATACCATTGACCTCAACATGGATGACTGGATGTTTCATGTTGCCGATGGTGTTGTCATTAATGAGACTCGCATGACAAAATTCGGTCTTCACGTCGGTCAGATTCTGTTGGTGATGCGTAAGGTCGACGAAGACACCAGCTGTCTGTAACTTATGTTAAGGACGAGACATGATTGATCATCTCAGCACCTATGCCCGGGACTTTCTGAAGACCAAAGCCTTTTATATCAAGGTATTCGAACCACTCGGGTACGGTTTACAGACTGAGTTTATTGCAACCTGGAATCGCTATTTTCCGACACAGCGTATGTGCGCTTTCGGTCCCGAGGGCAAGCCCGTTTTCTGGGTCATCGAAGTGCGTGAGAATTACACTCCGCGCCACTTTGCGTTCACCGCCGGTGACCGGGCGGCGGTGAAAGGTTTTTATCACGCAGCGCTTGAGCAAGGTGCTGAATGCAATGGAGAGCCGGGTCTGCGTCCGCAATACCATGACCACTATTTTGGGGCTTTCGTTATTGATCCTGACGGCAATAACATCGAAGCAGTATGTCATCTGCCGTCAGAATGATGCCCGACTGATTCAGTTACTGCGTCATTCGTAAGATAAGCCTTTGAGCTGTGGCCTCGAGGTCAACGAGCCCGGATGCTTGGCTGCAGCCCCCCTTATTGTCATCCCTGTTTTTACTTGAGCGGGTCTCCGTGAGAGTGCTTGTTTGACTGTTATTTGTTTGCTCCATCAAGCGTTGAAATAACAGCTCATTGATTCCCGCTACCAGTGCGATGGCTTCGGCTTCACTCAAAGTTTCCGGAAGTTCTCCCGCCTCTACGCGTTGAACAGTCTGAGCACTGAGAAATCTGGCAAATGTTCCAGCGATATCTCGTCTTAACTCAAAACCATCATGGCCTAAAGCGGCCACTTCAATATACAGCGCGTACATAAGGCTCGGGTGCTGGTCGACAAAATTCATGTAGGCGCTGGTGGCGTTGCTGACGACTTTCGGCCAGTCGTCGCTCGGCGAATAGGAACTGATGATGCGCTGCATAATGCGTTGGCTCGTATCCCGAGCCAGTGACAGCAGGCATTCATCTTTATTAGGAAAGTGCTCATAAAAACTACGCCGGGATACACGAGCCGCCGATGTCAGGTCGGTGAGAGTTATTTCCCGGTAGCGTTTTTCTGCAAGGGTCGACTCAAGCGCATCAAGAAGGCGCTGTCTGTGGTCCGTCGCGGGTGCCGTCATAGTTCTGTTCCTGAGTGCATTTTTATTCTTCGTAGAGTATATCGCGTGGTACTTGACAGTACCAGTTATCAGAATGTACCTTGGTACTGATCAGTACCAGTGTACGGGAAAGCTCTCATTCGTGAGCAGTTAAAACCAGCTTTGTACCGGCACGAGCAAGTGCAGACACCCGGGGAGCGACACTGGGATATTCAACACGGCGGCGACAAGTGAGAAAGCTTATGACAATTCCAGACCGATACGGCATCCACATTGATCAGGCTCGGCGCATTGCGTCACCCATTCTTTGGCTCATATCTGATAAAAACAGCGCTGAGCCATCTCCGGAAGAGTGGCAGGCACTAGGAGGTCAACTGAATCAGGGCGACCCCTATGCGGATGCGGTCAGCGAATGGCTTGCCGCCAATCCAGGAAACTGGAGGCTGATCGAGACTGCTTTGCAAAAGCCGGTCGGCGAGTCGTATCAGGATTTACCCGACGCCGTCTGTCAGTTCTTCTCTCATACTCAGTCAGAACCTGATTGGCTGGATAAGGAGGCTATCAACCGGGGCTGCGATGTTGTGGCACGCTCAGGTCAGACCGGTATGAAGGTATTGCGGGATTTTGGATTGATGGCGGGTTATCAGGCCAGTGCAATTAATCAGACGCTGGTGAAAACCGGCGCTCTTGAAAAAGGCGCGCAACGACGTGTCGCGGAAACGACCAAATGGTGGATGGACTGCACAGAGAGAGGAGGAATACTTCCGGGTGGGGAGGGCTTCAGAACGACCCTTCGTGTGCGCCTTATCCACGCTATGGTCAGGCGCCAATTGTCATTGCGACCGGACTGGGATCATGAGTATCTCGGTCTGCCGGTTAACCAGTTGGATATGCAGGTAACGTATCTCGCTTTCTCCGTGATGTTTCTCATTGGGCAGAGGGTTCTGGGAGTTCCTTTGAGCCGTCAGGAAGCCGACGATGTGATGCATCTGTGGCGTTATATCGGCTGGTTGATGGGACTGGATGAGAGCTTACTGGCAAGTTCAGAGCAGGCTGGTCGAGTGGCTCTGTATCGCAACCTTCTCAGTCAGGCGCTGGCGGACGAGACGTCCTGCCAGCTGGCAAAGGCTCTGATGAATGAACCCCTGGAGCGTCACTATCCAGCGTTTCAGTGGCTTCGCAGCCATTGGGATCGTCAGGTGCATCTGAGTATTCTGAGGTTATTTATTGGTTCTCAGGGAATGCGTGCCCTGGGGTTACCTCAGTGTACATTGCCCTGGTACCCCTTAGTGTTCGCACCGGTGAACTATACAACGCAGACATTGATACGCCTGCTGCCGGGAGGTAAGGGGTGGCTTGCCAGGCGTGGCCGTCGGGCACAGTGGAGTATGCTGCGTATTTTGTTCGGCCCCAGCGAGCCCGGTATTACCCGGGTGGCGGAGCCATCAAAGTCTTGATCAGAGTGGGCGGAACGAGTCGATGATGTCGAGCGCCAGTTGTGTGTTGCCCGCAGCGGTGTCACCACCGAAGGTCACACCCGTGCGCACGATAATCAATTCGTAGTCAGGTATCACCATCACCATCTGCCCCTGGAATCCACGCAAGGCATAGGTGGATTCCGGGAGTTCTGGCCAATAAACAAGACCCGTATTCAGCCATGTCTGATAGCCATACGAGGGGTTTGCAGCCGACGGCGACAGCATCTGATTGACCCAGCTTTCAGACAGAACCTGGTCACCAAACCAGTCGCCACTGCGTTCGAGCAATAAACCAATGCGCGCCCAGTCGCGAGTCGTCAGATAATGGTAGGCACCACCAACGGGGTGTCCGACGGTATCAAATTCCACCACAGCGTTGTCTATGCCGATGCGTTGAAACAGTGCGTCATTGATAAAGCGGTAATAGTCTTCGAGGGTGCCACCGACTTGTTCCTGTGAGATACGAGCCAGCAGATTGCTTTGGCCTGTGGAGTATTGAAAGTGCGTGCCAGGGGCAAATTCCAGAGGCTGCTCGGCGTAATAAGCCGCCATGTCGCTGACCTGAAACAGACTGTAGCCCTGGTCTGCATCTTCCCCCTGGGACGCCTCATTCCAACTGATCCCCGAGGCCATCTGTAGCATGTGATGTAAGGTGATAACTTCTTTATTCGTGCCTTGCCAGACTCCGACGGGCGCTGGCCGACTGATATCAAGCTGGCCTGCATCAGAAAGAACCCCCATTCCCATGGCGGTCAGTGTCTTCGCCATCGACCAGCTGAGCAGTCGGGTGTCAGCAGTAATGCCATCGGCATAGCGTTCTGTAATCAGTTCGCCCTGGTAAACCACAGCGACGGATAAGGTGTTTTTAACCTGTTCGCCATCTTCTGCGAATGCCTGATCAAGGGCACTATCAAGCGCATTATGATCAAAAGCAGGGTGCAGGCTGGCTATCTGAGCGTCCCCCATTGGCCAGGCTGTAAAGGGATCGCTTGATTCGTTGTAAACGCTTGATGGCGTCTGGTCGTCGAGGCTCGTAAGCGAAGCATCCTGAGTCAGAGTGCAGCCGAGACCTTCGCGATAATAGGCCGTCTTTTCATAGGTGCTGCCAAAGAAAATATCCCTTACTGATACCGTCCTGTCTGATTCATTGACATCTACCCGCCAGATGGAGGAGAGCGGCTGCACCTGAGGTGCGATGAATTCGTTCTTAAGCCGGTCCTCTTCCATGTCGCTGACCCAAAGACCTGAGCACATATATTTGGCAGCATAGCCAGCCCCGAGGGGAATATCGTCGAGGATACAGCCTGAAAGTGCTACAGCGGAGGTCAGTATCGCTACTGGCCTTAAGAGAGATGTTTTCATGTGGTGACCTGTCGTTATCTTTTGTTCTTTATTTTTGTAGAGCCGATGTTCTCACAAGCGGTATGACCGCGACACTGGGTGGATCTCATTTGGCGTTATTAGTAGTAAATTCACGATTAATAAAATTCTTGCAATGCTGGGTGCAGGGGCGCGACTATAAACGGTGGTGACAGAATCGAGTTATTTTCTGCATTCTGTGCCTCCCCAGTTGATATTTCTATTGGTTTCGCTGACTCTGATCAGCCTTAACATCAGAGTTGGAATAACCTTGAGAACAGTAACATTGCTTCTGGCCAGCGTCCTGATGGTGTCAGGTTGCTCGGCCAGGCCAGAAGCGCCTGACGCACAGTCAGGCGAAAATGGCAGAGCTGATAGCTCGGCGGGCAACCTACGTCCTGCTCACCATAAAGCGGACGGAACCTTTGTTAATACAGACGGAACCGCTATCAGTAAATCGTTCACTGATCTGCTGCGCTGGCGTTGGACCCGGACTGAGCCAGAGGCCTTACCCTTCCCGGTATTAAAGCCAGACCCGGCAAAGCTTCAGAATCCTGATAGTCCCCAGATCACCTGGATAGGGCACAGCGCGTTTCTTCTGCAGGTCGGAGGTAAGAACATCCTGACCGATCCGCATTTTACAGAGCGCGCATCGCCGCTCAGTTTTCTCGGGCCTGAACGCGTTGTTGAGTCTCCTCTCACGGTAGAAGAGTTACCTCATATCGATGCGATCGTTATTTCTCACAACCATTACGACCATCTTGATGAAAAAACCATTCGTCTGCTGGATGAAAAGCAGAAGCATAATCCTCCATTGTATTTCGTTCCTCTGGGACTAAAAAAGGAACTTAACGGCTACGATATAGAAGAAGTCATAGAAATGGACTGGTGGGAGACTCACGAATTTTCAGGCATGCAGTTTACCGCACTGCCAGTAAAACACTGGTCACAAAGAAATTTCTTCGACCGTAACAAAACACTCTGGGCAGGATGGTTAGTGGATATTGGTGAGTTCCGTTTTTTTCATACGGGCGACAGCGGGTATTCCAGTGATTTTGCGAAAATCGGTGAAGACTATCCCGGTATTGATCTGGCGACGATTCCTATTGGTGCCTATGATCCGCGTTGGTTTATGAAAGATGCGCATATGAGCCCGGAAGAAGCAGCTCAGGTGTTTATTGATTTAAAAGCTGAGAAGGCCATCGGTATGCATTGGGGAACGTTTATTCTTACTGATGAAGAAATGGACGAGCCGCCGGTGAGATTGAGGGCGGCTCTGAAAAAAAATAATATTCGGGTAACAGACTTCTCCGTGATGAAACACGGAGAAGTCTTGCGAGTGATAATCGGCCAGAGCCCTGAGGCAATCTCCGATATCTCTGATTAATCAGGACGGGAAGGGCACTAAAATTAGAGTAAACGTCACATGTTGATTTTCATGATCAATTTCAATTGTACTAGTGTCCAAATATCCATCCGAGCCACCAATAATTCCATCCGGGCTTCCAGCGACAGCTCCTGTCGCGTTAATGCTATCTGCTGTAAGGTCGTCTGGAGATTTAACAACCAGGCGATCTTGCATCCAGCTAGGAGCTAAGTCTCCGGCATTAGTGACATCAGACCGGAATGTTCCATTGGCATAGCAAGGGACTTCCTGCCCGTCATAAATACAGGAGTAGGTGTACAGCAGATCCGGAGTAATATCGAAACTCGCAACGATCTTCTGGTTACTGTTGTCAGTGGTTGTATTAATAATGAGGGAGTCCACCCCTGAGGCGGGTGCTATAACATCCACCACCTGACGCCCACTATCTACGTAGTCGCGGATGTAGGTTGCAGTGAAGGCACTGGTTACTTCAATTTCGAGGCTCATGGCACCGTTGGCATAACTTAAGGGTGCTGTAGTTGGGGAACCAGAGAAATCACCGAGACGGACAGAGGTTGTATTGCCTGAGTCATCGGTCACAATCGCCTGACAAGGGAAGAACTCACCTTGCGCACCCTCAAGGGTTCCGTAGCATGCGAATTCCATAGCTTCGGATTGGAGAGTGTACTCCAAAGATAGTTTGCTACCGTCTGTCGGGTGCGACACCGTGTCCTCAATTAACTGTCCCTGAATGGAAATGAGAATTGGATAAGTTTCACCAGGATTAAGCCGGAATGTACTGTAGCTGCGATAAGGACTTGAGTCGAATCGCCGCCCTCTATACTGACTAATAGTGACTTCGCCGGCGCACTGAGTCGGCCAGACTTTATTACCATCATCCAGATGACAAGTGACAGTATGGTCTTTTTCTTTGTTTGGATCTGTTTCGCGCATATCGACAACAACACCGATTGATCCTGCCACTGTGGAAAAAGTAGTCTGGCCGTAGTAGTACAGACCATCGGTGGAAGTAAAGGATGCGGTTGCTGTCAGGTTCATTGATGGTGCGAGATTAATTGCTGTCACGCCTTCTGGACCGACGTTAATTGCACGGTAGAGTCCGTTGGTAAATACTCTAACAAAACAGCTCTGCCCGGCGGCGAGTGACTGACCTTCAATAGTGCAGGAGAGATTGAAAGAAGCACGATCTTCTTCTTTATAGTAGTCCCAGTTCCAGGTAGTGAAATGCTGCACAGTTGCAACCAGCTTCATCCCGGTTGGTGAGGTCGTGGATGCAACGATTTCACCAACACCTTCTTCAACCCAAAGACCAGTCGCTTCATCAAACCACCACATCTCGATTTCTTCGCCAATGGCATAGACACGTCCGTCCGGTCCGGTTTCGGTAACCAGGTCCATTTCAATCTGCGCGCTGGCTTCTGCTGCCAGTTGCACTGGTTCACCGTTTTGGGTGAATTCGAAATCGATCATGCCCAGGGACAGGAGTTGAACGACTTCACTTTCTTCGGTCAGTGCAACGCCGCCACCGAGGTAAGAGGCACCCATTTCACGGGTATCAACAGGAGTAATAATGGCTGTGATTTTACCAGTAACAGGATCGCCGTTGGCGTCAACGAACGCACCTGCCGGCAGAGCCACACTTGTATTGAGGTCCGTGTTTTCGATAGTGACTTCGAAGTCGTTATTAAATACTACCGGGGAGGCACGCTCCATCAGGGTTAGCTGGATATCAGCGCTCTCTTGTGCGGAGGCCTGGTCAAAACGATAGCTCTGCGGAATATAGCCTTCTTTACTGGCAGCAACAGTCAGCACAGGTGTCTGAGTAAGGCCAGTGAAAGCAGCAACACCAGATGAATCACTTTCTATAGTCACACCATCAATGGTTACCGTGACCCCTGCTAGCGTGGCGTCATCCATATCCAGAAGCTTCACATTGACCGCAAAGTCCGGATTGAGTATCTCTGCAGGAATGACATCCAGAGTCACCTCTGCTTCGCCTGTCTCGCCTTCTTCATCGGTGATTTTCACACTCAGGGTATGAG
>Ga0181593_10003518_pt1 | contig 14348 bp, 13 predicted proteins | sample 071ome_19_FD_133756 | JGI IMG/M metagenome (GOLD analysis project Ga0181593, IMG submission 133756) | Coastal salt marsh microbial communities from the Groves Creek Marsh, Skidaway Island, Georgia - 071413AT metaG (megahit assembly) | ecosystem: Environmental > Aquatic > Marine > Intertidal...
CGAACATCGCTCCGGGAAACGGAACGAACGACTGAATGGAACAGAAGCCATGCGCGATCAATTGAAGAAAACCGGCCGGTTCGGACGCAAAATGCTCCAACTCGCCCTTTTCCTGGGGTTTTCCACCCTTCTCGGCCTTCAAGGCGCTAGCGCCCAGACCCGGATCAAGGACATCGTTGATTTCGAGGGTGTCCGCGAGAACATGCTGATCGGTTACGGTCTCGTTGTTGGCCTGAATGGCACGGGCGATACGTTGACGACGTCGATCTTTACCCGGGAGAGCCTGGTCGGCATGTTGGAACGGCTGGGCGTCAATGCTCGCGACGACTCCCTTAGAACCGACAATGTCGCCGCCGTGATGGTCACCGCGACCCTGCCTCCCTTCTCGCAGCAAGGCACGCGAATCGATGTTTCGATCAGCGCCATCGGCGACTCCGAGAGTCTGCTCGGCGGCACCCTCCTGGTCACTCCGCTGGTCGGCGCCGATGGCGAGGTTTACGCGGTCGCTCAGGGGCCCATCGCGGTCGGCGGCTTTTCCGCCGAAGGCGATGGCGCGACGGTCAGCCGCGGCGTGCCCACGAACGGTCGGATCGCCAGCGGCGCCATCATCGAACGCGAGATCGGTTTTGACCTCCAAGGCATGAACACGGTTACCATTTCGCTCCGCAACCCCGATTTCACCACGGCGCGCCGCATCGCGCAGGCCATCAACGCCTTTATCGGCGGTCCGATCGCCCAGCCTCGCGACCCGTCCACGGTGCAAATGCTGGTTCCCGATCCCTATCGTGGTCGGACCGTCTCGCTGATCACCGATATCGAGCAACTGCGGGTAACCCCCGACATGTCGGCCAAGGTCGTGGTAGACGAGCAGACCGGCATCATCGTGATGGGCGAGAACGTTCGGATCAGCACCGTCGCGATCGCCCAGGGCAATCTGACGATCAGGATCACCGAAACCCCTCAGGTCTCGCAGCCCCAGCCCTTCTCCGAGACGGGCGAAACCGTGACTGTCCCGCGCACCCAAATCGAGATCGACGAGGACCAGGACAAGCGCCTGACGATCGTCCCGCAAGGCGTCACCTTGCAGGAACTGGTCGATGGTTTGAACGCTCTCGGCATCGGTCCGCGCGACATGATCTCCATCCTTCAGGCCATCAAGGCAGCCGGCGCGCTGCAGGCCGAAATCGAACTGCTCTAGAGAGGACCGGACAATGGATATGGGAACATCAATCGATCTCCGGTCCGCCGCGCGCGACGCTTTTACCCAGCGCCCGGACATCCAGAACGCCAAGCAAGCGTACGATCAGAATCGCGAGAGCATCCGCGAGGTCGCCGAGAAATTCGAATCCATGTTTCTCTCGCAAATGTTTGGGCACATGTTCAAGGGCATCAAATCGGACGGCCTGATGGGCGGCGGAAACGGCGAGGCAATCTTCCGCGACATGTTGGTGCAGGAATACGGCAACCAAGTCTCAAAGGCCGGCGGTATCGGCCTGTCCGACTCGATTGAAAGACAACTCTTGGCGCTCCAGGAGGGCAAATAAGATGGATGCAAAGCAAATCGTGATCTCCTTCGCCGAAAGCATGAATGGCTTGATGGAGGTTCTGATCCAGGAAAACGACCTGATCCAATCACGCAAATACTCGGATCTCGCCAGTCTGCAATCCCGCAAGGTTCAACTGGCCAAGGGTTTCGAGGAAGCGCAGCGCCGGGTCGAGGGAGATCTCGAGGTTCTGAACGTTCTTGATGAAAGCGAACGCACCGATTTGCGCAAACTCTATAAAAAGTTTCGCGACGTTCTGGCCCAGAACATGCTGTCCTTGCGCGGCGCCCACGACGCGACGGATCGAATTGTTAAGCTGATCATCGAGGCGGTGAAGGAGCAACGGGGCGTTAAAACCGCGCCTTCCGCCTTTGGCCCACGCGGGAACGGCTACGCCGCCTATTCAAACCCGCAATCCGCCTCGATCGCGTTTTGCGCCGACAGCTAGTTTCGCGAAACCGGGAATTCGTTATGTGACGGCCGCGTCCACGCGGGCATCGTCCGGAGCCAACTCGCGTAGGCGTTCCTTCGAGCTGGCGATGGAATCCGTCGCACCCAACAACGTGAAGGTCTCCAACAACGCCAATTCCACGTCTATCGAGTTGGGGTCAATCTCCCTAGCCTTGACGACCGCCTTGGTAGCGCCGTCACTGTTTCCCTCACCGGCCAGCATGACCGAGTAGAGCGCCCAAAGACGCGCGTCATTGGAAGATGTTTCCAACGCGACCTTGAACTCACGCCCCGCCTCTTCGCGGCATCCTTGTCGCGCCAATGCGTCCGCGAGTTTACCTCGGCTCATCGCATTGTTCGGCGCAATGTCGAGCGCCGCGCGAAAACAACGTTCCGCCATGGAAAAATCCTCGAGATCCACCAGCACGGATCCGAGCTGACTCATCGCCTCGAGATTTGTTCCGTCGGCTTGCAGCGAGCGCTCAAGATAGTCGATCGCGGCTTCGAAATCACCGGTTTCCCACGCCAACGTGCCGCGCCAAGACAGAAAAAGAGAGTTGTTCGGATCCTCCGCGAGGGCCTCGTCCAAACTATCGACGGCATCCAGACGTTGACCGACACCGCGCAACCCAATTGCTAGAAAAAATTTCGGCTCGGCGTAGGTCGGATCACTATCCGCGGCGGTTCGAAACGTATCGACCGCCTCCGCCAGTTCCCCTTGATGAAGTTGAAGGGTTCCGACATGGGTTAGAAAGCGCGCGTTCTCGGGTTCGACCTCCAGGGCCGCGTCATAGAAATCCCGCGCCGCCTCCAGCTCGCCGCACTGCATGCAAAGCACACCCGCTAAATCCAGCGCCTGGGCGTGCCGAGGGTCAATCTCCAGAATTCGCAGATAGGCATCGCGCGCTTGTTCCACCTCGCCAACGTCATGATGACGCAGTCCCGTGACCAAAAGATCATGGAGGGTCGCTGTCAGGTCTTCACTCATCGCACCCCTACCCCGCGACAGTTCGCAAGACGGAAACGGTTTCGTTACCTACCATAGATTGGCGGGCCACATAAACGATTTGAGGTTTCACAAGATCAGCCGCGTCAAAGCCATCGGTATGACGGATCAAAATTCGCGCACGCTTTTGGCCATGTGGAAGAGCCTCCCACACGGCCTCATCGCAACAGAAATGGACGTGGCGATTATACCAGGAAGTCAACGCCTTGCCCGCTCGGCGCGAGCGCGGGCGAAACACCACTCGACGTGCCGCCGATCGCCAGCGCGCCATTCGCGACCTCGGTGCCAGCGACGACGGCCACCGTGTCAGTTTCCGCCGAATCGACCGAATCGGTACCGCCGGCTCCGTTCACGATCTCCGGTGCCGGCGCCGCATCGGCGCCTTCCGCGTTTTCCGGAATCTCGATGGTCCGCACTTCCGGATTGCTCCGCAAGCGTTCAACGACACTCTCCGTCGGGAATTGCCTCTGAACCTCCCCGGACTCCGAGTCACGGACCTGGAAGATCAAAGCAAGCGCCTGATTGTCAAACTGCAAAAGCGGGCTTATGAAAAACCCATCAACAATCGGCTTTACCGGTGTCGCGGGGGCTTGTTCCTGGGCCACTTCAGGCTCAGGCGCCGTTCCTCTCGTAGCGAACACCTGAGGCAGCGTGTTTACCGCCAACAGGTTAGGCTGTAGTTCCATCCCACCCTCCATTCAGGAGCGCTGGAGCCCGAAAACACGGCTCCATGTAAATAATGTAAGGTGTTTCGCGAAAAAAGTCCATAGGGAATCAGATAGGCGGCTTTTTACGAAAATCCGCCACTCAAATCATCACCAGCCTAGTGCCCCTTGAAAACCGCGGGTCGGCGATTCAATCGGGCTTCCACTCCCTCCCGCGCGTCGTCGGTTTCGCTGATACGCGCCACCCAATCATTCAGATCGTCGTGCTGAATCCCGTCCCGAAACTCCATTTGCCGCAGCATCAAGGCTTTCATCACCTCAAGGGATTTAGGCGCGTTCCTGGCGAGTCTGTCGGCGATCGCGGTGACCTCCGCCTCGAGATCCTCTGCCGGCACCGCTCTCGCGATCACACCGAGTTCATGAAGTTTTTCCGAAGATACCGGGTTTCCCAGCAGTAGAATCTCCCTGGCTGTCACCGGCCCCGCCACTTCCATGATCTTCTTGGTCAAAAACCAGGTCGGCGCCAATCCGATCCGTGCCAGCGACATGCCGAAACTCGCCGCCCGACTCGCGACAACGAAGTCGCAATGAAAAGCCAACTCGGCGCCACCGGCTATCGCATGCCCGTGCACCGCCGCGACCACGGGCAACGGATAGGTTTCGACCGCCCGAAACATGACCTCCACGGCCTCGGGCTTTCCCAAGGCGGTCTTGTCTTGTGTCAAATCCATTCCGGAACAGAAAACCGGGCCGGCACCGCGAATAATCGCCACACGCTCCTCGGCTCCAGGTTGTCGAGGTAGCGCCGCGACCAGCGCGTCGATCGTCTCGGCGTCCAACGCGTTGCGCTTTTCCGGGCGGTTCAATGTGACGGTTCTGACCGCCCCCTCGACCTCAACAATGACCTTCCCCATCGCCGCCTCCCTTGTAAGAGCGAGACGACTATATCCCCTCAGGCGACGGGATGTCGCGGGCCGGCGCGTTAGATGAAGTTAGCGAGCGACAGATTTCTGGTGGCGGCGGTCACCTGGAACGAGGTTTCGATCTGGCTTCGCAGGTTTTGAAACAAATTCACCGCCTCGAAGGAGTCCACGTCCTCGACATTGCCGAGCTGATCCCCCAACACGACTATATCGTCCTTGTGGGTCTGTTCGATCGAATCAAGCCGCGCCTGGTCGACACCGAGATCGGCGATCATCTGGTTGATCGAATCGAAAGCGTTCTCGACCGTCGTCCGGGCGGAATCGACGAGTGTCCGATATTCCGCCTCGTCACCGGCGTTGATCTGGACATTGGCGAAAATGTTGAGAACCTCGAAAAGATCCGCGAAAGCTTCCTGATGCGCCATCTCACCATAGGAGATGTTCAGGCCGACATCGGCGTGCAAGGTGTTTTCCGCCGTCGTCGCCTGGGCGTTAAGGTTGTTCCAGTTCGCGTTGGTGTTGAAATGCGTGTCGGCCGCGGCAAGGATCTGCGCGGCCGTGTTGGTCGCCGCGTTCACCGTAGTGTTCACCGCGCCCTGGAAGTTGGTCTTCAGGGTATTGGCATTGATGATAGGTTGCGTACTGGTCGCCGGGCCCGAGAAGACGAAGCGTCCGGCCACCTGGGTATTCAGCAAGCTCGCGAAACGGTCGATGGCGTTGTTGGCGAACTCGTTCATGATCGGCAACTCGGCCACGAACAATGTATCGGTCTGCTTGATCAGCTCGGTCCGCATCTCGTTCGCGACTTCCTGAAGCTGCAGCAGACCGACATCCATGACGGATGTCCGCAGACGCGTGCGCTGAACCGTCTCGATGAAGGATTCCTTGGTCTGCACGGCTTCACGCAACTGGATGGAAACCCGCGCATCTTCGCCTTCCAGACCGGAGAATACATTGGAGACCTTGCCGGAGCTGACCTGGTTTTGAACCTTCGAGAGCTCGCGCTGCAAACTCAAGACATTGGTTTCGATACGGCTGGTCTGAGTGATGGTCGATATACGCATGATATCGGTCCCTACCTGTTCCTAGATCGCCCGAACGAGATTGTCGACGGCGCGCTGCACCGTTGTCAGAACCCGCGCCGACGCGGAAAACGCGGCTTCCAGGCGAATAAGTTCCGAGAGCTCCTGGTCGGTGTTCACCGCGCTCTCGTCGTTGAAGCGATCGCGCAGGCCATCACGAAAATTGGTCTGGAATGTCAGCTGGCTTTCGAAGTCCGCTTTCTGATTGGCCACCGTTCCGATGAGATTCGCGAAAAAGCCTTCCATGGTGTTGTTGACCGTCGGCGCGAGGGACAGTGCTTGCTGGGCCTCGAACACCCCAAGGATCGCCAATGGTATCGACGGATCGCCCGGGCCAACGGGGGTGAAGCCGGCCGCCGTCTGCGGGTCGGCGATCAGGGTCGGCGTGTTGGTAATCGCGGTGCGAACCTGAATGGTTCCGGCGAAGCCCTGCGTAAAAGCACCTGGCGGCGTCAATCCACCGGCGTCGGTAAACAGGTTCACGTTTTCGTTCGTGCCGTTCACATTGACCGTGCCGAAGTTCGTCGCGACCTCGAAGGCGAGATCGTCGAGCGCGGTCTGGATCGTCGGCAAGAGCGTGTCGCGAATGCGCAACAAGCCGGCGAGGCTCCCATCGCCGTTGGAGATGTCCGTCGAGATACTAACATTCGTGGTGCCGGTATTGATCTGCACCGCCTGGCCCGTGGTGGCCGCAGTATAGGTCGAGGTCGTCGAAAAGCTCAACGCCAGACGCGTGTCGTCAAGCATCAGATTGCCGCCGGGCGCGAAAACACTGATCTCGCCGCCGGGGCGCTCGAAAGAGGTAATGCTGAGTTTCTCGTTCACCTCAAGCAACAGTTGGTCGCGTTGATCCTTGAGATCCGCGGTCGATTGCCCCAAGGCCTGACGTTGGCCAATCTCGTCGTTTAGCGAGTCGATATTCGCCATCGCCGTGTTGATCTCGTTGACCTGATCGTCGATGCGCGCGTCCGCGTCCCGACGAAGGCCCTGGATCTGGTTGTTCAGATCGTTGAAGGATCGGGCGAGTTCCTGAGCCGCCGTAACCACGGCGATCTGGGTGCTCACATCCTCGGGCGTCGTTGCGAGGGCTTGGTAGGCGTCCTTCAGATCGGTCAGCTTGGCGGAGATGGAGGATTGATCGTCCGGGCGTCCGAATTGCTGCTCCAGACGCCCGAGAAAATCGTCGATAACCTCGAGTTCCTCGACCACGGCGGTCTGCTGTCTTACCTCGCGCTGAAGCCCTTCGGTGACCTGGCGGGTCACTTCATCGATTTGAATGCCCTGGCCGGTTCCGCCAACCACCAGGGTGGATTGGTTGTGGATCTTGCGCGTGTAACCCTCGGTGCTGGCGCTGGCGATGTTGCGCGAGACAACATCGATCGCCGCCTGGGCGCCCAGGATACCGGATCTGGCTGATATAAGTGCCGATGTCAGGCCCATGATAATCCCTTTCCGTCCCGGCTTCTGGAACAACCGGTAATCTCACCGATACTACATGCAATCTTCGGGCCAAATGCTGTCGGTTGCTCGAATTCAGTCCTTTAAATCGTCTTACCTCCGCCGCCACGGACATCCGCCCATCGCGTTCCGTTGGAGGATCTGCACATTTCATGCCGTACCGGCTATATTCGGAACTCCGCATGCGTCCTTTTCCAACCTTCGGCGGGATAGCCAATATGGTCGAGTTGTCGCCGGAGACATTTCGAGCGGTCCAAGAGGCCTTGGGAAACGGCTTGGCCCGCCACCGGGCCGGTGACCTTGCCGGCGCCGTCACGAGCTACCAGAAGGTTTTGAACCTGCATCCCGACCAACCGGACGCACTCCACTATATGGGCGTCGCGTTGTTTCAAGGCGGGAACGCCCGGGCGGCTATCCCGCTACTTGAAAAGGCCGTCGCGGGCAAACCCGATAGCGCGGAAGCCCATAACCACCACGGATGCGCGCTGCTCATCGAGGCTCGCGCCGAAGACGCCGAGGCGGCGTTCCGCCGGGCTTGCGCGCTAAATGCCGACCACGCCGAGGCGCACTACAATCTCGGCGCGATCCTGCAGAGCTTTCATCGCCCCGAAGAGGCTCACGTGGCCTTGGAGCGGGCGGTGGCGCTGGTTCCCGGCCAGACCGGGTGGCGCGTCAAACTCGCCGAAGCTCTAAAGGATCTGGGGGATCTGGATGGCGCCGACCATCATCTACAGGTCGCCATCACGGCGAATAGTCATCCGCTCGAAACCTACTTTCAACGCTCCCGGGTTCGCGAACTGGCGGGCCAGGGCGACCTGGCGGTTCGCGACCTCAAGCGATGCGCTGTGTTGAATCCCGCCGCTTTTCAATCCCTTAACAATCTCTCCCGGTCCTTCATGACCGCAATGCAGGCGGCTCGCGCGGCCCGGATCATGGAATGGGCCGCGGTTCTGGCGCCGGCGGATCCCGCGATCCGCTACAATCTCGCCAATTGCCTCCTCGCGGCCGGTGATCTCGATCGAGGTTGGCGAGAATATCGCTGGCGGCATCTGAAGGACGAGGTCCTGATCGACCGCCGGGGTCTGCCGCCCGAATGGGATGGGTCGGCAATCGTCGATGGCGCGCTTCTAATCTATCAGGAACAAGGCATTGGTGATGAGATGCGCTTCGCTTCTTGCCTTGGCGACATTTCGGACATGGCCCGCGCTCCCACGATCGTCGAATGCGACAAACGCCTCGTCCCCTTGTTCCAGCGCAGCTATCCTCTCCTTCGGTTCATCGGAAAGTTGCCCCGCGATGAAGGACCTCCGACATCCGTCGACTTCTCCGAGCTGGTCAAAGCGGAAAACCTGTCGGCGCATTGCGCGATCGGAGACCTTCCTCGCCTCACCCGTCGAACCGTCTCGACCTTTCCCGCCGTTAAGTCCTATTTGATCCCCGAGGGTATGGAACGAGCGCTTTGGCGGAAACGTTTGGACCAGCTTGGACCGGGCCTTAAGCTCGGATTTCTCTGGCGTACCGGCCTGGCGAGCAAGATTTACGCGCACTACTTTTTCGACATCTTGGATTTCCGCGAGGTGTTCGCGCTTCCCGACGTGAGGCCAATTAACCTGCAATATGACGAATGCGAGGATGATCTGCGCCGCGCCGAGGATGAGCTTGGCGTTTTGATCCATCGACCGGAAGGGATCGATCTGCGCGATGATCTGGATAATCTGGCGGCACTGATCGCGGAGTTGGATGTGGTGGTGGGGCCGATGACCTCGGTGTTGTCCTTGGCGGGAGCGGTCGGGACCCGGTGCATTGGAATGAATATCGGCCTGGACTGGACGTCGCTTGGCACGGATCGCCAGCCCTGGACCCCCAGCATGACGGTGATCCACAAGGGCTCGTTACGCCTCTGGAGCGATGCGATGCGGGACGTGGCCGCTCTGGTCGCGGACTTGCCCGCCTCCGCGCGCTAGACCGTTTCCGATCTTTTCGGAAACGGTCTAACTGGCCGCCATCGCCGGCTCGTGCTTGGGTCTCAAGCCTTCCATGATCTGGCGGTTCACGTTGATCAACGCGTCCAGATCGGCTTCGTTATCGAGAATTCGCTGGGTTTCCTTGGTCACCCAGATCGCCAGGCTCATCAACGCGCCCTTGAGCGGCTTTGGCAGGCTATTCTCGGCGGATCCGAGATCGCACATGAACGCGTTCCATACCTTGTCGTTCCAAAGAACCGCCTTGATCTTCTCTTGAAGCGTGATGTTCTCGTCCTTCGCCCGAACCAGGGCCCCGGTAACGGCGCCGAGCAATCTGTACTCGGTGTCCCGGTGCGACCCGGTCGTGGCTTGGGTATTGGTATATGCGGCGTAACCTTGCATCGCTTCCATATCCCATGTCTACGGAAAGCCGGGACTAAGCCCGGCTTTCTGGATTTACCGGAACAGGCCGAGCAGAATCTGCGGCGCCTGGTTGGCGATATTGAGGACCTGCACGCCAAGCTGCTGACGCACCTGCAAGGCGGTGAGCTGCGCCGATTCCCGGGCCATGTCGGCATCGACGATGTTACCCAAGCCTTCCTCGGTCGCGTCGGTTACGGCCGCGAGAAAATCCGTCTGGAAGTTCAACGCCCGAACCTCCGCGCCAAGCGCGCCAAGAGCAAGGTTCATGGTTGATTCAAGGTTGGAGTATTCCAGCGCCAGGATACTCTGCGCGTTCGTGGCGGTCGTCGCGGTCGCGACAACCGACGCGACACTTCGAATTTGCTCGCCGACGTTGGTCTGGGCCGTCAGGCGCAGAGTACCACCGTTGAGGTTCGACAAAGTGTCGATGTTGGTGGTTCCCGTCAGCAGATTGACGTCATTGAACACCGCGTTCGCGACAAAGTTGGATGCCTGCGACATCAGTTGGTTCAAGTCGTTCGTCAGGATCTCGCGTTGCTGGGACGTGATGCCCTGGTTCGACAGCTCCGTCAGCTTCTGGCGAATGTCCTGCAACAGGTCCGAGATCGCCGTGGCGCCGGCCAGCGCGACATTGCCGATACCCTTTGAGTTGTTAAGGCCCTGGGTGACGGCACCAAGCGCCTGGATATCACCCCGGATGCCCTGGGCAATCGCGAAGTTCGATGCGTCATCGACCGCGCCGGTCACTTTAAGACCGGTGGATAACCGGTTCTGGGTAGTCGCCAACCGTTGGTTGGTTTGCTCCAGGTTACGCAGAGCGACAAACGCCTTGGGGTTCGTCAGGATGCTGTTGTTAACCATCGTACCAGTTCCTTCTCACATTCTGTTGAGGGTCCAACGTGGCCCGCTCGGCAAAGCTCCCCGGAGCGGCGTTGGTGTCATCGGGCTTGCGTACTCGGATCCCCGACGACCCCTTATGATTTTTTGGATCAACCGATCCTGCCGGGTTAGGAGCAAGGAAGAGGCCAACTTGGCACGAAATTATAATGTATTGTTTTTATTGAATAATTCACCCTCCCCTCAGGACGGGAGCCGGGTCGAAAAAATTTCCGGGTCGGCGAAAAGGAAGGAATTACCGCGTGAACCGGCTAAGAATTGCCGGGTTACTTCCGAGGCAGACGACCGTTCTTCAAGAAGAATTCCACGGCCTCGCCGGTCCGCTTCGCGGCCAGGCGCGGGTTGGCGACGTCGTCGCGGCGCATGACGGGATAGAGATTTCGAAACAACGGGTCGCGCCCGTCGGCGCACATGAAGTTCGACTTATCCATGGCGATGGTTGATATCCCGACCGAACACGCGAGATGACAAACCGTGCTGCTTGGCGCGACCACGAGATCCAAACAGCTCATCAATGCCGCCACCCTGTCCAACTCCCGGGTCTGATCGAGGTCATGAAATTCGTGGACCATGCGTCCCAATTCATCGCGAACCCGATCCAGGTCGTCGCCGCGCTCGCCATATTGCAAGCTGATAAACGTGTGATCCCCGTCCGGCATTTGACGAAAAAGGTCCACCGCGTCCGGATAAAACATCGTTCGCTGGGCGGTCAGCATCAGACCGCTGCGCCAACAGACTCCTATATAGGGTGGCGGCCCGATGGTCTTGAGACGCCGCTTCCAATTCTCGGCCTCATTTGAATCGACGCGAAGATAGCCGCCGGGTGGTTCCCTCGCGATGTCATATCGGAAAAACTCGGACAGGGTTCCGCACAGTACATAGGACTGAATTCCATGCCGGGCCACGATATCGGTATAGTCGTGGCTCAATCCATGTTCGGCGTCGTCCCGCATCGATCTTTCGACAACGACGAGGCTTGGAAAGCTTCTTTCGAGAATCGCGCGCCAACGTGGTTCGCATTCAACGACCAAGTCGCCAACCTCATTCAAAAGGTCGGGAAGGCAACTGAAATATAGGATCTCATCGCCGACACCCTGTTCGGCGCAAACCAAGACCGGTCCGGCGCTCGCCGCGCCGGGCCGCCACTCAAGCGCTGGAAGACCAATGCGCCCGGGCGCCTCATCCAGGCGATATCTCGAAGACCAGTGCCGCCATCCCAGTTCGGGTTGGCCATTGCAAAAAGCCGACTGACAGAGGATGAACGCGATTTCCGGAAACCCCGGCACGATGGCAAGCCCAGCCCGTGCCGCCCAAATCGATTCTCGATAAGCGCCGGTGTTAAACAGACCGGTCGCCATGTTGTTGTAGGGGACCACCGAGTCGGGGGCCAAGATCATCGATCGACGCGCGCTGGAAACCACCCCCTCGAAGTGATTCAAGGCGTGACGGCAAGCAGTGAGATGGTCCCACATTCGAGGCTCACTTGGCCTCAGAAAAACCGCCCGGCGGGCCCATTCCAAGACATCATCGCCTTCCCCCGGTTGCGCGGATTTTCCGAGATGGGTGTAGATCTCCGGACTTCCCGGCGTGGCGAGAATACCCCGACGAACCGCGCGGCCGCGTGCTCGTGCATTCGCGAGAGCGCCATGACAAGCGGAGATATTCAGATAGGCTTCGGTAAGAAGCGGATTGAGCCGCGCCGCGCATTCAAGATGTTCAAGCGCGGCGGCGTGCTCTTCCAGGTGACGCAGGACAACCCCAAGACGCAATCTGCTCGCGAAGGCGTCGGGCGCCAATTGCACGGCTTGGCCGGCGGGCCGCAAGGCCTCCTCGAAGCGTCCGTCATCGCAAAGCGTGACCGCCAGATTGAGATGTCCATCACCATGGTCGGGGCGCAGCGCCACGGTCTGCTCGAATGCATTGATCGCCGTTTCGAGGTCACCAACCGCCCGCGCGGCGACCCCAAGATGATTCCAAGGCGACGGTGAGCCGGGATTCTCGGCGACCGCGCGCGTGAGAACCGCGATCGCGCTTGCGTGCTCGCCCCTCTCAAACAGACAGCGCCCCAGAAGATCCAACGTATCGGCGTGCCGAGGCACTACCTCTAGAATCTTCTCATATAGCGCCCCCGCCTCGACCAGTTGCCCGGCTCCATGCAACATGAGCGCGCGTTTGAAGGTATTTTCCAGTTCTTGGAGTTGGGCTCTTCGCTCGGGGGTGAGGTCACTCATCACGTTTCCGGCTCGATCCTCGCCGACCCCGGGTCGCGCGCCTTACTACGCCGAATCGATCACCAACCCACCCGACGGTGTCCCTGGCGGCGGTGTCGAGGCCTGCTCTTGAGCCTGCTGATTCGCCGCGGAATTACGCAGTCCCTTCATGATATCGCGGTTCACCGCGATAAGGGACGCCAAGTCGCCGTCTCCGTTCAACGCCGCCTGGGTCTCTTTCTTGACCCAAATGCCGAGACTGACGATCGCGCCACGCAATTCCCTGGGCAACTGATTGCCCGCTGTCCCGCAATCATCGGCGAACAGGTCCCAGACCTGATTATTCCAGTTCAGCGCGTCGGCGAACTGCGCCATTTTGGTGGGATCGGATTTTACTTCGTTCTCGATCTTCTGCGCATTGATCAACGCCGTCGTGACCTGTCCAAGGAGACGAAACTCCGTGTCACGCGTCGCCCCTGTCTGGTTCAGGGTGCGTTGATAGGCGTCGACTCCTGACATGCCTGATCGTCCTCCAGGCTCATTGGCCCAATCTTCAGCACTTCTTCCTCATACTTCATGAGGGCTTTACAGGTTTTCAAGGCTCTATAGTACATCCTGCTGTTCACGTCCTGCAGAATGTTGAGCAAGGTTCGGCGAACCTCGTTGAATGTCGTTGCCTCGAGAAAATCCTCAATATAGCCCATGAAGGTTTCTTGGTACTTCGCGGCGTTATCCTGATCCAAATACATTACCAAAATGGAAAAATATATCCGCCGGGCCGGCGTCGTGGCCTCTTCTTCCTGAATGATGTCCTTGCCGAGCAGGATCGTCGCCTCATTCTGAAGGACCAGCGACGCGCCTTTCTTGCCGGCCACCATCACGGCACCGTTCACGATAAACTTCTCACCCGGCTTGACGTTCAGTTTGAGGGGCATTGATTCTAATACCTTATTGCCTAGCTACATTGTCTCGCATGTTTGGAATCCCTGTCAAGGAACGCCTCCTTGATCGCCGACAAGCGAAAACGGCGCGCCTTCTTGGCGCGCCGTTCCCCCGTCGACATGGCGCCAGCCACGCCGTCGTTTTCAAGCACCTTACCTGAACAAAGCAAGCAGGGACTGAGGCCGCTGGTTGGCGATACCGAGCGTCTGCACGGACAGCTGCTGCTGCACCTGCAGGGACGTCAGTCGCGCCGACTCGCGAGCCAGGTCCGCATCCACGATGTTGCCCAAGCCTTCGTCCGTCGCGTCTCGAATCTTCTCCAGGAACTGGGTTTGAAGATCCAAGGCCCGAACCTCGGCACCGAGGGTACCGAGCGCCGTGTTCACAACCGACTCGAGGTTGCCGAACTCGTTGGCGATGACGCTCTGGGCGTTGGTCGCCGTGCCGAGTGTGGCCGCCGCGATGCTGCGAACCTGATCACCGACGTTGGTCTGCGCCGTCAACGACAAGTTACCGCCCGCGAGATTGGACAGCGTGTTGACGTTGGTGGTGCCGGTCAGCAGGTTGACACCGTTGAACGTGGCGTTGGCGACGAAGTTGGCGGCCTGCGAGACGAGCGCGTTGAAGTCGTCCAGCAGGATGTTCCGCTGAGCCGTGGTGATGCCCTCGTTCGCAAGCTCGGTCAACTTGGCCCGAACATCGGTCAGGAGGTCCGAGATGCCGGTCGCGCCGGCGATGCCTACATTGCCAATACCTTTCGAGTTGTTCAGGCCTAGCGTCACCG
>Ga0181593_10003522_pt1 | contig 14339 bp, 16 predicted proteins | sample 071ome_19_FD_133756 | JGI IMG/M metagenome (GOLD analysis project Ga0181593, IMG submission 133756) | Coastal salt marsh microbial communities from the Groves Creek Marsh, Skidaway Island, Georgia - 071413AT metaG (megahit assembly) | ecosystem: Environmental > Aquatic > Marine > Intertidal...
ACAACGAACAACGAACAAGCTTGGTTTGAGGGCGGGATGCACGCCGCCCAAGGGGTTGCAACGCTTGCGCTGACTTTCACGCTGCTGGGAATCAGCCTCGGCATCGGATCTTTGGCAGATAACCAACTGACGCCCGACACCATCCAATCCGTCATCAGCCAACTGACAAATCGTTTCAGCATGGCCTTCATGACAACAGTCATCGGGCTGCCGGTTTCCGCCGTCCTGCGAACGGGTCTCGCGGTCACCTATGCGCGTCGGTCTAACTACCGCACCTGTGACTGGCCCAACCAAAACCACACTCAGGAAGCACTGTGATGAGGTTTGTCGTCTTCAACATCATCGTTTTTTCGGCGCTGTTCTATCTGATTGAGGGTAACGGCGAGTCCCTGACCGAGTTCACGAGGAACCAGTTTCTCACTGCACCGTCTGCCAGTGAGACGATCGAGACCAAGCCTTCGCAAGCGCCCTCGAAAATTGAAACAGCGACGCTCGAGCCGTCAATTGACGATAGCGAAATCACTCATTCGTCTGAGCAGCCGCTTGAACAGATTGAAGCCGCCGCTGGTGGTTCGCAAATAACTGTCGAAGCCGGGGGCAACTGGACGGTCCGGCCGGCTGGCACAACACTGATGGCACCGCGCGATCGGATGGTCGAAATCGACAGATTAGTTGCAGAGATGGAAGGCGTCTTTCTCGACTCCCTGGGCGAGGATTGACCGTGCGGGGAGTCGTCGGTCGTGTTAGCGATTGGATGATCCCGCTGCTCGCGGTGATTTTGCTGATCGCCCATCAAGTGGACCCGACGTCTATCCTTTCCAATAGCCCTGTGTTGGAAGCGCCCCCGCAGCAAGACGTCGCACCAACCGAGGATGCGCAGGATAAGGCGACGGAAAGCCTGACGTTTGCCTCCATGAACATGCTGCCAGAGCCGCCTTCTACGATTGAACCAATGGAAAAAAACGCTGCTGCACACGCACCGGAGCCTACGTCGGCGGTCACACCACTCAAACCCGCTGCGCGGGAGAAGACTGTACCCTACACATCGCTTATTCCGCTGAAGCCGACCCAGCCTGAGGCCCCTCAGCTTTCGAGCGGGCAGTCTGAAGAGGCCATGAAACCGCCACCTCTTAAAATCGCCTCGAACGCGGCCTCTACTCTACACCGCAAACCCGCGCGTTCGGACTCGCTTGAAGGCGCTGAGATTCGCGAGGCTGAGGCCATGCTGGAGTCGATCGAAGAAGGTAAGGGCCTGAACATCGAGCTGTCGTGGCCATCCGATATCTTTGATAGCAGACGATTGTATGAACGGCTCGTTGCTTGCCACGGCATGAAATCGGCCATTCTTGTCAACGGTGACATGATTCTGAGCGAGCAGAGGGCCTCGGGGACAAAAATGAGAATCGATCTGTCTCAACACAGCGGGTATGTCAGATACTCTCAGGCCCCTTCCTTAATTGATGCGGAAAAACGAGAAACAAACGCAATTGCCGTGCGTCACGGCCACCAGGCGATCGATGCAGTCATTCGGATATATCCTCGGCAGCAGGATATTGAGCTCTTGGGCCGACTGGCCGACGTCGCGCAAGGTCCACTTGATGAGGCAGGACTGGTGACAGGACGTTACGAACTGAGAGGTCGTGATCTTGTGGTCACAGATCTCGTGTTCGATGGCCAAGCGGCCTCTCGCGACATCATCATCCCCGCGCATGGACGCTGTCGCTGATGGTACGTAACGGCATACACCTGTTGAAGAGAGCAGCCATCATCTGCGCGATGCTGGTCGCAGTCAGTGCCTGCCAGATGCGAAATGAAAATGCCCGCGTATCGCTCGCCTCACCACTCTGGCAGGGCAGCCGCTCGGTCGAAGCCTCCTACGTCTCACCTTATGAGCCAATCAAATGCGTCTTTGTGGTAGTGCCGGATGGCAAACGCCTGGACCCCGTGTCCATAGAAATACATGACAGGCTTTCCGTTATGCTGAACCAGCGAATTCCGAAAACTATAAACCCGCAGCATGTCTCCCAGATCTCGCGAAGAATGGCCGTTGACCCCAACACGACGTCCGGCGAACTGCTGATCGCAGATGCAACCGATTGCCCTTACGTCGCGAGAAGCACGTATCAAGACCTAAGTTACTTCTATGCTCTGGTATGGGGACATGCTGCGGCGACAATCCATTTGTCTCTATCGCGTGCGGGAAACCCGGCCCCCCTCTGGGAAAGTCGCCAGACTGTATCGCGATCAAACGGTGGTGTTCCTATGACACCCGTCGGCGTTGTGACATCCGCATTTCAGGCAACAATGATGTTTACCGAGCAGGATGTCGGCGCGTCGATCATCGATGACGCATTACGTCAGGCAATTGATGAGTTGCCTGACTTTCGACACATGTCACCCTATGGTGCCGGGTAGTTCTGCCTTGAACCGATTTGCCGGTTTGATCGTTACCGGTGCCGATGATTAGGCTTTTTCACGTTTGCCACCACAGAGAGAAAATAGATATGATCTTTCGAGCTTCCATCGTCGTATCTGTGCTCATCTCGTGCGTCGTCCTGGCACCATTCTCCATCGCGACTGCGGACCCTTGGCGGCCGATCCCCGCATCAACCATTCTCGACACGTTTCAAACCATAGACGATCAGGGCATGTCACGGATTGATCTGGACATTCGTTTCGAAATCAACTCGGCCAATTTGACCAAGCACGGCAGCGAACAACTCGATCAACTGGGCACCGCTATCCAGGCACTTGGCGACCAAGAATCCAAATTTGAGATTATCGGTCATACGGATGTTTCTGGTGGCGTGGCACTTAATATAACGCTCTCGTCCGAACGCGCGAGAACGGTTGCGGGCTATCTCGAGCAAGAGTTTCGCATTGCCGAATCACGAATGAATACATCAGGGGTTGGTAGTCAGCAGTTGAGGGACCCGGCCAATCCAACCGGCGCGATCAATCGGCGAGTCGAAATCGTCGTCGTGTTTTCGATGAAAGCACCCGCAGAAGCGCCGGCGTCGATCAGGTCGGTCTTCTCAACAATCCAGTAGCGCAGGTGTCATTAGTTGAAACGACTGGAATCGATGACGTTTTCCGTCGGGTCGAACCGGATCTCTAGCGCCAATTGCTCAATGATGGATCTACTAAGCATCAGCCGTGCTTCGTCCTTCACCGATGCCAAAACTTTTTCTCTGGTGTCATCGACGAAACCGATCATCTGCTCTGCGTAGACCTCAGGGGTCACGATCGCTCTGATCCTTACATTGTGCACTTCATTTCCGGATACCGCATGATTGCGAAACCAGACGGGAAGGGTATCTGAAGAAATGACTGCAGCCATATTGCCTCCCGCGAGTACAAGCTTTTGGGTCACTGCGTATTTATGTTCCCGACGAACGGCTATCGCACAAACATTCTCTGGGTCGGAAATCCGAACCGACGCCTGTCCATCTTTAACGTCGAGCGACTGCCAATCGGCTGCAAGCGTCGAGAGGTTCCGAAGTGATGACTTGCACGCACCGTAGAGACTGGGAGAAACGACGAGGTATGCCCATCGACCGGTGCTCGCAGGTAGTCCGGCCGCCGTCATCAGATCGAACATCGCGAGCGACAACCTGCAGGTGAAACAGTCGTCATTTTGAGCTCTGGTCAGGGCGTCTTCGATCTCAAGCAAGGTTTGATCTCTGGCGGTAGGGCTATTGGCATTTGCCCAACCCACACTTGTCGATGCAGAGGGCCACAAGCCAACCAGCAACGCGGTCATGGCAAGCAGACCTACAGCGGTAACGATGTGTGCCCGAGCAGACGAATGACCTTCAGGAGCGACAACTGGTGCCGTCATCTCGTCTCGCACCACCGCTTCAGCGTTGTTCGCTATGGTGTTCTGCAAATCATCGATGCTGCCGAGGGGACAGATGTACAGCCGCTCCCGGGCGTGTGGCGATATCCGGCCCGATACGTGTGTCGCGATTGCATCGCTGATCTCAGCGGCGTTGGCTTCGGCAAAGTAGATGTGAACACGAACGCCTGAATCGACATGATCAACGATTGAAGATGCGCAGGTCTCAATCTTTCGCTCTATACCGTCAACGGCGTGAATCCGCCCCGTGACGTCGACCTCGCCTGTCGCAAAAATGGCATCTTCAAACGGTTCGTCCCACATCGCCAGTTGATCGGTTGCGAACTTCCCGTGCGCGAGGAGAACGCCGAGCTGCCAGCTCTTGCCATTGCTGATCGTTCGCGAGACATCGATACGATAGCTGGGGTGCCCAAACCTTTTTTCGATAATCCCCGTGGGGCTCTTGACGAAGACGTTGTATCCCCCGCTGATCGCCAGTTCCTCGGCACGCCCATCCAGGCAAATCACGGCGCGGAGGGACGGGTCCTCCTTGACGATCGATTGAACCGAAGACGCACCCTCGGTCGTGAGAATGCAGATCCGTGTTCGTTTCATCTGAAAGCTATTTCGCTGCGCGGATTTCGAAGAATCGCGACGAGCGGGTCATCTTGTTCCAAAATCATCTGTACGACACCATCGACGGGCGTCGATAATGCGGTTCTCTCGACACGATCTTCCGTAAGAACCGTCATGGTCGATACATGGGCAGTGTCGAATGGCATTTTGATGACGAGATATACCTGACCACTCCCCTGCCTCGATGGAATAATTTCAATACTGAAAGGACCGGCGGTTCGTTGATCAAGCTCACCAGAGCTGGCTGCGGCTGCAGCGGGAACGAAACCAACCGCCATATCGCTCAGCAGAGCCCGAAAATCCTCATACATCATGCGGTCCTGAGCGAGCGCCCTCGCGAAACGCGCCGGCACTACGGGATCGGACGACCGGACGAACATCAACATATCTTGGAACGTGGCGATCTCGGCACCCGAGTCCCTGAGAGTCGCCACCTCTTCCTGAAGAAGCCTGTTTGTCTCTCGCGCGACCAGTACTTTCCTGATGATCTCAAAGTCCAGCGCCACCACCTCATGCCTCCCCGTCTTCATAGAGTTGGCCAAATACGGATATCACTCGTTGCTTGTCTGCTTCGAACCTTACGGACAGGTCGTTCGCAATGTCGAGTTCATCGACCGCAAACAGAAACTTGGCCAGGGTCGAACGAATAGCGATCAGGGTCTGCCCCCCTTGTTCATGCGCCATCAACAAACACTCATCATGCGCATTCAGATCGGATGCCTTGAAGCCTTTGCGATTAACAGATCTGAAAGCCTCTTTCGCGCGCTGTTCGAGTTCAGGAATACTCGCGAGGCTGAAATCATCGAGTGACAGCGCGTCGTTATCGCCGCCAAGATAGGCAGATGCTCGCCGGAGATCCTCCGGCGTGGCCAACAGAGCAACAATCGACATGAATGCCGATTTCTCGAATTTCTGAAGCACGAACATGCTCGCCATCAAAATCTTCTCGATCGACTGGTTCACTTTACCAAACTCGTGACGCGCAGTGGCATAATCAGAGCGAAAACAGGTCGATAGTCGATCCGGCAAACCGGCTTTGCCGGACGATGAGCGCTGCGCCTGCGTCAACACATTCTGAGCCAAACCAATGACGGCGAGGCGAAGTACAGATAGCGCAAACTGGTTGGGCCAACTCGCAACATGCATGAGTGGCTCGAGGGTTGCCATTTCCGCATTGTTCAGGAACTTCACGCGGTCGCCGGTTTCTTCTTGCAGGCGTTCGATCAAGTCCTGCCGTTGTTCGAGCGCATCATACATGTACGCCACATCGTCGTTTGATACATCGACCTCACCCTCGGCCACGTTGGTTCCAATCAACTGATAGCGGCTTGGGTCGGAAGAGCCGTCGCTAGTCTTGAGGATACTGTAGAGGTCGATGCACGCCAGAAAGGCAGAGCGAAACGTCCTGAAGTTTCCGGAAGGGTTTGACGCCTGGCTCTCCCAAAAAAGTAAAATCGCATCGTCATCCACCGCGTCGGCATCAAAGTCTTGGCCTGCAAGAGGTTGAAAGTGCGCCAGGAGCGATTGAACGCGACGCCCCGCCTGAGCGGTTGGCAGATTCTCTTTCAAATAGTCATAAAGCTGTGCAGACAGATCGTTTGCTATGGTGGACGCGTGGTCTTGACTGAACGTGGCACCGGAGATCGCACCGGCAGCTTCGCGTAACACCCGGTAACCCAGTGCCGCCATCAAGAAATGCATCACGACGACAAGTCGCGGCAGCATGCCGATGGCCAGCGCATACTTATGATCGCCACGGCAGAAAACGACCTGATCACTGTCTATATCAAACTGCACGTTGGAGGGCAGTGCCTTATTAAGGAAATAGTGGCGACACCCGTCATGGCGCGCCGTTGCCTCCTCCCAGAAAAAACCTGTCATATCGCCATTCGGGGACACCTCGGATGCAATCCTAATTAGATAGACAAGCTGGTGAAGGGTCGGAGCGTACGATCGACAGGTGATCACTCTCTCCAGCCAGTGCATACTCTTGCTAAGATGCCACTGGTCACCTGTCCGGGTTTGCATCTCTATCAGGCTGGCGAAGACAGACTTTAGTTCATTGCTTTTTCCAAGCTCGAGAACTCTGGCTTGTGTGTTACCGGAAACCATCATGCAAAAAACCACTGTACTCCTGACCTGACCGACGCTCCCAACTGTTTCACAAAATTTCTTGACACGTTGTGACATCTTCATGGTCAGATCAAGAAATCAATGTTCATCCGCTTTGATCTTCCCGCTAGTTGTAAAACCGGTAGGCAGCGTGGTTATCATCGCGCCGGTTCAACCACGACAGGCTTTCGCGGAACTTGGCGCGTAGGTACTCTGATGCGCGGTGCAACCGGTCTGAGTTGTTAGCGAAGCGGGGCGTGTGGATGCCGTATTCCGAAGCATGGCGATGAACCGTATCCCACTCGCCGGTCTGAAGAGTATCCTCGTCAAGCCAATCGATCTGCTCGCCACGACTGGCATCAAGCCAACGATCCGCAGTCCGCAAATGGCTCCGCCAATCCCGGTCGACATCGTTGGGTTCGCTCCACCAATATGTATCTTGATAAGGCATCGACAGAGATGCACGGCGTCGGCTTTCGGCAGAGTCAGCGCTCGCAATCATTCGCTGACTTACGTTGTCGCGATGATAGTGGCGCGCCCATCGCATCACGCTCGCAACATACTCTCGCGTGTGTTCGTGGGGTTCGGATGTCCTGTTCATTCCCCCCTTCAATGTACCGCCGTTGTAATGTGACAAGGCCGCATCCCAACGGTTTCCATACGCGCGGTACAAGTCTTCTAGAAACATTACACCCAACCGGATGTTGGTTCTCGGATCCCACAGGGAGTCGGGATCAACACCGAACTCGGTTCTCGCTGTGCGCGGCATGATCTGCATTACCCCGCGAGCACCTTTATGGCTCTCGGCTGATGCATTGAAATTCGACTCGACCCTAGCCACTGCGACGGCAATTTCAGTAGGCACGATCGCTGATTGCCGAGCTTCCTCGACAACAAGCCTCTCGATCTCGTGAGGACTAACATCGGCGGCAAATGCTGACGATGGCGACAGCCATGTGATGCTCCCGAGGACTGCAATGCCTGCACAGCGGAGAACGGCACCAAACCAAGAGTTTCTGCATTTATGGCCTGTATGGATCGCGGGTCTAATAGCATGGGTGACGTGAGTGCTCATCTTTTCTGTGTCCTTTCGATCTGCTCAATCCACGCGGGAGACAGCGTCGAAACGACGACATCTCGATCCGCCAATTCTGCTTTTATGGAAATGACGCCGGACAACGGCGTCGACGGTGATATAGCCAGAAGAATTCTGGTCTCACTGACATCAGCGAGGGAGTCGATTGCCGTCAGATTCTTGTCGAGAAATGTGCCCTCGAAGTAGAGGACGAGGAACCGCTCTTCGTCTCGGTTGTTGCTCGTTTGACCATCCTCGGCAACCGCTTGCTGTTCCAGCGAAACGCGCTTACCTGCGTCGTCCAGCAATGGAAACTTTGATGGCTCCGCTGCCATCATCGATACCATCGACAGTATCATGAGGCAGAAGAATGCCATCGAGAGCGCAAGGGCTATCTCCGTAATGGCATTCGATGCCGGGTTGTTGTCCATTGCGGAATCCCATTGTCTGTTCCTTAGTGGGCAATGGGAGGATTTGGGCAATTTTCTCTGCAGTTTGACCTGCCGCCACTGAATGGTCTGAATGGTGGTGTCAGGCTAATGCGAACCGGTCTCCGAATTGGCGTTTGCCGCCAGCCCTATGCCGCGAGTTGACGCCACTCGGCCAGCGCGGCGGAGCGGTTCTGCTTGAAGACGGAGCGGCTGTTGAGATGGCGGTCGAGATTGAAGTGGTTGAAGGTCGAAGCATGAACGGCGGCAAATTTCTGCAGGGTTTTTACGTCCCTGAATTTCGACATCGCCCCTTCCCTTCGTCGAAACGGTTGATGTGAGTTTTCGGCGCAGTTGTTAAGCCACCGACCGCACTCCTGATCGGCGCCATTACCAATAACATTCATCGCTGCCCGATACGACCGGAGCCGGTCGGTGACAATCACTTTCGGTTGTCCACACTGCTTCATTGCGCGCTTCAGAAACTTGAGCACCGCCTTGCGATCCCGCCGTTTCGGAGCAAAAACTTCAAGCACCTTGCCTTCATGATCGACGGCGCGCCACAGATAATGCGTCTCGCCATTGCTGCGAACGAATACCTCGTCCAGATGCCAGCGCCACCGTAAATATGGGTGGCTTTGCACGCGGCGCTTCCGGATCTCGGCGGCAAACATCGGACCGAGGCAAGTGGGCTGATGGATAGCACCGAGGCCCAAGCCGTAATTGTTCAAGACGCAATCACACTTACCCCTATAGTCGACACTTATGGCTACCCTTGATTCCGATCCTGAGAACGCATGGACCATCGAAGCCGAAATGGTTTCTTCGGCAAAAGATATCCCGCGCGCAAAAGCCATCGACTTGGTCATTGTCAGATACCTGCGATTTGGCGACACACGCGCTCTAGCCTGGTGGCTATATGAAGGCCACACGCCCTCTCCTACCACCCTCAAGTATATCGCCTGCATGATGCAGCCTGGCTCAGGTGCCTCAACAAAATCATTGCCGTATGAACTTATTGCCAAGTCCCGCACCCCCAAGCGCGGCCGCCCCACTAAGAGACCAGAGGCTGATCTGCAAGATTGGCTCATTTATGAAAACGTACAGCGTTTAATTGATGAGGCCGGGCCAGGCACATACGACGCCGCCATTCGCCAAATCGCAGCCTTGGACGGCCTGAACCAAGCGGCAGTAAAGCGTGCCTACGAAGACATAAAGTCCGTAATGGCCGCGCACAAAATGACGCCATCAGAATAATTCCGATTTTTTGAACCTGCCATTTCGTAGCGCCGATCACGTGGATTAGCGATCTTGCACTCGCATTATTAAGCGAGGGCGGGCCCCCACGATGGCCGACCAGAACAGCCAACAGAATGAGAAGACGGAAGCGCGACAGACGCGCGCCCTGTCTAAGCTCGTTCGTCTCCTGGCCAGGCAAGCGGCCAAAGAGCTGGCTTCGTCCTCCGAACAGACGGTCTACACCGCGAGGGCACAAAATGAGCATACCGACTAAACCTGTTCAGGAACAACTCCTGACCATTGCAGACGCAGCAGAGTTTCTTCGCGTGTCCGAGAAGACCATTCGGCGCTGGATCAAGGCCCGTGAACTGACCGCGGCACAGCTCGGAAACCAGTGGCGCATCCGTCCCCGGGACCTCGATTTGTTCGTGCGCGACCGCCTGGAACGGTGACCGCTGATGTCCATTCTTTTCCAACAGTTTCATGCACTTACGGCGCCGTCGGGAGAACGGTGCCCAGTAATTGGTGACCGTTTTTTGCGCTACGTTTTCCCAATCGGGGCGCGCTTTCCAACCGTGTACTCCCGAGTCCAGGACTGACCAACCAGGAGACTTCCCGATGCCCGACAACGTTCGAACCTTTGCAGATGTGATCCTGTTCCTGGCGCAGGACAACGCGGTGCCCGAGAATCGACGCCGCGACGAGTTATCTGCTCTGCGCTCGATGGCGCGCCTTCTGGGGAAGGACCCTGAGGATATACCGGCCAACACGGCCTGGTTGCGACAACGTCTGAAGCAGTTCCATCCCCGACAGGCCGGGATTAGCGACAAGCGCTTCGCGAACATCAAAAGTTCCGTGGTGTCCGCACTGCGGCGCGCGGGCGCTGGCACGCACCTCGTGCAGGCCAAGGGAGAAATGAGCGGGAGTTGGTTGGCTCTCTACCAAAAGGTCCCGGATCGCAATGACGGCTATAAGCTCTCCCGGTTCCTGAGATGGCTGAGCGCTCAGGATATCGGCTCGGCGGATGTCACGCAGGATCATCTCGATCATTTCGCAAAGATGCTCGCGGATGAAACCCTGGTGAAAGACCCCCACAAGAACATCCGCAGCCTTGTCGGCGCATGGAACCGGCAGGGCGAGATCATCGCCGACTGGCCCCGCATTACTTTGCAACACGACAGCAGGCGCAGCAGCTGGACCATCCCGCTCGAACAGTTCCCCGCCGCCTTCCAGGCCGACGTCGATGCGTGGAAACAGAAACTTGCTGTCGATGACCTCTTCGACGAAGACGCACCGACGAAACCCCTGCGGCCAGCGACGATCAAGCATCGCTCTTTCCAGATCCGCATGATGGCCTCAGCGATTGTCCTGTCGGGCAGAGACATAGACACAATCCAGTCTCTGGCGGACCTGGTTGCGGTCGAGGCGTTAAAGGCGGGCCTTACCTACATGCGCGAACGACAGGGAGGTCACACAAGCGAGGCGTTGTTCGGTCTTGCGACCGGCATCAAGGCAATCGCGCGTCATCATGTGAAGGTCGATGCAGATCACTTCGATCAGTTGAAGCGCATCTGCGCGCGGCTCGACCAGACGGCCGATCGCACACGCAAGAGAACTAAGGAGCGGCTTGATCAGTTCGACGATCCACTCGCCTTGCAGAAACTGTTGGCCCTCCCCCAGCGTCTCAACCAACCGGTCAAAGAACCGAACGCAAAGCCCCGCACACACCTGTTGCGGCTCCAGAGTGCGCTTGCGATCGAGATACTGCTGCATTGCCCGATGCGGATCGGAAACCTGGCTGGCCTGAACAGGGACCGACACCTGAGATGGACCGGGCAAGGTCCCTCGCTCATAGCACGCATCTCGATCCCGGCTAACGAGGTCAAAAACAACGTCCCCCTCAACTATGAACTCGTGGGGGACCAGGCCCGAATGCTTCACGGCTACCTGCGCGACATACAGCCTCAGCTCTGCACGGTCCGCACCTCAGCAGTCTTCCCGAAGCTTGATGGCACACCACGAAATCCAGCTGACCTGTCACAGCAGCTAAAAGGGACCATCTTCAAGGAAACCGGCCTAGTTGTTCACGCACACCTGTTCCGCCAGCTCGTGGCCCGCATCCACAGCATGGTGAACGCCGGCGACTTCGGCACCGTTACTCAAGTCCTGAGCGATAAGACCAGCACGGTCATGAAGTCCTATGCGAACCATGAGCAGAAGAGTTCTCTTCGACGCTATCGCGCATCAGTCCTGAGGGTTCGCACAGGTTCCCATCAGTACGGAGACGACTGATGGGACTTCGCCGGATCATGCCAATCGAGGAATGGCCAGAGGTCGACCGTGACCTCTGGGAACGTGTGTCAGGGGGGCAGGACTTCTTCTCGGACGATATCGCGCGGCCGGCGCACTGGCGTGCACCAACGCGGCACAAGGCCGTCAAGCTTTATGGTCGCTGGCTCACCTTCATCGTAGAGATGGGCCGCCTGATTCCCGCAGAGCACCCCTGCGACCGCGTCACGCCCGAGGCTGTGCGCGCCTACGTGGAAATGCTGCAGGCGCAAGTCTCAAGCTATACCAGCTGGTCCTACGTGGTCGTCCTGCACCAGATGGCGCTTGCGTTCGGCCCGGAACGCGATTGGACCTGGCTCTACAGGATCACTGCAAAACTCGGGGCACGGCGCGTTCCTACTCGACATAAGCTGTCGCGCATGCGCCCCGCGCACGAGATTGCAAGCTGGGCCCAGCACGAGCTCAATCGCTTGCTGGCCACGCCACCGCAGCGCCCTCGTGACGCCAAGGCCTATCGTGATGTGCTCATGTTGGCCTTGCTGATCGACTGCCCGATGCGCTCACGAAACCTCACCATGATCCGCATAGGTCATCATCTGGTGCGCACGAGCACGGGCTGGGTGCTTCGGTTTGCCCCACACGAGGTCAAAACCAACATCTATCTCAAAATGGAGATCGGGGAGCACCTCTACCCCTACCTCGAGGCCTGGCTGGACCACATCCGCCACATCATGCTGGCCGGCAAGGAAACAGACTGTCTTTGGGTGGGCATCACCGGACGGCCCCTGCTCGCAAGGGGCATACACAAGGCGATCTGCGAAACCACGCAGCGCGCCTTTGGAAGACCGATCAACCCGCACCTGTTCCGGGATATTGCTGCGACCTCGGTCGCCGATGAAGACCCAGCGCATGTTGGGATCGCCGGTTTACTGCTTGGTCACACGAACCCTAAGACCGTCGAAAACCATTACATCCACGCCGACCAGATCCGCGCCGGCAGACGCCATCGCGATGCCATCAGCGCCTTGCGACAAGACCTCCAGCGAAAGAAAGCACAGCTATGACCAATCGCGCCGTCATCTACGCCCGTTACTCCAGCGAGCTGCAGTCGGAGCGTTCGATCAAGGACCAGGTCGCACTGTGTCGCCAGAAAGCCGAACGTGAGAACTGGAAGGTCACGGAGACCTTCACCGACTATGCCCTGTCGGGCGCGAGCCTGGCGCGTCCCGGCCTGCAGGCGCTTAGCGAGAAGGCGCGCGGCGGCGGTTTCGATCTGCTGCTGACCGAGTCGCTCGATCGCCTGAGCCGCGACCAGGAAGACATCGCAGGCCTCTACAAGCGTCTCAGCGCCTGGCAGGTCCAGATCGTGACGCTGTCGGAAGGCCCCATCAACGAGCTTCACGTTGGCCTCAAGGGCACCATGAATGCGCTATTCCTCAAAGACCTCGCCGCCAAGTCCCTGCGGGGTCAGATCGGCAAGGCGCGCGAAGGCCTGGCCGCCGGCGGCATACCCTATGGCTACGAGGTGGTCCGGAAGATCGGCGAGGACGGAGAACTCGTACGCGGACATCGACGCATCGTTGCTGAGCACGCAGACGTGGTGCGACGCATCTTCACGGAGTTTGCAGCCGGGCGCTCCAGCCGCGCCATCGCAAAGGGCCTCAACACCGACGGCATCCCGTCTCCCCGCGGCGGGCAGTGGAACCCTTCGACCATACAGGGGCATCGCGGGCGCGGTGTCGGGATGCTGAGCAACCCGATCTATGTGGGCCGGCAGGTCTTCAACAAGCAAGCCTTCTTACGCGATCCCGATACAGGCACCCGCAGGGCACGGGCGAAGGATCAGGACGAATGGGTCGAGGCGGAGGTCCCTGAGCTGGCCATCATTGACGAAGTACTTTGGCAGCAGGTGCAGGAACGTATTGCTGCGACCCCTTTACAGCGCCCGGAACAGAGCCGGCGACCGAAGCGGTTGTTCAGCGGTCTCGTGAAGTGCGGCGTGTGTGGCGGCAACCTGACGATTGTTCAGAAAGATCGTTACGGATGCATGGAGGCGCGGCAGAAGGGGACCTGCACCAATAACCGCAGCATGAAAGCCACAGACATCGAGGCCCGCGTTCTCGACGGACTGCGAGACAGGCTCATGGAACCGGAACTCGTTCAGGCCTTCGTGGACGAGTACCATTCGGAACTAGAGCGGCTGCAAAAGGACGCACGTCGTCGTCACACCTCGCACGCCAAGGAAAGAGCGAGCCTGGAGCGACAGATCGCGCGCCTGGTCGATGCCATCGCCGAAGGCTCCGTCAGCGAGCTGGGTGCCGTCGGTGAAAAACTGCGTGACCTTGAGGGAAGACTTTCCGCGTTGCCGGTGTTCAACGAACAGGAACTCCAACGAATCGAATGGCACCCCAACGCCGTGAACATCTACAAGCAAAAGGTCGCTGATCTATCAACCGCGCTCAGCGCCGACGATGTGGTGCGTGATGAAGCCGCAGCAGCCTTGCGCAACCTGGTCGACAAGATCGTGGCCCACCCCGGTGAAAAACGGGGCCAGTTCGAACTGGAACTACACGGCCAGTTGGCCGGCGCACTCAATCTCGCGAAGTACGGTAACGGTGGCGGAGGGAGAGGGATTCGAACCCTCGATACGGGGTTACCCGTATAACGATTTAGCAAACCGTCGCCTTCAGCCACTCGGCCACCCCTCCGCACGATGAGTGGG
>Ga0181593_10003523_pt1 | contig 14338 bp, 17 predicted proteins | sample 071ome_19_FD_133756 | JGI IMG/M metagenome (GOLD analysis project Ga0181593, IMG submission 133756) | Coastal salt marsh microbial communities from the Groves Creek Marsh, Skidaway Island, Georgia - 071413AT metaG (megahit assembly) | ecosystem: Environmental > Aquatic > Marine > Intertidal...
GGCATCAAAGGCATCGGGCCAAAGATGGCGCAGGATATAATAGAGCGCAGAAAGATGAGCCAGCCTCTGACACCGAGGCACGAGAAACTTCTCGGAGAAGGCCAGACGCCATATGACGACATCTTTGAGTGCGAGAGGCGTTTCGGTCACATAAAGGCAGACCCAGCCGCGCACAACATCGTGACACCGATCATAGACATCGTTGACCTAGATGCTGACAGTCCCGGCCAGTTTGTCTTCTTCGGGAAGCTCAAGGAGAAGAACCTGCGAGACATGAACGAGACAGTCAACTTGGCCAAGCGTGGAGGCCGACGAGTTGAGAACAACAACCTGTGGCTCAATGTCACGTTTGAGGACGACACAGGCCCAATCATCTGCACCATTGATCGGTTCAAATATTCGCGTATGGGCAAGCCCATCGTCGAGGACGGAAGGCTGGGTGATTGGTACCTCATAAAAGGCACTCTCAGGCAGGGATTCAGGAAGATTTATGTGGACAAATGGCGTAAGCTAGACTAACCCCTTGATAAACATGAAAAAGAAAATTGCTTTCTTCAAAAATAATTGTTTCTTTCTGGCCCAGAAAGAGAGATAATCTTTGTGTTGGGACGATCCAACGCTCTGAGAAAGGAAACCAGAATGAACATCCTCGAACAAATCGAAATCCGCTTCACCGAGACCAAGAGCGCCTGCAAGCTCTACAAGACTGTCGCCAGCGCGAAGAAAGCTGCCGAGGCCGAGGTCGCCAAGTTGAACAAGGCGCACGGCACCAACATCGACTGCGACTATGTTCTGGTTCATGTCCCTAGTCAGGACAAGCTGACTATCGTCTTCAACTTCACCAAGTGGCTGCAGCAGTATAACACAGGAACCTACCTCGGCTGGTTCGCCCAGCGCGGTTTCTTCAGCATCTAATTTAAACCGCCGGGGCTTCGGCCCCGGCACCCAACACACGGAAAAACCAAAATGTTCAAATTCATCATCAGCACACTCTACGGCACCGCAATCGGCTTCTGCTTCATGGCTATCACGGTGTGTTCAGTAGGCACAGACAGCCCCAACCTTGGACCCTACGCCTTGATCGCATTCCTCTTCGGCTTCGCCATGCCCTTCTCCCTCTGGGCAGACAAGGCCTGGAAGATCCGCCGCATGAAAGAGGACGCCCGGCTCGAGGCCGAACTCAAAAAGCTGCGCAACGCGTAATCACACCCCCAACACCCCAACCCAACTGAGAAAGGAAAACATCATGGAAAAGTTCACCCCCACTGGCCGCGAGATCACTGACTGGATCGGCAACAAGCGCATCACATGGTGCGGCCCATATTCCGTCGCGACTGTTTGCGGCAAGAGCTACGAGGAAGCCTACCAGCTGCTCCGTAAGATTCGCGGCAAGCGCCACGCCAAAGGTGTCAGCAACGGTAACATCAAGGATGCATGCAACAAGCTCGGTGTTAAGGGCGAATGGAAGCATCTTGAGAAGCGCACTCAGATGCGCAAGTTCCTCCCGACTCTCGAGGCTGGTAAGGTTTACATCGTCCAGATCACCCGCCATGTGCTTGTCGTTGACACTCGCGACATGACGACAATCGACAATCAGCACCAAGAGTGGATCGCTGCAGAATCTTCCAAGCACATCCGCAAGCTCGTTCATGCGGTGTTTGAAGTAGAGAACCCCAAGTTCGATCCCAAGTCGCAGGACGACTGGCTCATCCTCCCACTAGCAGCAGGAGCGAAATAATGGCGCATGCACCAAACTACGACATCCGTGTCCTCGGTCGTTTCCGACACAAAGAAACTGACGCATTCTTCGAGTATGCTGACCGCTCCGAGGTCGAGCCTGATTGGGCCGAGGGTCACCCCTGCATCATCTTCATGTCCGACGGCACCTACCGCTACGCCGGGATCCTGAAGACTGTCGCCTATGTCGTAGTCGATGAAGATGAGTATGGCCACCCTGTGATCGAGAAGTGGCAAATCAAGCAGCACAAGGTTTATTGATATGGAGAAAGACATGAAGAGAATCCTTCTGTGCCTCGAGGATCTTGTTTCAGACCTAGAGGGAATTGCATTGGTTGGGTGTCCTGAAATTGGTGGATGGAACAAGATTAGCAAAGATTGTCAAAGAGCAAGGATTATCATAAATGAGATTAAGAAAAATGTTTGATCTAATGACAAAGGTGAAGCTGGACGACAGCCCAGGAGTTGTAGTCGGGAGGACTGTAGAGGAAGACCCGAGATACGACATCAAGGTCAATGGCGAGATCATCCAAAACGTGAAACAGTCCTCCGGAAGGATCAAGAGAGATGACTGAGCGCAAAGACACAAGCCTCTCTGTTGATGTTGAGACTGCTGAAAGAATACGTGCATTAGCCAGAGAAGACGATCGTCCTGTCAGCTCTATGATAAGAAAAATGCTTAGGTCGTACGAAGTCTTTGAAAAACAACAGAAACAAAATAGCTTTCCTCAAAATTAGTTGTTGCCTTCTGTCCCCAGAGGAGAGATAATAGCTGTGTTGAGAGACAACTGAGAAAGGAAAACACCATGACCATCGAATTCAACAGCCACGACAAAGAACTCTTCATGAGCTTTAAGGGACTCGTGAATCGCGGCGGCTATTTCTCTTCCACCAAGCAAGCCGACTACTTCAAGAAAGTCCACTTCAGCGACTGCGTCCACACTGGCCCCTGCAAGAGCTGGGGCGACTCGATCGAGGTTGCCGAGGGCGAGTTCCTGATCATCCTTGAGGCAGTCGTCAAGGGCGAGTGGGAAACTCAAGACGGCATGATGAAAATGCAGGGTTGGGGTCGCAAGACTCGTTTCGCAGTTTGGGGCTTTTTGTTCGATGAGCTTGGCGTCAAGCGGATGTATCGGATGAAGCGTCGTCATGACGACTCCATTGGTGCCAGCTGGCCGAACCCGGACAAGACCATTTGCGAGTTTGAGCGCGCCAGTGATGATGACGACAAGCGCCTCGCCGACCTACGCAAGCATCGTGCCGACCGCGCACAGGCTATCGAAGATGCCAAGGCGCAGTCCAAGTTCGTCGGAGAGATCGGCGAGCGCATTCAGATCGAGGGCACTGCTCGCTACATCACGAGCTTCGACGGTCAGTGGGGTACGAGCTACCTCTACCTGATCCGCGACAACAACAACAACACCATCAAGTACATCGGGAAGTTTCTTGGCGAGGGCTCGTTCAAGATCTCCATGGTCGCAACCGTCAAGAAGCACGAGGAGTACAAAGGCGAGATGCAGACAGTCATCAACCGGCCAGCCAAGATCGAGACAGAGGAGAAAGCGTGCGCATAAAACTAGCGCAGAGGGGTTACTGTCTAGCGAGCACCAAGCTAGACGGTAACTCCATTCAAGCCCTGTCGTCCCTCCCCGGTTTCAAAAAGTGGGTCGGCAGGGATCTGCTTTTCGCGCCGACTGGTGCAAACATAAATCACCTGCATAAGTTTTGGCCTGATGCTGAGTGGGATGAGGACGCACAGCATGTCCTTGATGAATACATACAGTCTCTGAAGGAGGCTGATCAGGTCAGGTCGGTGAAGAGCGACAGTGTTGAGGATCTGGGAGACTTCCTTTTCAAGACCCAGCCGTATGATCATCAGCGCAAAGCATTCTATCTTAGCAGAGACAAGTCCGCATTCGCTTTGCTGATGGAGCAGGGCACAGGCAAGACAAAGGTCATCATTGACAATGCCGCATATCTCTACGCACAGGGCAAGATAACTGCACTCGTCGTCATCGCTCCCAACGGAGTGCACCGTAACTGGCTCAGCAGAGAAATACCGACTCACATGCCGGACTGGTGCAAGCACGAGGCTGTTTATTATTACTCTGGGATGACTGCGAAGCACAAAGATCGTTTCAAGGAAGTCATGATGGCTGAGGACTGCTTGAGGGTCTTTGCATTCAATGTTGAGGCATTCGTCAGCAAGACAGCAGTCAGCTTCATGGAAAGTATACTGGCCAGCAATCAAGCGATGCTCGTCGTCGATGAAAGCTCCCGCATAAAGACTCCGGGTGCAAAGCGCACCAAGACAATCCACAAGTTCGGCAAAGAGGCAAAATACAAAAGGATCATGACTGGCACACCTGTGACCAAAGGGCCAGAAGACGTTTACAGCCAATTCAGATTCCTTGACAAAAACATACTTGGCTATGACAGCTTCTATTCCTTCAGAGCGCGATATTGCGTCATGGGTGGGTTTGAGAATCGGCAGATCGTTTCGTATCAGAATGTTGATGAGCTGACACACAGCATAGAAGGTCACTCATTCAGAGTCCTGAAGAAAGATTGCCTCGACCTGCCCGATAAGATTTATCAGCGCCACACAGTTGAGCTTTCCAAAAAACAGCGCAAGCTCTACAACCAGCTCAGAGACGACTTTGTTGTTGAGCTGGGAGAGAACCACCTATCAGCTCCGGAAACAATAACGAGGCTCTTGAGGCTGCAACAGATTGTGTGCGGATGGTTCCCGACAGAGGAAGGAGAGCCTGTTGCGGTTGACGATAAAAACCCAAGATTGGCAGCCTTGGAAGATGTCCTGCAGGACATCGAGTGCAAGGTCATAATATGGGCACGATTTAAACGCGATATAAAGGCCATACAAGCACTGTTAGGGGACAAGGCGGTCGCCTACTACGGCGAGGTTGCTAATGATGATCGAGCGATGGCCGTAGACCGTTTCCAGAACGATCCGTCCGTAAGATATTTCATAGGTCAGCCACAGTCGGGTGGAATCGGGCTAACTCTGACTGCAGCGGAGTGTGCAATATATTACAGCAACAGCTTTGATCTTGAGACTAGGCTTCAGTCAGAGGATCGCTGCCACCGCATCGGCACCAAAAACAACGTCACATATATCGACTTTGAAAGCCCCAAGACGATAGACACAAAGATAATCAATGCTCTGCGGCAGAAGAAAAGCCTAGCAGACACAATCACCAAGGACCCAATGTCAATTTTTATATCGGAGGAATGATGAGCGAGAAAAACTTCTGGACGCTTGTTCGCAACTCTCTGGGCATGAAGATGTATCGTGTTGAGAATCGCGTCATGAAAGGAATGCCGGACATTCACTATGTCCGGGAGGGCAAGAGTGGCTGGATTGAATTGAAGTATATGCCAGCTTGGCCAAAGGGTCGCGTCAGCCTCGGATTAAAACTGAATCAGTCTATCTGGCTAAAAGAGTACGACGAGCACAAGGGCAGGTGCTGGGTGCTTTTCCGTGTCGGCAGAGACTTCGTTGGCCTGATTGACGGGAAGGACGCCAAACGTATTTACGACCGTCCGTCAATGAAAGACTTTATGAGCTGCATGGCATGGAGCAAAAAGGGCAACATGACGAAGCAGGACTGGTCAGACCTCAGAGACAAAATCACTGGTTGATGTTGATGATCTTCTGCCTTGCTTCAGGCGACAGACTATCAATCAAAGGCAACACAGCCGATGTGTCTTCAACTTCTGCTTCAACCTCCGGCCGGACAGCAGCTGCAATCGGGGCAGTAAACAAAGGCATTGAAGATTTGTCAATGTATTGACGGACAGCGTCCATAGCTCTGCTTGTCTGCGCAACCCTCTCAGCACCTTCAGCGATGCCACCACCGACAATCGGCACCATGCGCGTATAGTTCAGAAGGTTTGAGCGAGCTAGCCCGGAAAGGATTGTGTAGCCACTGCCGGAGGGGTTGAGTTTGATCTCAGCCCAAAGGGTCGGCAGGACATTGTCGCGGAAAGAACGAATTCTAGAAATCTCATCAGGTGTGAAGAGTTTTTCAATGATGGCTTTCTGCTTCACGAAAACATCTTCAAAGTTGTTGACGATGTTCGTCCGCGTAACACCAGACTTGCCAGCTCCTGAGAATGCTTTCTCGAGGATGCCGTCTTTGATCAGAGACATTACAACATCGACATCTTCGTCTGGAAGGTTCTGCTTCAGCCGATCGATGACAAGGGTCATTGACTGATTCGGGTTGAACTTTGAATGACCTAGGATTGCACGCGCGATCTGAACCGGGGTGTAGTTCGGATTGGTGATCATCTCTAGGATTTTGTTCGCCGCACGCTCCTGCGAGTCTCGGCCAGCACCTTTCCCGCTCAAGCCAATATACTGACGATAGAGGTCAGTTGACTTTTTGAGCTGCTCAAGGATCGCTTCATCGCCATAGATGAAGCCGCGCTCAATCCCGTTATTTACTGCGTCGTCTATGACACCTTTGATCTCTGAGAGAGCGAGCTGCTCTGGGGAACCTTGCTCTGCTGAACGCAAGGCACGGTTCAAAGACTTTTGATAGCCATGAATGATAGCAAGGGTCGGCTGTTTAGTTTCTGGATTCTCCAGAACCTTTTTCTGATTGCGCAGATAATTAATCTCTCGCCTCAGAATAGGCATGTCGGCCAACTCGCGCTGAGTTATGCCCATTTTCCTGAAAACTGCGTTGATTGCATTCTCACCAGTTTCGATTAGGTAGCCTTTATCGAAAACAGGAGGCAACTCAGCCTCACGAACGAGCTTGTAGCCTTCGCCAGCTTCTTTTTTAAGGTCGCGAGCAGCACGGCTGCCAATAGCTTGAATCTGTTCAGCAACAGCCCCCGGCACATCCTCCGCTCCAGTGAGAGCAGGCATGCCAGAGCCATACGTATCTTTGAGAGCCTGCGCGTCTGCACGGATCATGTCAAGTTGGCGCTCGTCAAATCCGCGAACAATAGAAGATGCTGCCTCGTCCGTTGACGGTGCACGGCGGATCACATCTTCTTTTTCGAGCTGCGGAGTTACTCGCTCACCTTCACCACGCACAGGAGGCTTGGCTTCTCGCTGACCAGCAGTCAAAGGATAGACTGATTCCGTGACAGTCTTTGGCTTCAACGATGTTGCGACCTTCTCAGCGACTGGCCGGAAAGCCTCTGGCAAAGCTGGCAAAGACGACTCAACAGATTTCTGCAGGCCAAGACGAGTTAAACGCACTCCGGGCTTCAATACGCCGGGGACAATGACATCAGCGCCAATACCGAGGCCTGTTGCGAGGGCTGTGCTTCCTGCAATGTCTTCTGCAGTCTTTCCCTTGGCACGAGCAGCCTCTGGAGCCATCTGGGCTTCAAGAGCCTCTGAAGCCAATTCCGTCCCCGGATAGGTTGCTGCCCCTCGACCGACAATCCCTGGGATAGTTTTGGCACCGGAAACGAACTTTGTCGCTGGAGAGTACTTAACAATCTCGCCGATGAATGTTCCTAGGTCCTGACCGCTAAATCCGGGCTTGTTTATGTAATATGCCTGATCGTTCCAGACAACCATTGGGTTGCCGTACTTGTCAGAATAAGTTCCGCCGAAGCGCTCGTCGTCTTTGAACGAACTTTTGATTATCTCAGCCTTCGAAGCGTCATCCCGCGCCATCATGATCTTAAGGTTCGGAATAAGAGAATCGAAGAACCCGATATCTTCAATTTCTGTGGCTTCTGGGATATCAGGGAACTCTACTTCCGCACCTTCTCCAGTCGCGGCACGGTACAGAGCTTCAGGGATATCAGCAGCCTTCTCCAGAAAACTTTTCTCTTCTTCTGGAGCTTGCGGCGGAGGGGCAGCGGTCGTTGCGCCACCGACACCAGCAGAACCCGCAGGGAGATCAATAGCCATTACTGCCCCCAACCTTTAATGATGTACGGAGAGTTGTTGTTGAAAATGCCGTTGTTTATGGCGACAGCGCCATCAGGCAAAGAATTAAACCACTCTTGAATTGCTTCGTTGTCGTTTTTGTCGCCTGTGTATTTCTCAAAAATGCCTCTGTCGAATTTATTCAGCGCTGCATTGACCTGCTGCATGTTGCTGTAATCACCAGAGGTGAGAAGCTCCTGCTCTTTCTGGTTAAGGGTGACAGCATTCTCCGACATTTTCTTGAACGCATAAAGAGAGATGTAGTTGGCTTCCGGGGTGTTCCCGAGGTACAAAGCTGCCTGTTTGTAAGCTTTGAATTCCATATCGGAGGTTGAACCAGCACCCTCAGGTCGCATTTTCGGGGCAAGGGCGTTCGATGTGGCTTCCAAAGTCTCCATAGCTATGATCGCTGGATCTGTCGTTCCAAAAGCCTGATTGAATACCTGCTTGAATGGCAGCAGAGCCTGATTCAACCTTCCGGTTTCAACCTTACCGGACTTCAATAGCTCCATCGCCTCATCAACCCTCGGCAGGACTTCACGAGCAGTTGTATTGTAGGTACTAGTAGCCTTAGCAATCAGCGGCAACCTCTTCTCTACATAACTCGTGAAGTATGGCATTGCGGCAGTCTTAGAAGGTGTCAGCTGGATGTTGATCGTCCTGCCAGACTTAACGAGGGGAACTGCTTCAAGATAAACGCCACCGTCTGTAATGGCCTTGCCAATAAGTTCATCATTCGGAGCAACGAACTGCGCGACAACTTTCCCGAAGTTCGGATCTTCTCGGGACATGCCCTGAGAAACGACAAACTGCTCTGCATCTTCTTGGTTGAGGTATTTAGCCAGAGTTCCTGAGCCAACAGTTTTTACTGTCGTGTCAGGCTTAGTCGTTGACCCGAAGCCTGCCTCAAGAGCAGCATAATAGTCCTTGCTGAATGGCGTGACGAGCCTAGTTTCGCCTTCTGCATTATAAAGCGTCTCGGGCTTAATTTTAGCAGCAGCTTCAAGATCCGGCATCTCAACATTCTCTTGCAGAATGTTTCCAGCCTTGTCCACAATATTATAATTGTACATCGGCACACCCTCGTCGGTGCGTTTGATCGTGCCGTCGTCGTTTGTTGCCGGGGATACTTTAACAGGAGTCCTACCGACGCCTGTTCCAGCCGGAGGCTTGAGCAATGTAGCGATCTGAACAGCAGTGGTCGGCAGCTTTGATTCTGCCTCGCGCTGCTCTTTGCGCTGTTGCATGAGATAAGCAGCTGGAGAAACACCAGCCCCGGCAGCGGAGCCAAGAAGGGTCGCCCCCGGCTGAGAGGCCAACTCACCCATCTTGGTGAAATACAAAAGAGCCATCAAAGCAGGATCAACCTCTGCCTTCTTAGGCTGAAGAGCTTTGGCGATATCTAGTGCAGCTTGGACTCGCTCCTGTCCGCCAAGGGCTGCCAGAGCTCCCTGAGGAAGACCCATGATATTGGTGCCGGAGGCACCAACTGGTGAATCAACAACCACCGGATTACCAGTTGCCGGATCTATCTTGAGCTCTGCCATATCTCAATCCTACTTATTGGCCAGATAATAAGCCGAAGCCAGAGAGCCAAGGCCAGAGATTGTCTGACCATAAACGCTAGGCGTTTGAACGAACTGCTGACCTTGCTCGAGGCCGATCGTCCTCTGCTCAAAGGGAACACCCTTGAGTGCACCAAGCGCGAAGTTGAGCATGGCATAAGGATATTCGCGCTGCTCAACATAATCTGCATACGCAAGATCAAGAGCCATCTGATCAAGCTCTCGCTGCGCCTGACCTGCGGTGATCATGCCAGAGGCTTGCTGCTCCTGCAGACCCTGAATCATAGGTGCAAAGCTCGCTAGGGCTTCCGCTTTACGGAGGCCAGCGACCTGCTCAATATCGTACCGGCTCCTCGCTGCTTCTTCCGCACCGAAACGGGCCTGACGGTCCAGCTCTGCCTGTTCGAGACGAGCCTGACGGTCTGCCTGATACTGCTGGGCTGCGAAGCTCAATCCTTCCTGAGCTGCCTGTTTGCGGAGATCAGCAATGTTCGCGGCAGACTCTGTACCGAGAAGGACGTCCTCGATAGCCGCACGTGAACCGCCGAAGGCACCAGCCTGAGAAGCTCGTGCTGCCTGTGCCCTGCGCTCTGCTTCTGTGCGCCGTTCAAGCTCCCGGATCGCCGGATCAACTGCTTGCTGATAAGTTTCCAAGAATGGCTGTGCCGCAGCAATGTCGAATGTTCCTGTGTCAACAGGTGCACCAATGAGCTGCTCAGAAGTCATGCCTTCGTACGTCGGGGCAAGGTCTTGAGTCCTTTGAACAGCACCCTCGAAATAGGGACGATAGGCTCCAGACTCATCTGTCAGAAGCTGAGCAGCCCTCTGCTCCGCCTCCGTCATTTTACTTATTCCGCCATCAAGACCCTCAAAAGTCGCGATGCGCTGGCCTTCATAAAGCGGGAAGGGTGAGCGTGCAAGCTCACGTGACTGTTCGTAAATCTCGCGACCACCAGCCGAAACCCATTCTGGAAGCTCTGTTCCAGAAACAACTTTTGTTGCGGTTGGGAGCTCTTCCACGCCTGTTGAACAAAGGTCTCCCATCTATGCCTCCATGAAAACAGAGCCGACTTTGTTGAAGCCAAGCTTGCTGAAGAATTTATCTTTGCGGTCGGAGTCACCAGAGAAAACGTGGGCAAGGCGAATCTTGCTTTCCGGGAAAAGCTCTTTACTCATTTTGATGTATTCTTTAATGAGCATGATTGCTGCCTTGCTGCTACGATGGTCTTTGGAGACATAGAACCAACAATCTCCGACATGCTTTTCATCAGACCACCAGTCTCTGATCTCCAAACCACCTATTGTGCCAACAATTTTGTCACCATCTTTAGCGATCAAACAAATGCCACGATGAATGACCTCATTCACCTTTGCAAAAGTTTTTTCTGAGTTGATCGGTGACAATTCTGTTTCAGCCTCTTTGTGCATGACGACAAGCAACGAGACGATATATGATATATCGAAAGGGCTTGCCCATTTTATTTCAATCACATTCCACCCAGTGCACCCATTCCTTCACGGGGCTGTGCTGCTTCACGAGGATTCCCGGCGACCTGCTCAACGATCTGCTGAAGTTCAGGAAGGAGTCGGATCAGAACACGAGCAACATCCGGGCTAATGGCATTGTCAAGCATACGCAGCTCTTCCGGAGACATGTTCGCTAGGCGAGCCATAAGAACCGCCCGGATCTCTTCGGACGGACGCATAAGAGCCTGACGAGCCTCTGCGGGCATCAGGGAAAGCGGGTTGGTCGTAGGGGCTTCTTCGCCACGCATCATTGGTTCGCGTGCCATTTTATATCTCCTTGGGGGTGTAAAGGACAGACCAATCAGACTTCTCTTTGAAGCGCCCAATCAGCCAACAAGTGGGCTCTAGGATCTTTCGGTAAACTTTTCCGAGATAGTCAGGCTTATCTCGCTCGCCGTAAATGTAAGCGATCTCGTTAGCCCTGTGACCAGCGATGTGCTTCCAAGTCTTAACGAAACGACCCTGACGCATCTGCTTGACCATCCAAATTGACCAAGCGTGATAGCCATTAACATGATATGTCGTGAGGTAATCACGAGTGAATCGGTAATCTAGAACAACCTGCTTGCGGGTCATCAACCCTTGACGCATGAGCTCGTTACAGATCACACGACCGCCAAGCATACCTCCGAGAGCACCACCGATAAAGCCTCCAATCGGGCCACCGATCGCGGTGCCGATCGCGGTGCCGATCGCACCAGCCCCGGCGCTCTTAGCAGCCTTGACTGGATCCTGCCCCATGAGTAGGCCGACACCGAAGTTCAGAACAGCACCGACGCCAGCAGAGGTCCAAGTTGCTGAGGCTCCGCTGCCGAACAACTTATCACCTACGCCTTCTAGGTAGGTCGGGGCTGTGCTTGAGGAGGTGATCGCTTCGCTCGTGATGTTCGTCGCCAAGCCGGAGGCTGGCGCATCAGTAACAACCTGATTGAATACTTCCGGATTATAGACTGTGGACCCCTCGAAGCTTCCGATAACAGCGCCGTCTGTGGCCTGCAGCTTATTATAAAGGTCAAGGTTCCCAGTTGCACGTGCAACGTCAATGTTAGCAACTTCTGGCTGGAAAAGTCCGCCACCACGCGCTGCGGTTGTTGCAGTTCTTGCTGCAGGATTCAAAGTTCCTGAGCTCAAAAGGTCATAACCAGCCGACGTCGCCTGAGAAAGCTGTTTGGAAGGGAGGGGCGTCCCACCGAGGAACTCTGGCAGCAAGCTCGTTCCAGCCGCCTCAGCAACCCCACCAATGCTCTGCTGAACGAAAGGATCAGCAATCGCTGCACCAATGCTCTGGCCAACCATCCCAGCGGCTCCGGGGGCAGCAGCTCCGATCAAATCGGTGACGCTCGGCATCCCGGGAATCTGATTTCCGCTGCCAGTTGCTTGCTCATACTGCTCCAGCATCTGGTTGTCAAAGTCACTCGCCGGATTATAAGTGCGCTCTCCGCTCTGGATGGAGCGGACCCACTCAAATGCCGGCATGGCTGTCGTGCCATAGACCTGCTGTAGAAGAGCATTATCCGGCAGTGTTGGAGCTTGGCCAGAAAGCTGATAAACAGGGATTGTCTGAGAGCCGCCAGAGGCTTGCTGTGCCGGAGTGTTGATCTCGCCGAGAGCACCGAGGCTCTCACCTTCTGTGTAAATGACAGCCATTAGCTTACGACCCCTTTGCTTTTCAAGTCAGTTATCAGAGTCCCAAGGACATCCGCAACCTCGTCCAGAGTTGTTGAATCCGCATCAAGAACGTAATCTTCCGTCACATTCGACATCTGATAAGGAGTCGTGGACGCAGAGTTAGAGAGATTACGCAAAATTATTTCGAGTGTTGACACAAGCCGAACAGCCCACTGCCGGTCAATTTCAGCCCCCGGTTGCGGCAATCTTGTGTTAAGAACACTCATCTGAGGCCATCGCTCCTCACATTGAATCTGAAGTCGCCAATAGACCAAGAAGAGCCGAGCTCATTGCTTCCCAGCTCAAGACTCATCTGACGGCCACGAGACCTCATGCTTACTTTACCTGTATCTGACGAAATAGTAAATGGCCCTTTTGTCGTTTCAGAAGAGTCAGGATATTTCCGAGAATAAACGGTGCAGTTGAGATTTCCCGTAACTGAGAGGTCCGGGACGATTTTGTCAACAAGCATCAGCTCATTGCCTGTCTGAGACATCTCCAGTGGTGAAGATTTGACATAAGCATTCATCGCCACACCGTCAGCATCGTTCCCAGTTTCTTGGTTGTAGAGGTAGCCATCTTTTGAGAACGAGAAGGGAACCTTTCGGAATCCAAAGGAATCAAACCAACAGGTCCGATCCATAGACCCAATGGACCAAGCGTTGTCTCTGTAATTATAAGACACATAAGAGTCTGGCTCAGGATCTTCATCAGTGTTATCTTGGCTAACGTAGAACCAAGTCACCTCGTTGAACTCTTTGTTGTGTGCAGCAAAGCACTTGTCAAACTCGTCTTTGTTAAGTCTGTCAAAAACATAAAACTGCACTGGGCAGGGGATCTCTGCGACAGAACCATTGTATAAAAAGAAGTCTGATTTGCCCATCCAATAAATGTCGCCGTCAACATTCATCATCGTATTGATCCCGACAGCACCACAGTTGGTGCCGACGAGTCGGAAAGAGAATGTGAACGGAGGGCCAACAAATGCCATGCCGTAAACTGCTTCGTCGGTCGCAACGAACATCTCTTCACGAGTCGGCATTGCAGTAACAATTTTTGTGCCTATTTCAAGCCTCTGGTCCCCGGAGGTGTTGGTTGCTGTCGGAGTCCAGTCGGTGTAATCTTCCTGATCCGACCAGCGAATCAGCATCGGATCTTGCGTTCCACTTCCCAATGGATTGCAGCCGAAACAAATTGCGTGCCGGTCCGGGAAAGAAACTTTTACCAATCTGCTTGTCGTCGGTACGTTAGAAGCCCCACCCAAGCTGGAAACAAGAACTGCCCTTGAACTTGTCCCTGCAGATGCATCCCAATAATAAAGCTGACCATTGCGGACACAAGCCAGCAGATCCTCTCCCCAAAGAGGCGTCGTCCACTGAGAGATCTGAAGGGTAGCGACTGACGAAGTTCTTGGTGTTCCCCACGTACTTGCCCCCCAAGTACCAGCCCCCCAGCCATATGCGGCAGCGGCAGTAGCTATCCCAAGACCTTCGTCAGCGCCAATAAGGTGGCTCGCCGTTACACTTCCACCACCAGAGCCACTGGCGTTCGCTGCCTCCCCGGTTTCAATTGTGTACGAATCAGCATCAACATAAGTTATCTGAAATCCAGAGTAACGATTTAGAGTGTCTGCTGCTATGCCATTGACTGCTGAGGCTCCGGAGAAAACAACAAAATCCCCATCACTCATGCCATGCCCAGTGTCCGCAACTGTGACAACACTTTCTGTATCAACAGTCGTGAACGGGTCAGTCAGAGATGCAGCAGCATTGGCGAGTGGTGTTATGTCAAATATGCCACCGTCGCGTATAATATAAAGGTGATTGGAGGTCCCGACAGAGATATTGTCGTCACCATCGAGATCTCGCCAATAATTTATCTTTCTCGGGACCCCTTGAAGGGCTGCAGCAGTCGTTGA
>Ga0181593_10003524_pt1 | contig 14338 bp, 13 predicted proteins | sample 071ome_19_FD_133756 | JGI IMG/M metagenome (GOLD analysis project Ga0181593, IMG submission 133756) | Coastal salt marsh microbial communities from the Groves Creek Marsh, Skidaway Island, Georgia - 071413AT metaG (megahit assembly) | ecosystem: Environmental > Aquatic > Marine > Intertidal...
TTCAACATTTCTTCAGTTGCTGTTTTTATGAGCCGCCTCACTTTCTGTGCTTTAGAATAGTAAGCGTCATAAAACCCAGTACTCAACACGAAGGTTCCGAGCATTATTCTGCGCTTTACTTCTTTCCCAAAGCCCTCGGTTCGGGAGTTAAAATAAGTGGATGGAATGTCTTCTGAGGCTTCGCTTCGCTTACCGTAATGAACCCCGTCATATCGTCCTAAATTTGAAGAGGCTTCGGCAGTCGTAAGCACATAGTAACATGGAATCATGTGATCAAGGTAAGGAAATGAAACGCTGGAAACACTATGTCCTTGGTCAGACAAGCGATTTATGCGGTCCATAAACTGTGCTTTAATTTCTGGGTTTAGTCCAGGGCTTTCGACCACTTCTTTTAAGTAAACAAAGCTGTATTTGTCCTTTTTAGAAACACCGCTTGTGACAGGGTTTGAAGAACAAGTTGAATCCATTTTATCCGAGCCTGCCATGCATTCGTAAACTTCCTGTGCGTCTTGATATGATTTTGCGATAGGCCCAATTTGATCAAAACTGGAGGCAAAGGCGATTAATCCATAGCGCGAAATACGACCATAGGTGGGCTTTAGCCCTACAGTTCCTGTAAATGATGCCGGTTGGCGTATACTGCCACCCGTATCAGAGCCAAGAGCAACCATGCACAAATCTGCGGCTACGGCAGCGGCAGAACCCCCGCTTGATCCACCTGGCACTCTTTCCAAGTCAATTGGATTTTTTACTCCGCCAAAAGCCGAATTTTCATTTGAGCTTCCCATTGCAAATTCGTCACAATTGAGCCGACCAATAATAATAGCACCCTCATCAATTAGTCGTTGTACGGCCGTTGCGGTATAAACAGATTCAAAGCCTTCTAGGGTTTTTGAGGCTGCGCTTACACGATGACCTTGATAGCACAAATTGTCTTTTATTGCCACGATAGCTCCAGCTAAGCGGCCAGGAGCTTTTTTGGATATAGATTCATCAACCTTCTGGGCTAGCGCAATGGAGGACTCAGTAAACACCTCTAAGTAGGCGTTGTATTGATCTTCGTTAGATATGCGGTCAAGGTAATGCTGACAAAGGTCAACGGCAGAAAACTTGCCTTCAATTAAATCCTCTCGAGTCTGCTGGAGAGATCGAAATTCAAATGAGCTCACTAGCTATGATCAGTCTGTTGTTTTATCTGAAGTTTCGCTATCGTCTTTCGTAGCGTCTTTAAATTCTTTCATACCCTTACCAAGCCCGCGCATAAGCTCGGGAATTTTACGCCCTCCAAATAACAATAGCAAGACGGCAATGATGAGTACGATTTGCCAAGGTCCAATTCCTCCCATAATCTAAAATTAAGGTTACGAAGTTACGAAAGGGCGCCTACTTGGCTCCGTAAATCCATGAAATGGGATTTATCAGTTCGCTGCCCCTCCAAAGCTGAAATTCGAATTCGGTTTTTCCTCGATCGGTGCTGATAACACCAATCTCTTCTTTGGTTTTGATCTTATCTCCTGTAGTAACGAAAGTTTCGGTCAAATTGGTGTACACCGTGATGTATTCACCATGTCTAATCATGACTACTTTACCCACACCGGGCAGAATAATAATTTTTGAAACCTCGCCATCAAATACAGACCGAGCTCTACTGCCTTGGGTGGTTGATACAGTAATACCATTATTCTTTACGGTAACTTGAGACAGAAATGGGTGAGGATGCTCACCAAAGTAAGCTACGATTTCGCCCTTATCTACGGGCCAGGGTAACTTACCTTGATTAGATGTAAAGTTGTTGCTTAATTCGCGGGCTTCCGGAGTAAGATTATAGGTTTTTGAGGCAGTACCGCTGTTTGTTTTAGCCATTTCACGATCAATCGCCTTTTTAATTGCTGCTTTCAATTCTTCAGATTTACGATTGGCTTCCGCAAGTTCTCTTTTATACTGCGCTTCTTTCCCGCTGAGTTGATTCAGCTTCTTTTCTTTTTCTTGCTTTTCTCGGTTTAACACCAACTTTTCTTGATTGTGTGAATTAAGCACTCTGTTTTTTTCTTCTCGTTGAGATTCGAGCAGCTCTTTCTTTTTCTTGAGGTTTTCTTGGGTAGCTAAAATGGCTCTAACCTGACGCTGCCGATATTCCGTCAATTGTTGGAGATACTTGAGCCTGCGATAGGCTTGGTCAAAATCATCGCTTGCAAACAGATACATGACCTTATCAGCGGTGTTGAGAGTTTTATAGGCTTGTACCACCATTTTGGCATATTCATCTTTGAGTTTGGCTATGTCGCTTTCAAGAGATACGATGAGGTCTTCATTTTGCTCAATTTTCAAGTCAATGAGGTCGAGCTCCTTAAGTAAAACCGCTATTAATTCTTCTCTTTGGGCAATTTTTTGGGATGCAATTTTCATCCTCGATTGCGCATTCTTGCTGTCTTCTTCGATTTGCTTGAGGAGTTTTTCCTTATAGGCAATGTCTTCTTTAAGCCGTTGTTGTTTCCGCTTGAGTTCTGAACTGGATTGTGCCCCCGCAGAAACGCAGAAAGTGAAAAGGATTAATATGCTAAGGAGCCAGGGGTTCATATTTATCAGGAATCGTAAAGGAAAGACTAACTCGCTTGCCAGAGGATATCTTGATAATGGATGTTTTCACGGTGGCTTGTTCATTGGGAGATTCAGCGCTGAAAATGGTGGTGTGTGGATGGGTGGTTTCACACAGTGGCTTATGGTTAGAATAATTTACCGTGAGCGAGCGCTCATCCTCAATATCGAGAATGGTAGTTGTTTCAACCCGGAAAGAGGATGGGTCTAAAACCAAGCTTACTGCAAGGTCCGAAACGCCTTTGTTCTCATCTTTTTTCATAGCTCGCCTTATTTGGCTGTCTTTGAAATAGCTGATTTTATAGCTTCCATCATTTTCACTTGAATACAGCTTTTCGTCTCTGGAGTCGACAAAGGCAGAGCTATTACCCATTATTAGGTCTTGCAGTGTCCAAAAGTCTGCATCAACCATGAAGGTATTGGTGATGTATTCATATCCGCCAACATAGTATTGGTTGTTTCGTCTGTCCATAAACTTCACGCTATCTGGAGTGAATAAGAACCGAGCCACCTCCACTGCATAATATGTTGCCGAAACCCAAATCGCGCTGTCTAGTCGTGAACGGACATATAGCTTAAAGCTGTCGTCAATTTTGTTGGTTTTGATCTCTACATCATATTTAATACTAGTCCAATCGCACTTTTGGTCAGATGACTTAAGAAGCTCAACAAGCTCAGCGGTTTTTCGGTTTGGTAAGTCGGCAGCGCCTGCAGTAGCCTCTCTAGAGCTTTTACAAGACTGGCCGACTAGTAAGGAAACGAATAACCATATGAGCAATGATTTATTCATTGAGCGAACCGGTCTTTATTTTTTGGATTAATTCTGGAGATTCTCCACCCGCTTCTTGAGCGTCTTGCCAAAAGCTTTTGGCTTCGGCCTCTCGTCCAAGCTTAAATAGCGTGTCTCCATAGTGCTCTAGAACCTCACTACTATGATGCCCCCCTGCCTCTAACGACATTTTCAAATATTCTAAAGCTTCTGGATAGTCTCCCATTTGGTAAAGCACCCACCCATGTGTGTCTAGATATGAAGCATTATTTGGCACAAGCTCATTGGCTTTGATAGAAAGTCCTTTAGCCAGATCAAGCTTTTCTTTTCGCAGGCTTAAGAAATAACTGTAATTGTTTAGGACGTAGGCGTTGTTGCTGTCTATGTTGAGTGCAGCTGAGAATGCACTATCTGAGGATTGATGGTTTCCAAGCTCGTGATAAGCATCTCCCAGACTAGCGAGCAGCTGCACCTCCAAAGGCTTATTGCCAATTACCAACTGTGACCCCAACTTTAGAGACTTAACAGCATCTTGATATTGCTCTTCTTGAGTGTTTGCTATTCCTTTAAACAAATAAAGTGATGGTTGCGAAGGGAATAGTTCAATGGCTTTTTTACTGTCTATTGCCAATGCAGAAGGGTCGTTTAGTTCAGAATCGATTACTAGGACCTGATTCCACAGGGCAAACTTGGATGGATCTAAATCAATGGCGCGATAATAAGACTGTCTGGCCGAGTCAAGTTGGTTGTCTAGAAAGAGAAAATCTCCATAAACTGAGTGTGACTTTGGGTTAGTGGGGTGTGTTTCGATTACGTATTTACACAAACCTAGCAGCTCGCTGCGGACATTCGGGCTTTGCTCTGCGCTTGGGTATTTGCTGAGAAGTATGCTGATTTTGGTGTCGATATCTAAGGAAGCGTTATTGAATGCTTTTGATAGATAAACCTTAGCTGAATCAGCTTGGTTGTTTTGCTCGAAATACTCTGCGAGGGATAATTGTATGTAGGCATTGTTTGGCTCTATTTTCATGGCTTTTGAAAAAACCTGTAGCGCCTTTGCGTATCTTCCTTTGGCCTTATATAAATCAGCGAGATAACTGTATAGCCTCGCTTCATCTGGGAACTGTTCAATAGCTATTTCGATTTCTTTTTCCGCTAAATCGAACTCTTCTTCGCCAACCAGGTATTGAAACTTGGTAATGCTCAGTTCGGGATTGATACCTGCGATTGCCTCGTAATCTCTGAAATATTGTAGCGCTTTTTTAGTGTTGCGTGTGTAAAGCATTAAACTGCCATGATTGTAGGCATACTCAGGGTTGTTCTCATCAAGTTTTCTGAGTCTTTTAAAAACCTTGTCTGCGTTTTTCAGATCGTTTGTTTGGTTATATAATTCCGCAAGACGTGTAAGGTACCAAGCGTTGGTTGGATCTAATTCACTCGCTTCGTTGAAATGATAGATGGCGGCATCGACATTATTTTGCGTTAGAAATAGCCTTGCAAGCGCATAATGAACGCCATCATTTTTCGGGTTTAGCTCAAGGCATTCTGTGTAGAGTGCGTATGCTTTGTCATAGTTTCCGAGGATGCGCTCCTTATCAGCATTGATGTATTTAGAGGTAAACGAGACTTGTTTTTCATCATTAAGCTCTGCCCCAACCTTAGCTTGGGAAAAGCAGAGAAAAGGGGCCAACCAAAGACCTATATAAACAAGAATTCTCAGCACCAATTATTATTCAATTGAACTATAATCACCCACACTTAAATTCAAAGCGTCAGGCGATACGTTAGCATTATTACCAATCATCGAGCCTGTCAACACAGCGTTAGCAATAATTGTTTCGTGCCGCACGATGCTGTTTGATATTCGGCTGTCTCGAATGGTAGCATTAGCGCCAATAGATACGTGCGGCCCAATAACTGAGGAATGAATCTTTGCGCCCTTGCCAATGAACACAGGCTCTATTATGGTGCTGTCTTTAATGGATGCGGTTGAGTCGATTAGATTCTTGTCTTTTTCAAAGTCGAGTACCGCCATGTTTGTATCAACTGTGGCTTCCTTGTTACCGCAGTCCATCCAGTGATCTACCTGACCAGGAACAAATTTTACCCCTTGTGCTTTCATGTTTTCTAAGGCATCAGTGAGTTGATACTCGCCTGATTTAATCACTTTGTTGTCGAGCAGTGATTTAAGCTCGCGCTTAAGGTGTTCTCCATCTTTGAAAAAGTAGATTCCAATAATGGCTAAGTCAGAAACGAAGGTTGAAGGTTTTTCTACAAAGTCAGTGATTACCCCATCATCATCAAGCTTAACGACACCAAACTGGCTGGGGTCGTCAATTTGTTTTACCCAAATCACCCCCTCCTCAGCATCAGTGATTTTAAAATCTGCGCGAAACAGCGTGTCCGCAAAAGCTACAATGACTGGTCCGTTTAGTGACTCTTCAGCGCAGTATATGGCATGGCCTGTGCCAAGCGCCTCATGTTGATAGTAGATTTTTCCTTGCGCGCCTAGGTTTTTGGCAATGTCCAAGAGTTGCTCCTCTACGGCTTGGCCAAAATTACCAATGATGAACCCTATTTCGTTTATTGGCTCATCACATAACGCGGCAATATCTTCAACCAATCTTTGAACTATAGGCTTTCCTCCTACAGGAATAAGCGGCTTTGGTGTAATAAGTGTGTGAGGTCGCAGGCGCTTACCCATACCTGCCATTGGAATGATCAAATTCATTGCGATTGGTTTGTTGCGAAAGTCTTAATTACTGCGGATTTGAATAATAGTTAAATGCGAAATTGTATTAATATCAAGGTCAGTTGCTTTTACCCGTACTCCCAAAACCCTTCGCACCCCTTTTTGTCTCATTGAGCGCATCTGACTCTGTTAATACGGCACGCTCATGTCGAGCAATTACGAGCTGAGCTATTCTATCACCAGAATTCACCTCAAACGCTTCTTGGCCATGATTTATCAAGATCACACCGATGTCACCACGATAGTCTGCATCAATGGTTCCGGGAGTGTTGAGCACGGTGATGCCGTGTTTATAGGCTAATCCAGATCTTGGCCTTACCTGCGCCTCAAACCCATCAGGAAGCGCAATGTGCAAACCTGTAGCTATCAGCTTTCTCTGTCCAGGCTCGAGAATAATGGGTCCTTGAGGCAAGTTTGCTCTCAGGTCAAGTCCAGCAGCTTGGTCGGACTCATATTTTGGTGTTGGATTGTTGCTTTTGTTTACAATTTGAATTTCGAGGCTCATTGCGTGTAGCTGGATTTTCGTTCTACGAAGTAAACACTAGAAACAAACATCGCAATAAGCAAGGCTTTGAGCGAGTATGCTAGCCAGATTGAGTTAATGGTTACCAATCGGTCAATGGTAAAAAGAAATAAAGCAAGGCCAAAAAAGGTCGCAATTTTTGGAACAGAATAGGGTACGTGATAATGCCTTTGCCCGACAAGAAAGGAGACCACAGCCATAGATGCATAACAAATAAGCGTGGTGTATGCGGCTCCTCGGAAGCCAATTTTTGGGATGAGAATTAAGTTGAGCGAGATGGTAATAACGGCACCCAACACAGCCATATATGACCCATAGATAGTTTTGTCCGTGAGTTTATACCATACACTAAGGTTATAATAGATGCCTAGGCACACATTCGCTAGAATCAAAACCGGCACAATATCTAATGCTTCCCAATAGGCTTCACTCTGTAAGAAATGTTTAAAGACATCGATGTATAAAGTGATGACCAGAAAAGCAAAGAGTACAAATCCGGTAAACCAATGAAGCATTTTGGCGTATGTAGCCTTAGATTCTGATTTGTCTTTTTGATCAAAAAAGAATGGCTCGGCCGCGTATCTATACGCCTGTACGAAGAGCGTAATCGCTATAGAAAGCTTGTAAACGCCACCATAAATACCTACTTGACTCATTGCCTCTTCTTCCCCTAGGGTAGGGATAAGAATCCACTTTAGTAGCGGCTTGTCAAGCGTTTCATTGATAATGCCGGCAAGGCCAACAATTAATAGAGGAGTGCCATACCGCATCATGTTTTTCCAAACCACCGTATCAACCACCACACGAATTTTTCCTAGATCAGGAAGCACCAATGCAAACCGCACGATACTGGCAATAAGGTTTGAAATAAAAACATACCCAACACCAATTTCAGGGTTGTAAAAAGTATCTATAAGCCAATTGGCGTTTCCGCTTTGATATTCGGGCAAGCAATACCAGAGGAAAAACAGATTTAGCCCAATATTCACTCCAATGAAAGAAAAGTTAATTAAGGCAAAACGAATAGGCTTGTTTTCGGCTCTAAGCCTGGCAAGTGGAATTGCAATTAATGCGTCTAACCCTACAATAATCGCAAACCAAATGATGTATTCTTGGTGGTTTGGGTAGCCTAGAGTGCTTGAAATGGGCCCAGAAAACAGGCTGGTCAGCGCGATGAATGCAAATGTGCTAAATGCCAAAGACCAAATGGCGGTGCTGTAAACCACCGTTTTTTGATCGGAATTGGAGTAAAACCTGAAGAAGGCAGTCTCCATTCCATACATGAGCAACACCACGAGAAAGGCCACATAAGAGTACATTTCTGTTATAATGCCGTATTGATCTGTAGTAAAAACATGGGCGCTCGTGTATAGAGGTGTAAGCGCATAATTTAATAGCCTCCCGAGAATACTACTAAACCCGTAGATGGCGGTTTGGCCAGCAAGCTTTTTGAGGGGCGATGCCATTATCACAAATAAACGCGGACTTCGCGGCAAATTATCACACGTCTGTTAAAGATTTCAACCGTACAATGGTCATCTCTAAACCCACCACCGTATCGCTCCAACTAGTGTAAATTAGCGACTTATGAGAAGGCAGTTTTTAATCTTGGTTTTGGTAGCCGTTTCTCACGGTTTGTTTGCTCAAGCCCCAGAGTCGCTTGTTGTTTTTCAACCACAAATAAGGTTTTCTATTCCTACCCCTTTGGGTTGGGTGCGTGATACCACTAGTGCTAAAGAAATGGGTTTAATTAGTGCATACCATCCAGTAGACACGAAATGGACGAACGCACCCGTAGTGATGTACGTCAACCTTTCTTTTAAATCGGATAGCAACCAAACCCTAGATGCGGTGATGAAGATGGATGCAAACAAGTTTGTAAAAATGTCTCAAGGAGTTGAGGTAAAAGAAGTCGAGACTCTTCATACGTTTTTGCAAAATAAGCCCATTCGAATTATGTCGTATCGAGGCGGAGAAAACGACAATTATGAACATGTAGCCTACATTGATGAAGGGCTGCACGTGATTATCATGGTAATTGGGGCGCGCAACGAAGAAAATCTCATCAACAGTTTACCTGCATTCCATCGGCTCACGACTTCATACTTTGAAATGAAGGAGGGCTGCTGTGCTATTCGCCCTTAAAGGATGGTTTACGCTTTTCTAAAAAGGCTGAGGTACCCTCCTTAAAGTCTGAGGTTCCAAATGCTTTGCCAAAAAGCTCAATTTCTGAATGGAATCCGTTTTTATCAGAATCAAAACCATCATTCACCGCTTCTATTGCAAATCCGATTGCTGTTGGTGAGTTTCGGACAATTCTATTCGCAATCTCTTGACACTTTTCAAGAAGGCCTTCTTGAGGCACAACATAATTGACCAACCCGGTTTCTTCAGCACGACTCGCATTCATCATCTGTGCAGTAGCAATTAGCTCCATCGCTCGACCTTTTCCAATTAGTCTTGGAAGTCTTTGAGTGCCTCCATACCCAGGAATCACCCCTAATGACACTTCTGGCAATCCCATTTTAGCATTTTCGGAAGCTACACGCAAGTGACAGCTCACGGCCAATTCTAATCCACCTCCAAGCGCAAATCCATTAACAGCCGCGATAACTGGAGTGCTCATTTGCTCTACCAAATCAAATAGCTTTTGCTGGCCTTCGGCAGCAAGCTTTTTACCTTCTTCAACGCTAAAAGAAGCAAACTCAGAAATGTCAGCACCAGCAACAAAAGCCTTATCACCAGACCCAGTAAGAATTATACAACGGATTTCGGCATCATTATCGAGTTGCGTCATACAAGCACCGAGTTCTGCGATTACTTGTTTGTTTAAAGCATTGAGCTTATCTGGACGGTTGATTGTGACCGTTGCGATGTGTCCTTCTCTTGAAACTAAAAGTGTGTTCATATCCATGCCTTCAATAAATTAATTGGGCTAATTTACACCTTGAATAGTACATCCACTATCCTGATTTTATGCCGTGGGTAGATCAACACAAAACGCAGCGCCTCCAAATTCGCTGGTCTTTAAAGAAATACTTCCGCCAGCACGTTGAGCAATTTGTTGGCAAATTGCCAAGCCTAAGCCGGTGCCGCTGGATTTTGTGGTGAAATTGGGTTGAAAGATTTTACTCACCATATCTTCTGGCACGCCAGGTCCGTTATCTGATATGGATATCGAAACACCATCGCCTTTGCATATAGCGGTGATGACAATTTTGGCATTTTCTGTGTCTACCAAGGCTTGTTTGGCGTTTTTTACCAAATTGTTTAGTAAGCGCCTAAGCGAATCAGGATCCATTTGGACGCAGCAAGTTTCCTCAGGAATCTTATAGTCCAATTGCATTGGAATATCAGCAAACAACAAAGCAGTATCACGTATAGCTTCATTTACATTTACCTTTTCATTTTGTCCCTCATTCATTTTAGCGAAGGCACTAAAATCTGAGGCAATCCGAGTAAGAAGATCGATCTGCTGGATAATCATACCCATGGTAGCCTTGAACTTTTCTTGCCACTCAGGTGAATCAAAGTCTGAGGTAGCTTGTAGATGCTGGACGCTTAGTTTGATCGGAGTTAAAGGGTTTTTAATTTCATGAGCAACTTGTCTTGCCATTTCTCGCCAAGCACTTTCTCGCTCTGTTTTTGCCATTAGGTCGCGGCTCTCTTCGAGCTTTCGCAGCATCTGATTGTATGACGAGATTAGCGTTCCAATTTCATCGTCACTCTTCCACTCTAAGGGCTCATTTGCTTGGTTCAGATCCACTGACTGCATTTTTTGCCCCACCACAATCAAATTCTTAGTAATTGAATTTGACAGCACAAAGGTTAATCCAATGGCTGCGAGAAAAAGAAATATGTAAGTAACGCCTATCGAGCCCAAAAATTCGGGTAGATCACTCTGATTGACCTCTTGGTTTTGTTCATAGGGAAGGTTTAAAATTGCGATAGGGGTGTTTTCTGAGTTTCTCAGGATGGTATAATCACTGAGATAGATATGCTCATCCATGGATTCGCGAATAACAATACGGTCAGTGGTTTTGAGTTGGTCAAGTGCACTTCGAGGCACGTTGCGATCTACGTATTCAGAATGGATGACGCCTGGCCTCGCGGAAATGAGCATCTCGCCCTTTACGTTGTAAATATTGATTTCCATGTTGTGTACTTCCGAAAGCCGAAGCAATTCTTGCTCAAACTCTCTGATTACCACATCCTCTCCATCTTGGGTTTCAACCTCCTTTGAGAAATACATCATTTCGGTCTTTATTGCCCGCTCCTTTCGCTCTAGGCGCTCTTCGTGATACTTATCGTTTTGTGATTTGAAAAAGAACACGGTCACCGCTCCGATTACAAGTAAAGAGAAGACCATAAGCAAGGTCATGGCCAAGATTATTCGTGTGCGAAGTTTCATTTGGGTTGAAAGTTACGAAGCGGGAGTTATCAAATTTCGTGCAACAAAAAACCCCAGCCGATTTTGGCCAGGGTTTCGGTTGTGTTTTGAAAACTGAATTATGCGTTCAGCGCCTCTGCACCACCCACAATCTCAAGGATTTCCGTGGTAATTGCAGCTTGGCGGGCTTTGTTGTAAGTAAGCTTAAGTTCACTCAACATATCAGCGGCATTATCAGTGGCTTTGTGCATTGCAGTCATTCGCGCACCGTGTTCGCCAGCAAAGCTGTCGAGTAGCGCTTTGTAAAACTGCGTTTTTAAAGACTTAGGAATTAAGTCGTTCACAATTTCAGTTCTAGACGGCTCAAATATGTAATCGTTATTGGTTGCGGCCTGACCTTCTTCTTTTTCGGCAGGCTTTATTGGCAGAAACCGCTCCTCTTGAACAACCTGTGTAGCTGCATTTTTAAACTGATTATATACCAATACAACTTCATCAAACTGCTTATGCTTGAACGTGTCCATAATTTTCACTGCAGCATTTGAGGCTTGCTCAAAAGTCAGGTCATCAAAAATCTCATTCGTATGTCTGGGCAAAAGTGTGCCTCGAATGAAGTATTCCGTTTTTCTGAATGCATCCTCAGCTTTTTTTCCAAAGGTGAGTACCGTCACAATCTTACCTGAGTACTTATCTTGTATAAGATGATTAGTACGCTTAATCACTTGCGAGTTGAACCCGCCACATAATCCACGATTTGAAGTGATGGCAACGATCAGAACACTTTTTACCTCGCCCTTGCGTCCATAGATGTTTTCAGACGTGTCTAGTCCACTACTTAAGCCCTGAAGAATCTCCTGCAATTTAACTGCGTACGGACGCATCTGAGTAATTGCATCCTGAGCCTTTTTGAGCTTTGCGGCACTCACCATTTTCATTGCAGACGTAATCTGCATGGTGTTGTTTACCGAGGTGATTCTATTTCGTACTTCTTTTAAGTTGGGCATTTGCCAGGATGTGTTTGATTAGTACTTAGCAGAGATTTCGGCAGCTACGCTTTCGAGAACCCCTGTTAACTCATCATTGAATTTACCTTCTCTTAATTGGTCAAGAACGTCTCTGTGATTGCGATCAAGGTGATCGAGATATTCTGCCTCAAAAGCTTTCACCTTGTTTACAGGAACCTTGCTCAGCAAGTTTTTTGTTCCCGCATAGATAATTGCGGTTTGTTTTTCTACAGGAACTGGAGCATTTTCACCTTGCTTTAAGATTTCCACATTACGCGCACCTTTATCAAGCACTGACTTCGTAGCGGCATCAAGGTCAGAACCAAACTTGGCAAATGCTTCGAGTTCGCGATATTGGGCTTGGTCCAACTTCAAGGTACCAGATACCTTCTTCATAGATTTAATCTGCGCACTACCACCAACACGAGACACAGAGATACCCACGTTAATCGCAGGACGCACACCAGATAAGAATAAGGTTGACTCTAAGAAGATTTGACCATCTGTAATGGAGATAACGTTGGTTGGAATATAAGCCGAAACGTCTCCTGCTTGAGTCTCAATAATTGGTAACGCGGTGAGTGACCCACCACCTTTTACTTTATCCTTCAAACAATCAGGAAGATCATTCATTTGTGATGCAATAGCGTCATCATTGATAACCTTTGCAGCGCGCTCTAATATTCTCGAGTGTAAGTAGAATACATCCCCAGGATACGCTTCACGCCCTGGAGGTCTTCTGAGAAGAAGAGACACTTCACGGTAAGCTACTGCTTGTTTTGAGAGGTCATCAAAAATGATAAGAGCTGGTCTTCCTGTATCCCGGAAGTATTCACCAATAGCAGCGCCCGCCATAGGAGCGTAGAATTGCATTGGACTAGGGTCAGATGCATTTGCAGCCACCACGGTGGTGTATTGCATAGCGCCAGCATCTTCAAGACGTTTTACAATACCAGCTACGGTTGAGGCCTTTTGACCGCAAGCAACATAAATACAGTAAACAGGCTCTCCTCTATCGAAGAATTCCTTTTGGTTAATGATGGTATCGATTGCTACGGTGGTCTTACCTGTTTGGCGGTCACCAATGATCAATTCACGCTGACCTCTTCCAATTGGAATCATGGCATCGATTGCCTTAATACCTGTTTGCAAAGGTTCGTTTACCGGCTGACGGAAAATCACTCCTGGAGCTTTTCGCTCTAAAGGCATTTCGAATAATTCACCCTCAATGGCTCCTTTACCATCGATGGGTGTTCCTAAGGTGTTTACTACCCTTCCAACGATTCCTTCTCCCACATTTATGGAAGCAATTCTTTTAGTTCGCTTTACGGTGTCGCCTTCTTTGATACTTGTAGAGTGACCTAGAAGTACGGCCCCAACGTTGTCTTCTTCGAGGTTCAGCGCAATGGCTTGTAGGCCGTCTTCAAATTCGATGAGCTCACCCGCTTGTACATTGGAAAGACCATAGATTCTGGCAATTCCGTCACCCACTTGCAACACTGATCCAACTTCTTCCAGTTCTGCGGCTGTCTTTGCTCCGCTGAGTTGTTCTCTTAGTAGGGCTGATACTTCTGCTGGCTTAATTTCAGGCATGATATATTCTGATTAATAGCTAAAAGCTTAATCTGAAATTTCTTGTTTGAGTTCGTTTAGTTTTCTTCTGAGGGTTGCATCTATTAGCTGATCGCCAACTTTTACTCTAAGGCCACCCAAAAGCGATGGGTCCACCGACTCTGTAAATTCAATAGACTTCCCGGTTTTTGCGAAGGCAGCTGCAAGGTCAGCCTTCCACTCAGCTGACATGGGCACTGCCGACACTACTTCTGCATTGATAATGCCCTTTTCGTACCTATATAGATTGATGAATGCGTCAGCAATATCTTCAAGCATTCGCTCTCTTCCTTTATCGGCAAGCAGGTGTAAGAACATCATTGACAGATTAGTTACCGAGGAGCTGAAAATGCTCTCGATTACTTTTTTCTTTACCTCAGATTTGATGATGGGAGAAGTGAGCATCAGCGCAAGGTCCTTGCTGGCTGCAACGGTATCTCTTACCAACATCATGTCATCCTTTACTCGATCAAGCTCGCCATTTTCTTTGGCTAAGTCGAGTAAAGACTGTGCGTATCTATTTGCCGCCTTGGTAGATTTCATTAGTTGAAGTTGATTTCAGAAAGCGCCTTCTTTACGGTTTCGCTTTGCTTGTCGCTTTCACTTAACTTTTCGCTCAATACTATTTCTGCTATTTCGAAAGAAATCTCAGCCACTGAATTCTTCAACTCACTTAGGGCTTTGGTTTTTTCAA
>Ga0181593_10003525_pt1 | contig 14336 bp, 15 predicted proteins | sample 071ome_19_FD_133756 | JGI IMG/M metagenome (GOLD analysis project Ga0181593, IMG submission 133756) | Coastal salt marsh microbial communities from the Groves Creek Marsh, Skidaway Island, Georgia - 071413AT metaG (megahit assembly) | ecosystem: Environmental > Aquatic > Marine > Intertidal...
CCTTTTGGAGGAGAGCTTTCAATAACAGGACTCTTCACGGAGTTCGGTAGTGGAAACGGGGGAGTCTGTTCAAGTGGAAAGACCTTCGTCGGTTCCGGTGGTAGTATTTCCACATCTCTCGGTTTCAGGAACGTCTCCTTCTCAGTTTTTGGACAGAATGAGAATGGAGATTCGTTTACTCTTGCTGGTCAGCTAGGACTTAATTTCTTCAATTTTGATCGTTGTCCATGACGGACTCTGGTTCATCTGAAACATTGCACCAAGACCTGAAAAAGGCAGAGGCTGCAAAAGATAAGGGAAGCATAGGAGAAGCTTTTGAACTCGTGGTTCAGTATCTGGGAGATAACCCGATACAACCACGAGCGCGACTTCTTCTCGCTGAATTATTCTACCGAGGTGGATGTCCAGAGATTGCGGTGGAGGAGGTCAGGAAGCTCAGGGCTCGATTTCCGAATCGAGAGTCACTCGTTCGCTTGTTAGAGGCGCTCGACCCGTTGAGTCCTTCAAATACAAGCGACAAGCCGATTCCTGGCTCTGCTGAGCCTCACTCCACCGTGGCAGAGGGCTCTGTTATTGCCCAAGTAGAGTTTGAGCTCGATGATATCGAACTCTTAGATGAGTAGTGCCAAAATCAAGTAAAATTAGGTGATTAGCGGATTTTAATTCTTTATCATTGGGTTCCTCGCGAGGATTCGTTCCCCTGACCTTTTACCTTTTCATTGGAATTCGGTAAATTTGGGGTCTTTGGATAAAAAAGAAGAATATTTTATCAGATCTCAATACGAGGACTTCTGGAGGGATGCTGGCTGATTGAGGTGGTTGCCCGTGGCACGCATAGCGAGAAAGAAAGGTGAAGTTTATCATGGATATTAAAGAGTTAGAGAAGATAGTTAAAATCTTAAAAGAAAGTGGTGTTACTGATTTTGAGCTTACCCAAGATGGAACGACCATTAAGTTATCGCGCGCTCAGCTAGTGCAAGCAGCACCACAGGTTGCTCTTGCGCCAGCTGCTGTTACGAGTGCCAGTGCGGAAGTATTACCAGTTACCATTCCCCAACCAGAAGCTGCATCCGCAGGAGGGGACGAATTTGCGGGACTTCATAAAGTAGAATCTCCAATTGTTGGTACGTTTTACAGAAAGCCGTCTCCAGATGCAGATTCCTTTGTTCAAGAGGGAGACACCGTAAAGAAGGGAGATACCCTCTGTATCGTTGAAGCAATGAAGTTAATGAACGAAATTGAAGCACCAGTAAGTGGTAAGGTAGTAAGAGTCCTTCCGGGGGATGCTCAGGTAGTTGAGTTTGGCGAATTACTCGTTGTAATCGATCCGAATGCATAGCTCTCGTTTTTCTTGAGAGCCATTTAATTTCTTTTAAGGTATCCGCATGTCTTCGAACCCACCGTTTAAAAAAATTCTTATTGCCAATCGTGGTGAAATAGCACTTCGTATCATTCGTGCTTGTCATGAGTTGGGCATTAGGACGGTTGCAATTCACTCAACAGCTGATGAGGAGGCTCTTCATGTAAAGCTTGCTTCTGAGAGTGTCTGCATCGGACCTCCCGCCCCAAAGGAGAGTTACCTGAATATCGCGTCTATTATGGCGGCTGCGGTGGCAACCCAAGCTGATGCTATTCACCCTGGGTACGGTTTCCTCAGTGAGAACCCGGCATTTGCTGAGATCTGCGGTAGTTGTGGGATTACCTTTATCGGCCCTTCGGTAAGAAACATGAGGGTCATGGGGGATAAGGCGAGAGCTCGCCGCGCAGCTGATAAAGCTGGTGTACCGACCATTCCCGGTGACAGCCAAGGGTATTTAAGTGCGGATCAAGCGTTACCAGTTGCTCGTAAGAGTGGATTTCCCGTTTTGTTAAAGTCGTGTGCTGGTGGCGGTGGACGAGGAATGAAAATTGTCGAGTCGGAAGAGACGTTTCACTCTCTCTTCGATACTGCACAGCGAGAAGTGGAGGCTGCGTTCGGAGATGGGCATCTTTTGATTGAGAAGTATCTTCCAGCGGTTCGGCATGTCGAGGTTCAGATTGCAGGGGATCGTTTTCGAAATGTGATACATCTTGGAGTTAGAGATTGCTCTATTCAGCGCCGTTATCAGAAAGTTATTGAGGAGGCGCTTTCTCCGGGGCTACCCGATGAGCTTCGGGAGAAGATTCAAAATTCTGCGGTGGAGTTGGCGCGTTCTGTTGGCTACTCAAGTGTTGGAACAGTGGAGTATCTTGTTAATCTGAAGGCCAATGAATTCTACTTTATTGAGATGAATACTCGTCTGCAGGTTGAGCATCCGGTCACAGAGATGATTACAGAGACGGATATCGTGAAAGAGCAGATTCGAATTGCAGCCGGTGAGCCGCTTTCGCTTAAGCAGTCAGATGTTCAGTTTCATGGACATGTGATGGAGGCTCGAATTAATGCTGAGAATCCACGCACCTTAGTTCCCTCGCCTGGTAAAGTGCTTAGTTATCATACCCCTGGTGGTAATGGAGTTCGTGTGGATTCTGCTGTCTATGCTGGTTATACCATTCAGCCGTATTACGACTCCATGATTGCAAAGCTGATAGTGAAAGCTCACGATAGGGAGGCTTGCATTGAAAAGCTGCTTGTTGCACTTGATGAGTTTCTAATAGAGGGTATTCATACGAATATCGAGCTTCATAGACGCATATTGAATCATCCGAAGTTTCGTTCTGGGGATTTTTCAACGAAGTTCTTGGACTTACACGATGTTTTCGAAGAGGAAACTCCGGAGGAGGAGGTAGTTGATGAGGTTGCATAGAAGAGATAATGTGCTCCGCTCCGTCCAAGTATCATCATTTGATCCTCGAAAGACTGGCCTCTGCATGCTCCCTCTTCGTGCCCTTTTTTTTCTTACGCTCTGCATCAGCATAAACCTTTCTCCTGCACTAGCAGCCCCAAGCCTTGATATCCTTAACCCGGTGTTTGATTTCGATTCAATTCCTCAGGGGAAAATTCTTGAGCACCAGTACATTTTACGAAATTCAGGGGATGAGGAACTCGAAATACAGCGAATTGTGCCTGCCTGTGGGTGTACAGTGCCTGAGCTGAAGAATAAGGTGATTGCGCCAGGTGAAGAAACGGTCTTATCAGTACAATTTAATACGTATGGAATGTACGGGAGAAAGGAAAAGACGGTTAGGCTGTATACAAACGATCCAGAACGGCCAGCCGCCCTGCTCACATTGAAAGGTGAAATAGAGCCAGAAGTGCTCGTAGAGCCATATCGAATCGACTTTGGAAAAGTGACCCACTCTCCTGATACTACGGCTGGAGTGGTGCGGCGGGTGAATATTCAGATTCGTGATGGATTACGAGCACGTATTGGCGAACTTTCAACTCGTTCGAAATGGATTGAGATTAAAGAGATAGAGCGAGTAAAGCATAAACGAGTGATTGCAGAGATCCGTTTGAAAGCGGGCGCTCCTATAGGTGAATTTCGCGATCGGGTGGTCATTCGTGTTAGCGGTGCACAGCAACGGACGGTGAATCTTCCAATTTACGCATCTGTTCGAAAACAGATTGAGCTTGAGCCTCCTGTAGTAGCGCTTGGAATGTTGACGCCAGGTAGTATGGTTGAGCGTGAAGTTCGTATTTTCAATAATGGGCAGGTTCCGTTACAGATATTGTCGCTTACTTCAAAAAATTCTGATATTAACACCACTTCAGAAGAAGTTAAGCTCGGAAAGGAATTTCGACTTACGGTACGCTACTCTTCAACGTCTCGGGTATCTGAGATTAAGGATACAGTAACCGTAATCATGGGGGACGCTTCTGGTAAGCCAGTGGAGGAGGTCGTCATAAGTGTTACCGGCTTGGCTACTCCTCAGAAGGGCTAATACGCAAGAATCACAGGGTGTGAATACTCCTAATGGTATGTGGACTTACGTACCTGGATAGGGAAGAGAAAGTTATCTTGACTCCGTTGAGGTAGTAGATGGTGGCGAGAGCGAATGTAGTCAGAATTTCTTTGAAGCTGGTTGTTCTATTCGTGCTTCATATCTTTTTTCATTCGAGCAATAGCCTTCGTGCTGAAGAATACGTCGTTTATGGATTGTCAATTCCTGTCAAAAAGGTCTTGCGAATTGACGACAGTCGAACCACTGTTGCTCTTCTTGGAAAAGAGCGCATCGTGCCTCCTGAAAAAGTAAATGCTACTCTCCTCCGTTTCTATTTGAAGACGGAGGGTGTTCTTACTGCATTTCAACAAGGAGAGATCCTCTCTGCCATTCAAATGGCAATTAAAGAGAATGATGTCGAATCGAGTGTGACTCTACTAGAATTCTATCTCGCTTCCTCGCTCTACTCTTTTGAGGAAAAACGAGAGAATTTGCTCGGTCTGCATCTCACTGCTTCCTCAACGCCAGTGTTTCAAGCTCTGGTCAAGGGGAATAGGAAGAAGATTCCTCAAGATGTCCGTGCGCTTCTTTTCGCATTTCTGAGCCTTGATGAACAGGGATGGATGAGGAGAAATGGAATAAATGAGCTTCAGAAGGTGAAAGATGCGTATTTCGATGCTATTGAATTTCTCGTTAATAGAAAGCTGAAGGAAGAAGGAGATTCCACAAATCTTAGGTCGTTATCCGACTTTCTTGCGAGAACCTTTACCCTGAGCAATCCGAAGGTGCAACAGCTTACTCTTCTCTTCGATCAACTCCACTCACTAAGAACGCTTGAACCTTCGCTCGATCGTTCATTAATTTACCCTTTTCTTGAAGTTTCAAGTCATATATCGCCGCTTTCGTTCCTCCGTATTTTGGTAGTAGAGAAAGTCCATGAATTCTCAGAATATGCAGTTGCAAAGGGGATATCTCTTTCTCCTCTTCTCTTACTAGCGGAGTTAAAAGCTGAAGAACGCTCTGAGCGTACGCAGAGCATCATGGTATTGGCCTTGAACTCACTGGAAATAAATAGCATAGAGGCTCGAGCAAACGAGTCTTTTATGAAGGTTATAAGCGAGGAGAGTGAGAATTCCTCATTAGTCAGAGATGCATGGAATAATTTTCTGCAGCGATCCATTCAGGTGTCTTTGGCGCATGATGATATTGAAGGAGTTCGGTTTTTTCGTGAGTACTTCAGTGCCAAGACAAACCAAGAGAAACAGCGATATGCTGAGCTTTTGGTGAGTGAGGCTATCGGGCTAGTCCGCGTTGGTGATAGGGACGGTGCTCGAAAAGTGTTGGAAGGTATAGAACGAATCCCTATTCTGACTCAATTGCGGCTCTATCTTGTAGGATATTACGGCTCAGTTGCTCGTCTTTTTGGACTAGCGTGTGGCCTCTTTCTACTCTTGTTAGCAGTAAGATTCCTGTACTTGAAGAAGCCGATTTTCGGTTTTAAGGGACAGAAGTGGCAGGCAGAACATCTTCGGATTAGGGAAGATATTGCGAAAGGCATAGAGCCTCAAGGTGTTAATGGGCCTTCTATTCAGCCACTTGAGCATGAGTATCAACAGCTCCTTAAAACCTTTGGACTCAAGGAAAACGCAACTGACAACGAACTTAAATCTGCCTATCGTCAATTGATTAAGAGAGTTCATCCTGATGTTCAGTCAAGTGCATCTGAGAGCTTTGATACAAATGCTGATTTTTTAAAACTCTCAGCTGCCTATGAGCGTATCATTGAGCTGAAGAGTGTTTTGAAAAAGCCATAAGCGCGTAGATTATATCCGAGAAAACGTCTTTCTTGCTCGTCGTACCGTTCGAATCTCGCTCCAGTTTCTGAGACATTCTCTTCTGCGTGGTAAGGGAATCGATTTTTGCTTATGTTGTAGAGAAGTTGGAGTACTTTTGAGCTGTAGCTGTGCTTTCTCCGAGAGTTCGCTATATCGAGTGCCAGAGAGAGCTGCATCAAGCAGGCTGGGATGGGGAGCACGTTGAGGTGAATTTTTGATAAGAAGGCTTAGGGCTTTTCTCAGGGGATGCTGTTTGTCGAGGTATTCGTTGATAATAAGAAGTTTCCACGTTGGGTCGCCCGAGGTGAGATCTCGTGAGATGGAGAAGAAAAGAGAGCGTGGAAGAACGGTGCGAGATGCAGACATAAGAGACTCCTGTAAAAATATGATTGCCAACGCAGAGCAGAGAATCGCAAGGCGTATGCCATCGTTAAGTCCCTGAAAAGACGAGTAATGCTCGGTTAAATGAGTTGATATTGAGGTGTTGGTACCACAAGGGGTGATGCGTAAATGCCTCACGGGGCCGAATTCTCAGCAACAGGTTTGGCGTTTTTTCTTAAGGCACGCTACGCTAACGAATAGCGGGGCACGCGAGAAAGAAAGCTAACCCGGTCAGGCCTGGAAGGGAGCAGCCGTACGCTTCTCCTTTCTGTGTTGGGCCCCGCGATTTTCCCTTTACGAAAACAGAATAGAATTGTACTCAGTTAGTTGTGTCATACCTTGTTTTAGCCCGAAAATATCGTCCTGAGCACTTTGAGAGTGTTAGTGGACAAGAGCACGTAACCAGAACTCTTGGAAATGCAATTACGAGAGATCAGGTTGGTCATGCGTATGTTTTTACGGGTCCTAGGGGAGTTGGAAAAACTTCGATAGCGAGGATTTTTGCAAAGTGCTTAAACTGTTCTGAAGGTCCAACTCTGACTCCGTGCCTGGAGTGTTCTAATTGTCGTGAGATTGCAGCAGGAACAAGTCTTGCCGTTCGGGAAATTGATGGAGCCTCGAATAACAGTGTTGATAATGTTCGAGAGCTTATAGAGTCTTTTCGGACTCTTCCTGCTCCTGGTTCTAAGTATAAAGTTTATATTATTGACGAAGTTCACATGCTCAGTATTTCGGCGTTTAATGCGTTGTTAAAGAGCCTAGAGGAACCACCTCCGAACACGGTCTTTGTTCTTGCCACAACGGAGCCGCATAAGATTCCGGACACGGTCTTATCTCGTTGTCAGCGGCATGATTTAAGAGCTTTGCCAGTTGCAACTATTAGTGAATGTCTTGCTGAAATAGCAAACCGTGAAAGCTTTATTATTGACTCCTCCGCTCTAAAGATTATTGCAAAGTTGGCAGAGGGCTCGATGCGCGATGCTCAAACGCTACTTGAGCGAGTGCGAGCATATGGAGGGGAATCGATCACGGCGCAAGAAGTGAGCGTTATTCTTGGTGCGGTTGATATACAACTCCTCTATGCGCTTGGAGAGAAAGTGATCGCTCAAGATGTTGAGGGAGCTCTTTCTCTTGTTCACGATGCTTTTGAAACGGGTGGAGATGAATCGATCTTTCTTAGGGAGTTTGTTGGCTTTTTTCGAGACCTTCACGTGGCGGCTCTTGCCGATACGCAAAATGGCAGGGTCGTTGGTTTAACAAAAGATGAACAGGCAGAGCTTGTTACCCTCACTGAAAATAATATTGATCGAGAAGATCTGGCAGATCTCGCCGATATGGCCCGAGAAGGGGCGGATAAAGCTCTGCGAAGTAGCTTTCCTCGTTATGCGCTTGAATCTCTAGTGATTCGGATGGCAGCTAGGCCACGAGTGAAGGATTTAGGAAAAATGGTTGGCCGTCTTCGTGAGATGGTTACCGCCGAAAAAAAAAAGCCTAAAGAACAGCCGATAGGTCACAGTAAGCCAACGGAAGCAACTATTGTCAGTAGTGCCGCACTGACTCCAAAAATAACTCACGCTCCAAAAATAATTCACGGAAAAATAGATTCTTCACCAAAAAAGAAAGTAAGGAAACCCGAAGCGATACCGTCAAGATCGGAGGCTCTTCAATCAGCGGATACAGGACAGTTGTCGGAGCAGCAATACAATATGGCTGACTTTGTGAGCTTTGCTCATAAGCAGGGCGGTGAAATTATAGGCGAGATGCTGCGTTGTGTGACAACCGTCGCTTTTCAAGATGGAGTCCTAAAAATTGAAGGACCAGAATTCCAAATCGGGAGCTTACAGCAAGAGGATACACGGGCGAGATTGCTGGTGCTCCTTGAGGAGTTTAGTAAGTGTTCGAGCTGGAGAATCGAGACCAAAGTTGTGTCAGATGGAGGTTTGAGAACTGATAAGAGTCTGAAGGCGGTAGAAAGAAAAGAAGTTGAGAGTAAGCTGCTTGAGCAGAGAGAAAAAATGTTACGTGATAACACGGTAAAGAGAGTTATTAAAACATTTCCGGGGAGTAAGATTGAGCGGATTCGCTTGAAGCGTAATGCGGTATAACAGTAAGATAAGGAAAGTTTTAAAAGGAGAGAGCTGATATGGGAAAAGGATTTGGCGGTGGTTTGCCAGGTAATATGCAGGAGATGATGAAGCAGGCTCAAAAGATGCAGAGCCAACTTGCAGAGCTTCAAGAGCAAGCCAAGGAAGAGGAGGCTGAGGGTTCCGCTGGAGGCGGAATGGTAAAAGTTGTTGCGCTTGGTACACAGCAGGTAAAGTCAGTTTCTATTGAGAAGGATGTTGTTAATCCAGATGACATTGAGATGTTACAAGATTTGGTAGTTGCAGCAACAAATGAAGCCCTTAAGAATGTGCAGGAAAAAGTGCAGGGAAAGATGGCTAAGATAACAGGTGGATTAAATATTCCAGGTCTCGGATAATAACGTTTCGTTATTATAGCGTTTATGCAGGCATTTCCTCCTTCATTTCAAAAATTGGTGCACGAGTTGTCACGGCTTCCATCTATCGGAGAAAAGTCGGCTACTCGACTGGCATACTATATTCTCAAAGAAGAGGGGGATCTGGGGAAAAAGTTGAGTAGTGCTATCTCGGAGGCTTGCTCAAAGATAGGACTTTGTAAGACCTGCTTTTTCTTATCAGAGGAAGAGCAATGTCGCTTCTGTGTCGATCCTGGACGTGATTCGCATGTGCTTTGCGTTGTTGAAAAACCGATGGATATTATCTCCTTTGAGCGAATGGGTGAATTTCGAGGGCTGTATCATGTCCTTCACGGACTGTGGGCACCACTTCGTGGGCAAGGACCTGAGTCGATGAAGTTAGCAGAGTTGCTTCGTCGAGCAGAGAGCGCTGAGATAGAAGAGGTTATTATAGCGACTGGTTCAACAGTTGAGGGGGATGCTACAGCATTGTATGTGGCAAGACTTCTCAGTGAACGGGGTATTCCCTCTTCGCGACTGGCTCAGGGGATGCCAAAGGGCGGTGAGCTTGAGTATTCAGATGAAGTAACGTTAGCGAGGGCTCTAGCAGGAAGAAGCCGCATCGAAGCCTTATAGGAGAAGCTCCCATGCGCTCTCCTCTCGGGGGGGGGGGTACCCGGAAAATCAAAAAGACATCTGTTAAAAAGGAAGGCGTATGGAAGTTTTAGAGGCAATTAGAAGCCGACGAGCTGTTAAGCACTTCGATCCGAATCATGTCATAACAAAAGAGGAGCGACGGATATTGCTTGAATCTGCGCTCCAAGCTCCTACATCCTTTAATATCCAGCATTGGAGAGTAGTTGAGGTCTCTGAAGAGAAGTTACGTGAGCAAATCTATGCAGCAGCATGGAATCAAGCGCAGGTGAAAGAGGCCTCTCTGCTTTTTGTGATCTGCGCCGATCTCAAGGCCTATGCAAAAGAGCCAGCGCGATATTGGCAAAATGCACCGAGTGAGGTCCAAGAGATGCTCGTTCCTATGATTGAGCCGTTTTACGATAGTAATGAGAGACTTCAAAGAGATGAGGCAATGCGTTCAGTGGGAATTTTTGCCCAAACTCTTATGCTGGCAGCGAAGGGTCTAGGTTATGACTCATGTCCTATGATTGGATTTGATGCGGAATCAGTCGCAAAGTGTATTCAGCTTCCCGATGATCATGCAATCGGAATGATGCTAACAGTCGGGAAGGCGCTAAAGCCGGCATGGCCAAAACCTGGGCAGTTACCGCTTGAAGATATTTTTATTGAGAATATGTTCAGCTGATGCTCTATAACTCTTTGAGCTTACTCTAAGAGCATTCTTACAGATTCTATGGTATCGGCCTCATGTGCTGCTTTGTCTTTTCGAATACGAACAATTCGTGGAAATCGAAGTGCCACGCCAGCTTTATGTCGTTTTGAAAGTTGAATGCTATCAAAGGCAATTTCAAACACGAGACTGGGGGTAACAGCTTGAACGGGACCGAATTTCTGCAGCTGATTTTTGCGAATAAACGCATCTACTTCTCGTATCTCAGAATTCGTGAGCCCAGAGTATGCTTTGGTAATAGTTACAAGTTCGCCATTTTTCCAGACTCCAAACGTATAGCTTGTATAGAGGTCTGCCCGTCTTCCATGGCCTTTCTGTGCATAGAGTAATACGACATCAAGTCTGAGGGGGTCTACTTTCCATTTCCACCACTGGCTTCCCCGTCGTCCTGTGCCATATGACGATGCTCGATGTTTGATCATAAGCCCTTCGGATTGTCTTGATCGTGCTTTGGCGCGAAGCTCAGACATTTGCGAAGGACGTGTCACTTTATGTAATGGAGAGAGAAGCAAGAAACGTTCTTCATGCTCTTTAAAGAACGTTTCTAAGTGCTGGCGACGAATCGACAGAGGCTCTCCACGGAGATCTTTACCGGCTAGTTCTAGTAAGTCATATGCTATGAAACGAACGGGAAGAGTCTTCAAGAGTTGAGACGAAATTTTTTTTCTATTGAGCCGTTTTTGTAGCTCGGCAAATGACTGTGGCTGACCATCTCTCCAGACGATGATCTCTCCATCGAGTACAATATTATCATGCTCTACTCTTTCCATTGTAGATATGAGTTCAGGGAATGTTTCAGTAATTACTTCCTCACCACGTGACCAGATGATGACATGACCGGAACGCTTGAGAAGCTGAGCTCGAATTCCATCCCATTTCCATTCGATAATCCATTCAGGAAGAGAGGAAGAGATAACTGATTCTTGAGTGCTATCGAGCGGAGAGGCTAAGAGAAAGGGGTATGGATTTCCCAAAGATTCGTTGCAGCTCGTTCTTTTCATGAGCGTTTGATAGCGTTCCTCGGTGGGTTGCCATTCTCCAACAAGCCGATGTGCCATTTCGGCAATATCAAACTCATATAATTCAGCGAGTACTTGTGTTACGAGTCCTTTCGAAACGCCGATACGAAGTCCTCCAATCATGAGCTTGAATAAGATAAGGCGTTCTTTATCGGGTGTGCTTTCAATGAGTTTCCAGAGGCGCTCTTCGCGTTGATTGATATCACTGATGGTGAGAAGATCTTGGAGACTCTCTGCGAGTTCGTGAAGGACGCGAGATGAACTGGTTTGATTCTTTATGGGTAAGGTAAGGAGAGCGAGGGTCTCAGCAAGATCACCTACGGTATCGTAAGAATCCTCCACGAGCCACAGTGGAAGATTCATACGGCGGGAGATTATCTTTCGCATTTCTGTAGTAGTAAAGAGGCGAGTAATTTTCCCACCCAAGAGAAAATACAGAGCCCATGTTGCCTCTTTAACTGGGGCTACTCCGAAGTATTCTTTTAAAAGAAGGCACTTTTCTGAAGTTTTCGAAGTTCGATCAAGGGCATAAAAGAGAGAAGCAAAAAGAGACATCTTACTGATCCTCTCCACTCATTTGATTCTTGAAGCGTTCAGGAAGAGAACAGGCGTCTTTCCCTGACTCCTTAAGATAGCGAAGGAGGGCACTTGCTTCTCCGTGCATTGTCGTTATGGTCTCAGCGCGAGAATTTTTAATGGCTGTAAGGAGTCCATTCCAATCTGCATGATCAGATAATACGAAGCCAAATTCAATGCCCCGACGTTGTCGTTTCTTTCCTCGAATTTGCATCCAACCTGAGGCAAATCCTTGCGAAAAGGGTGCAAACTTTCTTGTCCAAGGCGAGTTGCAAGCGGAAGGCGGAGCAATGATCAGCCCTTCTCCCCTGAGGAGTGACGCATTTTCAGCGTTTGCCTTTACTATCTCTGGAAAGGTAACCCCTGCATTTCTATATCCTGTCAAATATGGCAAGACGGCTCCATGGAGAGCAATAGGGGCATCTTCCCCGAGAAGCCCAGCGAGTATCCGTTGAGCCTTACCGAGCGCATAAGCATAAAGGAGCGAAGTTTTCTTTTTGAGACGATTATCTCGCCACCAGGTACGAATCTGATCGAAAATGACTTCATCTGGTTGCCAGTGGTAGATGGGAAGAGCAAAGGTTGCTTCAGTGATGAAGTGATTACATTCTATCTGCTCAAATGGGACGCACGTTCGGTCAGGTGTCGTTTTATAGTCTCCAGTGACGACGGTTACATATCCTCTTTGCTCAATTCGAATTTGTGCTGAGCCGAGAATATGGCCTGCAGGATGAAGCGAGATAAGAACTCCATTTCTCTCAACACGCTCTCCGTATTCGAGTGGAATGATTGGTGTGTGTGTTCCGAGTCGATGGGAGAGAAAGGGAAGAGAATCTTTGTGTGCATAGTAAAGGGAAGCTCCGTTTCGTGCATGGTCAGCATGTGCATGGGTAATAAAAGCGACGCCTCGTGGGCGGTGTGGATCTATAAAAAAGTCACCACGGGGACAGTAGAGACCATAGGGAGATAGAGTGAGGAGTGTGCTCATGAGATGCAATCCAAGTAGATATTGAATATTGTATCAGACGGAGTAAATTGGAAAAGTTTACAGGGCGCTTGAGAGTGAAAGAGTTCGCTCGTCGCCGCCTATAGTTTTTACCTCTGATTTTTCTGAGAGAGAGAAGAATTTTCGTTCACTCATAATAAGGTCTTACATGATGACAGAGCAGCAAACAGTCACAATAACAGAGTTTCAAGGTATTGATATGCGAATCGGTACAATCACCGCTGTTGAGCTCAATTCAAAGGCGAGAAAGCCTGCCTATGTACTTGAGATTGACTTTGGCTCTTTAGGTTTCAAGAAGAGTTCAGCTCAGCTTACCGAGGGGTATGAGGCTGAACAGCTTGTTGGAAAACAGGTGATCGGCGTCGTAAATTTGCCTCCGAGACGAGTAGCAGGTATCAGATCAGAGGTTCTAGTGCTCGCATCTGTCAGTCATGAAACTGGAACAATACTGCTTACTTCTGACAAGCAGGCAGAAAATGGTGCTCGAGTATCTTAGGGAAGATCTTTTGGTAACTCTGGATATAAAAATTGAGGAGAGGATAATAAATCTTTCGCGTAAAGTTACTCAGAGGCTATTTGCTTCCATATCAAGATCGAACAGCGACAAGACAGGTATCAATGAGTAGAAATGTACCAAAAGACAGCAATACCCATCAGAAAAATCAGCCACTGAAGGATCTTTCTACAGCAGAGTTTGCTCAGAAAATACGAAAATTTAAAAGCCTTGTGGAGGGAGAGGAGGATCTCAATGCGCAAGGAATCGAGCTTTATGTGAATGCTCATGCTCTTCTTCTTGAGGAGCTTGAGAGAAGATGTGCTGAGCTCAGTCAAAAGTGCTCTTAGCTCCTGCGGAGTGATGACTCTCTGGATTCGACGCGAAACTACTTGAGGGATTTTTAACTCTCCTTGCAAAAAAAATTGCGTTCTAAGCCTAAATTCGTGCTGGGTAAAACCACCATTTTCATTTGAGACCAGACTGATACGCGAGTAATGTCAGCTGGTTATGGCAGGTTTCTCGAATGGAAGCGCTCTCTCAGCAATAGTGCTTAAGCGCTATAATAAAAATTCCGATGTTTTCTATGGGGGAGATTAGTAGTTCAGGAGCAGTAGAGATGTATCACTTTAGAGAGCACCCATTAAGCACGGAAGCACGATGGAAGCCAAATGGAAATGTTACATACTTTTGCCGTTTGTACTGCTTTTTAGTAGTTCCCTATTTGCTGCCACAAACCCAACCAACCCTTCTGAGAGCTCTTCAGAAGGATCTTCTGATATCTCATTAACTATTCCAGATTTATATCGAGTTTCAGGTATCGACGATATGTCGATTACCTATAATGGCGGTGCCTTTGCTGATCTCTATGATGACCTTTGCATTTATACCAATAATGCAACTTCAGAATACAACGTAAGGATACAGGGCTCTTCAACCTGTACTGGGGGGGGAGATTGCACGAGCACTCCCTCTGATTCGTTTGCGGTTTCAAATGACTCACTTTCTTACTCAATTGGCTACCTTGTTTACTGGAATGATCAAGCGAGCGCAGCCGGACTGACCTATCTTGGAGCCAAGAAGGGGTCAGCTGTTACTACCTCGACTAATCAAACCGGAGCATCAACGCATACTTCCTGCACACCAGAGGGTGGTACGAATGCACGCCTACGACTCCTCTTTTTCCAGATTGATTTGGCCGCTGCCCCAAGTGGCACCTATACCGGATCGGTAACTCTTACTCTTCTTCCGCCAAGCTGATAACATTTACGTTTCTGTCGAGAAGTAGGTTGCGTTGATGAACGCCGCATGGACAAC
>Ga0181593_10003527_pt1 | contig 14325 bp, 13 predicted proteins | sample 071ome_19_FD_133756 | JGI IMG/M metagenome (GOLD analysis project Ga0181593, IMG submission 133756) | Coastal salt marsh microbial communities from the Groves Creek Marsh, Skidaway Island, Georgia - 071413AT metaG (megahit assembly) | ecosystem: Environmental > Aquatic > Marine > Intertidal...
CAGGGAGAAATTGCTGGCTATTACTTCCGGACTGCCTTTTCAGTCAGTTTTGCTAGCACTCACCCTTGGTGATCGAAACCTACTCGATGATTCTCAATGGAATGTATTCAGCGATACGGGAACGAATCATCTGGTTGTCATTTCTGGCTTGCATATTGCTCTGGTGGCATTCCTGTTCGCCTGTCTTGTATCAGGCGTCTGGCGATTTAGCGCCCAATTGAGCGATATGCTTCCTTCTCAGCAGGCTGGTGCTTTAGCTGCGATTGGCGGTGCACTGTTTTATGCGGCAATGGCGGACTTCGCGTTACCAACTCAGCGTGCCGTCATCATGGTCGTAATTTTTGTTGCTGCCAGGATGCTGGCGGTAAACGGTAACAGCTGGTTTTCGTTTTTTCTCGCCATGTTGCTGGTGCTGCTGTGGGATCCTATGGCGGCTACTGGATCAGGGTTCTGGTTATCCTTTGCGGCAGTTGCCTCTCTGCTACTGACGCACAGGAGGTATGTCTCAAAGCAGGTCGATAATTCGACCGGCAACCGGCTGCAGAGATTACTGGCACCACAACTTGCTGTCTTTGTTGGCCTGATGGTTCCTCTTGGCTACTGGCAGGGTCAGGTGTCGCTGCTGGCACCCGCGGCGAATTTGGTAGCGATACCCGTTGTGAGTTGGCTTGTAGTGCCGATGAGCCTCCTTGCTGCGGCATTCTCGCCGATATCATTCTTTGTCAGTCGCCAGCTCTTTGAATTGGCGGATAGGATTTTCGGTTGGCTTTATTACCTGCTTGAGCAGCTAGCAACGTTACCTGAATTTGGTACGACTTGGCGCAGCAATCAATTGTCAGCTGATATGCTGTTGTTCGCTGCTTTTGGATGCCTGCTCTTGTTACTTCCTGGTATCGCGAACAGTCGAGTGCTGGGATTGCTATTGTTGTCGCCTTTATTTTCTTTTATCCCCAGGCCTGAAGGCGAGGGTGCTATGGCAATCCATGTTCTCGATGTGGGACAGGGTCTCGCAGTTATCGTGCGCACAGCAAATCATGCCCTGGTATATGATTCTGGTCCCCGATTCAGTAGCGGATTTGACAGCGGTACTGCGATTGTCGCGCCAGTACTTCGCCGACTGGGCATCAAGAGGGTTCAAGTGCTGGTAGCAAGTCATGCTGATAATGATCATGCGGGCGGAGTCGCCGGGTTGCTTGAGAATATGCCGATTGATCGACTCTTGATAGGAGAAGAACTCCCTGCGTTATCTGAACCTGCGGAAAGGTGCGCGCGACACATTGCCTGGCAATGGGACGGGATTGACTTTCGTTTTGTGCATCCGCCGGTGGAAAGTGAATACAGCGGCAACAATGCTTCGTGTGTGCTGCTGATTTCAGCAGGTGAATTTCAGGTTTTACTGCCGGGCGATATCGATGCTTCAATCGAGCGAAGGCTGATAAGCGAATTCAAACATGGCGAGAACATTGAGGTGCTTGTCTCTGCTCACCATGGCAGCAATACGTCATCGAACCTCAACTTTCTCGCAACTGTTCGTCCGCAATTGGTTATTCATTCAGCGGGCTACCGAAACCAGTTTGGTCATCCGTCTACTCGAGTGCTGGAACGCGTATCCCGCATCGGGGCTAACCAGCTGTCGACATCTGAGAACGGCATGATCAGTATCGTCTTGAGGGAATTGAATGAAAAACCCGAAATTCGTCTTTACCGAGATCGGTTCAAGCGCTACTGGCACTGGTCGAAACCAGAAGAATAGAGATTCAGATGCTAAATCTTAATGCACTGAATTCAGCAGTGTGATTTCCCGCAAGGAATCGGGGAGTTGATGAGAATATGGTAAAGTACTGGGTGTGAGTCTGGGAGAACACGAGTGATTGAATTAATCAGGGCCGGTGGATGGTTAATGATCCCCATTATTTTCTGCTCGGTCCTTGCTATTGCCATCATTATAGAGCGCTTCTGGACTCTCAGCGCGGCCCGCATTACGCCGAGATACGTATTGGCACAGGTCTGGACCTGGATAAAGAACAATCAATTGGACTCGAGTAAACTGCGCGAACTGCGTTTGTCGTCGCCACTCGGTCAGTTATTGGCAACCGGGCTGGTAAATTCGAAGTATGGTCGGGCTGCCATGATCGAAAGCATAGAACAGGCAGCCGCGCAGGTAGTCCACGAACTGGAGCGTTACCTCAACACTCTCGGAACAATTGCCGCGATTACGCCACTGCTTGGATTGTTGGGAACGGTAGTAGGTATGATTCGGGTTTTCAGTGAGATCATGCTGCAGGGTACAGGCAATGCGAATGCCCTCGCAGGAGGGATATCCGAAGCCCTGATTTCGACTGCTGCTGGATTATCTGTGGCGATCCCCACGTTTATGTTTCATCGCTACTTTACTCGAAAAGTTGACAGTTTGGTGCTGAGCCTGGAACAGGAATCCATCAAGCTGGTTGATGCCCTGCACACAGACCGGGCGGTGAAAGTCAAAGAGAGTGACTCGTGAAGTTCAAGCGTCAAAATCGTGACGATCTTACTATAAACATAACGCCTTTAATCGACGTGGTATTTTTGCTGTTAATCTTTTTCATGGTCACGACCACTTTTTCCAGAGAAACAAGGCTCATGGTCAATTTGCCAGAAGCCGACGCTTCTCCGTCGGAAACATTGCCAGATCAGATCGAAATTACTGTGAGCCGAAACGGTACCTACACCATCAATGGTCGACCGCTGTTAAATTCAGAAATCAACACGCTCATGCAGGGATTGGAGTTGGTTACACAGAACGATAAATCAATCCCGATAATTCTGATTGCTGATGCGGAAGCCACCCATCAATCAGTTGTGACTGCCATGGATGGTATCGGCCAGCTCGGATTTTCCCGGCTGAGTATTGCTACGCAGCGGCCGAATGAGTCCGTTGAAAATCTTGACACACAATCACAGGCGATCAAAGTCGTTGAGTAGCCAATCTAGAAACAAGAACTCGGACCGCCAATTTCGAATTCACGATAGCTGGGATTTATACAAACGCCTGTTGCGTTATGTAAGGCCCCATCTGCTGGCATTTGAAATGAGCGTCGTCGGTTATCTTATCTTTGCCGCAACCTCGGTTGCGACCGCGCAGTGGTTGGGCTGGACTGTTGACGCGATAGAATCTGAACAATTCGATCGACTGAGAGTTCTCAGTCCCTTGCTGTGTGTACTAATCGTGGTAGTTCGCGGAATTGGTGGCATCATGGGTAGCTACGGTATTGCACTCGTGTCGAATCATGTGGTTCACAAATTACGCTGCGAAATGATCGGTCGTTTACTGGATGTGCCAGTCAGCTATTATGACCGAAGCACCGCGGGCAAGATTGTCTCCAAGATAACCTACGATGTTACTCAAATCACGGGAGCCGCCAGCTCTGCGCTGACCGTGGCGATGCGTGAGGGCCTCACTGTAATCGGCTTATTGGTCGCGCTATTGATTACCGACTGGAAACTAAGTTTAACCTTTCTGATTGTTGCTCCCGTTGTAGGAATTACAGTTTCCGCCGCAGCCAGGCGATTTCGTAAGTACGCCACTAAAATGCAGGACTCCATGGGCGATGTTACTCAGATCACCAATGAAACGGTAAAGGGGCATCGAGTGGTCCGTACCTTCGGCTCCCAGGACTTTGTTGCGGAAAAATTCCGCCGGGCCAGTGAGCGAAATCGTAAACAAAACATGCAGATGGAATTAACCCAATCCATCAGCACTCCCCTTATTCAGTTGTTTGTCGCTATTGCAATGGCGACGCTAGTCTGGATGGCAATGACCCCCAGCTTTTTCGCCGACAAATCTGCCGGGGACTTTGTTGCTTTTCTGACCATGGCAGGTCTGCTGGCCAAACCGATCCGGCAGTTGTCTCAGGTTAATTCCGTTATACAGCGGGGATTGTCAGCCGCGGAAAGCATATTCGGGCTGATGGACGAAAAAAGAGAAAGAGACCGGGGAGATTTCCACGTCGACCGTGTGATAGGAAAATTGGAGTTCAAGGATGTTACATTTTCCTACGGCCGCGATTTAGTGGCATTGCATGATGTCTCGTTCGAGGCCAGCCCGGGCCAGGTGATCGCACTTGTGGGCAAATCTGGCAGCGGCAAGTCAACATTGGCCAGTCTGATCCCGCGCTTCTATGACTGTATTGAAGGCCAGATTTTGCTTGACGACGTGCCAATTTCTGCCTATTCCCTGGCAGATCTCAGAAACCAGATTGCTCTGGTGTCTCAGCAGGTGGTGCTTTTCAATGCTACCGTAGCTGAAAACATTGCCTATGGCAGTCTCGGTAGCGTGGATCGAAATAAGATTATTGAGGCTGCAGAAAATGCCCATGTTATGGAGTTTGTTTCTGAGTTGCCAGAAGGTATAGATACCGAAGTTGGGGATGAGGGTAGTCAACTATCTGGTGGCCAGCGACAGCGTATAGCGATCGCACGAGCCTTGCTCAAAGACGCGCCTTTGCTGATTATGGATGAAGCGACATCGGCATTGGACTCCGAATCTGAACAGCATATCCAGAATGCATTGGCTGCGCTTATGAAGGGTCGAACCACGATTGTCATAGCCCATCGTCTTTCTACGGTGGAGAACGCTGATCTTATTCTGGTGATGGATAGTGGCAGAATAATCGAATCGGGAACCCACCGGGATCTACTTGAACTAAATCAGCAATATGCGAAACTTCATCGCATGCAATTTTCTGAGTCGAGCAAGGCGAGGGATTAATGCGTTCCCTCGAAGAGTCCTGGTATAGGGGAGACGGCTGGCTTATCGTGCTATGGCCGCTCTCGCTGCTATTTCGATTGTTGGCATGGTTGCGGCGTCATTACCATTCTTCCGTCGCGAAAACCAATGCCACGCCTTTGCCAGTTGTGGTGGTTGGCAATATTACAGTTGGCGGCACTGGAAAAACTCCCTTCATCATAGGTCTTGGAAAAGCATTGCAGCGAGCAGGGCTCAGGCCCGGAGTAATCAGTCGTGGTTATCTGGGTAAGGCGCCACACTATCCCTATTGGGTTGAGAGTGACTCCCCTGTTGAAGAAGTTGGCGATGAAGCGCTCTTGATTGCCAGAACGCTTGGTTGTCCGATGGTGGTTGATCCTGACCGGGTGCAAGCTTTGCAGGAACTGAGTTCGAATCGTCAGTGTGATGTTGTATTGAGTGATGACGGGCTGCAACACTATGCCTTGCCGAGAGACCTGGAAATAGTTGTGGTTGACGGCGAAAGACTGTTCGGTAATCGCTGGTGTCTGCCGGCTGGTCCGCTACGAGAGCCGGTGAGTCGCCTTGATTCAGTATCTTTCGTCGTAGTCAACGGCAGTGTCAAAGAGGCCAATGTAATTCCTGATACTCAAAAGGTCTATCAAATGGAATTGAACCCTGCTTACCTGGTAAACCTGCTAAGTGGAGAAAAGAAGCCATTCAGAGGTGCCCCATTTAATATTGGCACTAACGTGCATGCCGTTACCGGAATTGGAAATCCCAATCGGTTTTTTAATGTGCTGTCGACGTTACCCTATGAGGTAACAAGGCATGATTTTCCCGATCACCATCCATTTTCTGAAAAGGATTTCAAGGCGCTGGAAATAGACGAGCGCCAACCTGTCGTAATGACTGAAAAGGATGCGGTAAAATGTGAGCCGTTTGCTGCCGCAAACTTCTGGTACTTAACCGTTGAGGTTGACTTGCCCGAGGAACTTGTCGGCAGGCTCATCGAGGAGATAGTAAACCTGATGAAGCAGCGCAAGCAGGTAGTGAATTAGAAGCCCTTCAGAAACTATAGAGCTTTCAATGAGTCTTGATCAGAAATTGCTAGGTATCTTGGTTTGTCCCGTGTGCAAGGGCGAATTAATTTTTGACAAGCTTGCCAAAGAGCTAATTTGTTGCGCAGATCGACTGGCATTTCCGATTCTAGAAGACATACCGGTTATGCTTGTTGAGCAAGCCAGGTCCCTGTCCGAGGAAGAACGGGAAAAATACCGGTGACATTTACTGTCGTCATTCCCGCTCGATTTGCTGCAACTCGATTGCCGGGTAAGCCGCTACTGGATATTGCCGGCAAGCCCATGATCCAGCACGTCTATGAACGCGCCTTGCAGAGCGATGCTTCGGCGGTGTACATCGCGACAGACGATGAGCGTATAGAGGAAGCAGCAGCGCGATTCGGGGCATCAGTGCTAATGACCAGTGGCAATCACCGTTCGGGCACTGATCGGATTCACGAGGTAGCTGTCAGGCTTGGCCTTGCTGACGAAGAGATCATGGTTAACGTTCAGGGTGATGAACCATTGATTCCGCCGGCCGCTATTAATCAGGTCGCAATAAATTTGGAAAAGCACGCTGAAGCCGGAATCGCCTCGCTTTTTGAAGCCATCTCTGAGAATGACGAAATTGCCAATCCGAACGCAGTGAAGGTTGTTTGTGACGCTAATGGCTATGCATTGTATTTCAGCAGGGCCACGATACCTCATGGCAGTAGTGCACAGGCAAAAAATTGCCTTCGTCATATTGGCATTTATGCGTATAGGGTCGCCACTTTACAAGATTTTGTAAGTTGGCCTCCCAGCCAGCTAGAGGCACAGGAAAAATTGGAGCAATTAAGAGCTCTTTCCAATGGTATCAAAATACACATGGCACTATCTTGCGAAAATATTCCGGCCGGCATAGACACCGAACGTGATCTATTGGCCGTTCGTAAAATATTGGGAGCGGAAGCTAGCTAACACCATGAAGGACAACATCCCACTCAATAGCGACGACGGGATGGTCAGGGTCCTGATGGTCTGTCTCGGTAATATATGCCGTTCGCCAACTGCTCATGGTGTATTTCTTCAGCGAATAGAGTCTTGCAGTCTGCAGAATAAGATTCTGGTAGATTCTGCCGGAACAGGCGACTGGCACGTCGGTTCGCCTCCTGATAGAAGAACTTCGAACGCCGCGAGTGCCAGGGGGTATCAACTGGAGCATCTTGTTGCCCGCCGGGTACGGCAGCAAGATTTTTTCGAATTTGACTACCTGCTTGCAATGGACTGTGACAATCTGGCTGCCCTGGAATCGGCACGACCTTCGGCAAGCAATTGTCGTATCGAGCTTTTCATGGATTACGCCGCCCGTGATGAGAATGAAGTTCCGGACCCATACTATAGCGGTGAAGAAGGCTTTGAACTGGTGCTGGATATGGTGGAGGATGCGGCCGATGGTCTGCTGGAAGCATTGATCCAGCGCCAGCTGCAGAACTAACAGTAGCAAGCAGTAATTGAGCGGATGCGCTCGGTAACGGAACCTGTCAAGCTCAGCCACATGAACCTAATTCGCAATTTTGATCTGATTAAACACAATAGCTTTGCGGTTAACTGTAAAGCTGCCGCGTTTTGTGAAGTGGCAGACTTGAATTCCCTGTTGCAAGCTCTGGACTATGCTAATGAAAAAAATATGCCGGTACTTGTCCTCGGTGATGGGAGCAATATGTTGTTTAGTGAGGACTATCACGGTCTGGTGATTCATATCAGCCTGTCGGGAATGTCCTCAGTGGAACAAGATGCTGATGTGGTACAGGTGCAACTCGGTGCCGGTGAAAACTGGCATAGGTTTGTAATGCAAAGTCTCGATCAGAAATTATACGGGGTGGAAAACCTGGCTCTCATTCCCGGGACAGTTGGTGCAGCGCCAATTCAAAATATTGGTGCCTACGGTGTGGAGATTTCGGATGTCTTTGTCAGTCTCGAGGCGCTGGAAATTAACTCGGGCGAGATGTGTAAATTTAACAGGGAAGACTGCCTTTTCGGTTACCGTGACAGCATATTCAAGAAAGGTGCGCCCGGCGAATTGATAGTGACTTCCGTTACTATGCAGTTAAGCCGCACACCTCAGACGCGAACCGAGTATCAGTCTCTGGCCGAGGAACTGGACAAGAGAAAATCGCTGGACAAACCGACTCCCAGGCAAGTGGCGGCAGCGGTGATGGCGATCAGAAAGCGAAAGTTACCGGATCCTGGATTCCTGCCTAACTGCGGAAGCTTCTTCAAGAACCCAGTTATCAGTAATGAGGCCTATCAGGAACTTTGTGCGAGCTTTAATTCCGTTCCTGCTTATCCTGAGCCCGATGTGCCCCACATGGTCAAAGTGCCAGCGGCCTGGTTTCTGGAACAGGCTGGCTGGAAAGGTCGACGCGAAGGCGCGTGTGGGGTACATACAGAACATGCCGTGGTACTTGTTAATCACGGAGGTGCGTCTGGTAGCGAATTACTGAAGTTGGCTCGGGACATGCGGAAATCGGTTCTGGACCGCTTTGGAGTGCGCCTCGAGCCGGAAGTACGAATTATTTGAGAACCCGATCATGGGATCCCGCCGAATTACCTGATTATCAATCTCGCATTAAGACATCTGCTCCGCTACCGATACAACGTTTTGTAAGGCTCTTGAACAGCGCTGCTCTGTCGAAGCAAGCACATCTGAATAAGAGTCCTCCAGACTTGAGTAGCCGAAAAAGCTTCACTGCAATCGCACAAATTTTCTGGCAGGCGGATATAAAGGAATCATTTAACTGTGACTGATGAAACTGACTTGCCGTATCGATAGAGTTCTAAAATATTGGGAAAACAAATGGATGCAGATCATTTATCAAGTAATTTAGAGAATTTAAAAATCAAGCTGTTGGTGGTAGACGACCACAATCTTATGAGTGCTGGCATTACACGTTTATTGAATGATGAGGATGACATGGAGGTTTTGGGCTGCGCTGAAAGCGGGGAGCGGGCCCTGGAAGTCCTGAATTATTTGAACCCGGACGTGATCCTGATGGATGTAAAAATGCCCGGGATAGGGGGTATCGAAGCTACCCACCGCATCATAGGGCGCAACCCGATGGCGCGCATCATTGGTATGTCGTCGATCGATGTCGGCGTAATTCCTTCCCGCATGCTGGCTGCTGGTGCGAAAGCGTTTATAACCAAAACAGAGGGTGTTAATGAGCTGTTGCTTGCGGTCAGAAAAGTGCATGCGGGCCAGCACTACGTGACGCCATCCGTCGCCACCAAGCTAGGCGTCGATCCATTTGCCAGGAGACGGAGAGGTGGAATTCGAAGAAAAGTTTTATTTGACCGGCTTTCAAGGCGCGAATTACAGATTGCCATGGCGTTATCAGATGGTAGCAAGGTAAGCGCGATTGCTGAACTGCTCAAGATTAGCCCCAAGACGGTGTATACCTACCGCTATCGTATCTTTGAAAAGCTTGGCATCCGAAGCGATGTTGAATTAACCATCCTGGCGATGAAAAACGGAGTTTGCGAGACCTCTGAGGATTACATCGCATACGGAGAGCACCTCAAGACCGCTTGAGCCTCTGCTTTGCCGGGGGCTCAGAATTTTCAGGCAGAAGTTTAACGGATTACCAATCCCTTGAGCACTTTTTAGTGCTGTCGTGTAATAATTTCTACCAGCGGTGAATGCCTACAGTCACCGTGGAGATTGATTAACTATCTGTTATTCCATGCCTACTCAGCCGATAGAAAAGCCATTTGATCACAAGACCTTCCTCAAATTATTGACTTCGAGGCCGGGTGTTTATCGCATGCTGGATGTGAACGGTAAGGTGCTTTATATCGGCAAGGCCAGAAATCTCAAGAATCGGGTAGGAAGCTATTTTCGAGCCAGTGGCCTGACCACCAAAACCATGGCTATGGTGGCGAAGGTGGCGGATATAGAGATCACTATCACATCCAGTGAGACCGAGGCATTGTTATTGGAGCAAAGTCTGATCAAGACTCACAAGCCCGCGTATAACATTCAGCTTAGAGACGACAAATCTTATCCGTACATACTACTGACTGATAAGGAGGAGTATCCCAGGTTGGCTTTTTACCGCGGGTCTCGAAGGCGTGAGGGCGCTCTGTATGGGCCTTATCCCAGCGCTCATGCAACGAGGGATACCCTGCAAATACTGCAGAAAGTCTTTCGAGTCAGACAGTGCGAAGACAGTTATTTTAGTAATCGTTCCCGGCCCTGCCTGCAGTTCCAGATCGAACGCTGTACGGCCCCCTGTGTTGGGTTGATTTCTACTGAAGATTACGCACGAGACGTCAAGTATTCGCAGATGTTTCTCGAAGGGAAGAGCGATGACCTGACGCGTGAATTGTCAGCAAGCATGGATAAAGCATCAGAGGGTCTGGATTTCGAAAAGGCGGCCCGGTTACGGGATCAGATAATCGACTTGAGACGGATTCAGGAGCAACAGCATGTGGCCAATCAGGGTGGCGATGCTGATATTCTCGCAGCTTCGATCCAGGCCCCTTACTATTGCGTGCATGTCATCTACTCCCGTGCAGGTAGAATTATTGGGAGCAAGAATTACTATAACAAAATCAAGATTATAGAAAATGAATCTCAGCTAATATCTGCCTTTATTGGCCAGTATTACCTGAATACCCAAGAACGCGGCAGTGCGCGGAATATTCCTGCTGAGTTGATTGTAAGTGCTGCTCTTGAGGATCTTGAGCAACTAGGCGAGGCGCTTTGTTACTGTGCGGGTCGAAAAATCAAGTTGTCCCATCAGGTGCGAGGACACAGGGCACGTTGGCTGGAACTGGCGTCTACCAATGCGAAAGCCGCTCTTGCCAGTTACGTGAGTAACAAGCAAAACATGCAGCAGCGCTTTCAGTTGCTCCAGGACGCATTGCGCCTGCCGGAATCTCCGCTGCGGATTGAGTGCTTCGATATTAGTCACACAGGAGGTGAAAGTACTGTTGCTTCCTGCGTAGTCTTTGACATTAACGGTCCTGTGAAAAGCGATTATCGGCGTTTCAATATTGAGGGTGTCAAGCCTGGCGATGATTACGGCGCTATGCTGCAAGTGCTGGACAGACGATTTGAACGATTGGCAAAGGGTGAAGAGGGCGGAATGGGCAAAATTCCCGACATTCTTCTCATTGACGGGGGAAAAGGGCAGGTCAAGCAGGCTCTTGAAACGCTGAACAAATTCCAGCTGCAGGGCGTTACCTTGCTGGGTATAGCCAAAGGTATAAGCCGGCGTGCGGGGCAGGAAACTCTCTATCTGGCTGACAGCGACGGCTATTTCAAAGAGTTGGCGCTGTTGTCCGATTCGGCTGCTTTACACCTTTTGCAACAGGTAAGGGACGAGGCACATCGATTTGCGATCACCGGGCACCGTGCCAGACGAGAAAAGACCCGACGTAAATCTGCTTTGGAGTCGATCCCGGGACTGGGGCCCAATCGACGCAGGGAATTGCTTCGACATTTTGGCGGGCAACAAGGCATCCGACGCGCGAGTCAGGATGATCTGGCGAAAACCCGGGGGATTAGCAAGAAGCTTGCAGAAACCATTTATAGCCACCTGCATCATGACTAGGCATAATTCGAATTCATGATCAATCTGGCGAATACGATAACAATAAGCAGAATCGCTCTGGTGCCAGTCGTTGTTGGACTGTACTTTGCAGATTTTCCCCATCACTATCTCTGGGCCTCAGCATTTTTCACTGTTGCCAGTGTTTCCGACTGGCTGGACGGTTATGTTGCGAGGAAATTAAAGCAGACGTCCGAATTCGGGGCATTTCTTGATCCGGTGGCAGATAAGCTACTGGTTTCTCTGGTGCTGGTATTACTAGTAGCCAGTTACTCGACTGCGTGGTTTATTTTACCGGTCAGTATCATTATTGGCAGAGAGATTCTGGTTTCTGCGTTGCGCGAATGGATGGCGAGTCGCGGAAATCGGGACGTAGTTGCGGTTGCATACGCCGGCAAGGTAAAGACGACGGTGCAGATGCTTGCGATCATCGTCCTTCTCGCCAGCGATCCTGAAGGGCCCGAGATTTATTTGCAGGTTGGCTACACAGGAATCTACGTGGCGGCATCACTTAGCCTTTATTCCATGTTCATTTATTTTCGCGATGCCTCAGGATACTTGAGGGCTCATCGCCAATCTGTTGGCGACAAATAATGGCCGCCTGTCAGGCGTGATTAAGGAATCTTGACTTAAAAGGGTTACGCAGTAGAATAGGCGCCCTTGATTATGCGGGAATAGCTCAGTTGGTAGAGCACGACCTTGCCAAGGTCGGGGTCGCGAGTTCGAATCTCGTTTCCCGCTCCAATTCCGTCACCCCATTTCGACCGCCACGATCTTCATCCCATGAGAATATCGCAGGTCAGAGTTTATTTACCTGGATGGTGTGCAGAAACGGCATTCAATTGCCAGCTTATTGAGAGTCGAGCGCCTTGCTTTTACGCTGGCGAGTCAGGTTGAAAGGCAACAATAACGAAGAATTTAGTAGAATAATACCCCTATCAGGCTGGATGGCAGAGTGGTTATGCAGCGGACTGCAACTCCGTTAACGCCGGTTCGATTCCGACTCCAGCCTCCACACAATCTCATCGTGCCCGGGTGGCGAAATTGGTAGACGCAAGGGACTTAAAATCCCTCGGAGGAAACTCCGTACCGGTTCGATTCCGGTCCCGGGCACCAATCTCATCGAAATCCACCTACCTGGCACGAACGGAGATGATTGAATTACTCGCGCGTAGATCAAACAACAATCGAATTGATAGTGATCAGCGTGGTTGCACAGGTAGAGTTGATTAGCTGCCCAGATTGGTAAACAGTCCAACCGCAAGTTCAACCCAAACATAGAGAAATATAAATAAGGTAAATAGAGAAAGTGACCATCTGGTCATTGCTCTGGCCTTGGCCTGAATTAGCCACAGTGCACTGCCGGTAAAGCTCAGAAGCGCGCCCATCACAATGAAATCCATTACGGTCCAGTTAACCTGCTCGGTAAGCTGCATTGCGAATAGCGGAATAGACAGCACAAGGGAGACGCCTAGAAAGAGGCGGAAGAGATTCAATCTCATTGTATGGTTTGACATTATTCGGTCAATGATCTGTTGAGAAATAAAAAATTTCGTTGGACAGCGGAGCGACCAACAGAGAATGTTGTATTCCCCGACAGTCACCAGTTTCAGCACTTTAGCCGCCGGGGTCGTCGCAGTCCAGTGCGTGAATGACTATTCTGGCGCGACGATAGTTTGACGTTGCTCGCCCAAATCGCCGACGCCAATTCGAACTATGTCTCCGGGCTTTAGATATTGCGGGGGCGCCATGCCATCCCCAACTCCGGCAGGAGTTCCGGTAAATATCAGGTCACCGGGGTGAAGGGTCATGAACTGGCTCAGATGGCTGACGATCTGGGCCACGCCGAATACCATATCTGTAGTGTTACCCTGCTGTCTCATCTCGCCGTTTATTTCTGACCAGACAACAAGATTCTGCACGTCTTTAACCAGGTCGCGGGTAACAAGATAGGGCCCGACCGGGCCAAAAGTATCGGCACTCTTCCCCTTAACAAACTGACCGCCTCGCTCTCTCTGGAATGAACGTTCAGAAACATCATGACCTACAGTATATCCGGCTATGTAGTCAAAGACATCAGCTTCGTCAACGTACTGAGTCCGACGTCCGATAACAATTACAAGTTCACTTTCATAATCAAGCTTAAAGCCTCCTCTTGGTTGAATAACGTCATCGAACGGGCCGCTGAGAGAGGATATTGCCTTGGAAAAAATCAGCGGCTCAGTGGGAAGTTCTACTGCCATTTCTTCGGCGTGGTTCACGTAATTGAAGCCTACAGCCATTATTTTATTGATGCCAGTTAGCGGCACACCCAGTCTGGGGTTCCCCGTTACCACGGGGAGATCATCCAGTTCTATCGCGGCGATGCTGTCCAGGCCCTCGTCAGAAAGAAGCTCCGGCGTGATGTCGTCGATATGGCCGCTCAGATCTCTAATTCGGCCCTCGGCATCCAAAAGTCCGGGGCGTTCCTCACCGGCAGGACCAAACCTTAACAGTCTTAATTCAGCGGCCTCAGCGCTTGAGGCCACCAAGATAAGGGTCAGGGCTAGCAATATGTACTTGTGGATTTTCCCCGTTAACGTCATTTGTCACTCTCCCGTGGAGTGGTGTTCTAGAGTATTTATTCAGCCGGTTATACCGCGCAGTTTCAAAGAAGGATATTACCTCAAATGGGTGAAAATTCTGAAATTCAATCTGGACGTGGTTCTGGAGTTAGATGCGGGATATCTGCTAGTCTGCGCCGTATCAATCACCAGCCTAAAATAGACATGGAAATTATATGCTGACCTCTGTTCAATGGATAATAACCAAGTATCTCATCACCTCAGGTATAGTTGTTCTGGTATCAGAGTTCGCTAAACGGAGTGACAGGTTGGGTGCGTTTATTGCGGCGCTGCCGATGGTTACCGTTTTAACCTTGCTGTGGTTGTATCTCGAGAATCAG